>OLHG01000975.1_pt1 | contig 18789 bp, 25 predicted proteins | sample 1605971 | NCBI WGS metagenome assembly OLHG01 (sample SAMN03283289) | human gut metagenome | biome: human-associated habitat; material: feces | host: Homo sapiens | place: Peru | collected 2012 | reverse complement strand
ATTATTGACCTCGCAGGCATAGAAGTTGCTGACGCTTGGGGTAACATAAAAGATACCAAAGGTGAGCCGACAATTCGAGAAATAAACCCGATTCGCTATCGTAGCTATGTTAGTAATTTAATCCAAAAGGGTAAATTAGCAATCAATAGATTGCTAAACATTTATCGTCACGACCATATATGAAATCAACTTTAATGATCAAAAATATAATAAAATCAACTTCTCCTGTGGGTGATAAATCTTTAAAATTTGGCTTAAAATGGGTAGTTAGAGGTTCGTATAATGGAACAAAAGGTATTTGGGAACTTGTAATAGATGTTTCTAAAAAAATGATTGTGCACTTTTTATTTAGAAAAGGATAAAGACATGAAATTACGCATTAATTATAATAAATTTAATAATTATGGTAAACAAATTTATAGAAAGTCTGAACAATCATTTGATTTTGAACCTGATATAAATTCAGATTTTTCATTAATGTTGGGAACCTCTTATGTCGGTATAGAAACAGACTTGTCTACGGGTAGATTGCTTTATTTGTCTGGTTTTAGTCCGATGAAATCGTGGGAAAAGAGTAAACTGATTTTACCGGATTTTGTGTATGGAACGATATATATTGAAGAGTTAAAAGATTGCTATGCTGGTATGGCTATATCAATTGGTAGTGATTTTAGAGCCTTATATGATGAAAATATAGGTTTGATATGATTTTTGTGTGGTGAAAATATTGTTTATAATAATTGTGTTCGTATATCACCTGATGTGGTTATAGCTATAAATGAAAACAATATAGTAGCAATATGGATTAAACCTGTAATTTTATAAGTAGATATGATTTTATAAATACAATTGTAAAGCTAAATATAAAATATCTTATAATAGAATTCGCGTTATTATATTTGTAAATAAGGTATATGATGAAACTATTGTGTTTTACAAAAAATAAATTTTCATCAGCACAAAGGGGTTTATCTGAGTCTCTTTGTGTTAAATTTACTATTCAAGCGGAGAAATCTCGTATTATTACACATTCGACGGTTCGCTTGAAAGAGAATATCGTACATCATCAGACGGCAGCCTCCTATGGTAATTTCTTTATTATCATGGGAGGTAATTTTATTGTACATTTTGAAATTAGTCATAACTGTCAAAACAGTCACAATATAAATCCACGGTGGCTGTTTTGACGGTTACTCTTTTGTAATTTCTCTATTCTTGATCTTTTCGACCTATCTTTGACAAGCGAAAAATATATCAAACATTTTAAGACAGTTTGTATGATGTAATTTTTCTGAATCGAAAAATCTTTACTGTCAAGTTGTAAGCGGACTATTTGTAATAGCTTATAAGCAATTCTTCAAATCTATCTACTGGAAAATAGTACTTTGTTTTGCCGCCAATTTTATCTGATACAAGATATTCTTTATTAACTTTCCTGTTCAAATTTATTGTTTTAGAATACCGTTCTCAATAAAATCATATAAACGATATCCATCTTTAAGGTATACACTTTGGAAACGATTCATTGTAGAAATTATTTTTCTATCTGTAAGTTTAGCAAAGCACACTAATGGATGCTCCTCAAAGAATCGTTTCAGCAGATTTGTCATTCTTTTATTATCTGAGTATATATCCATAAGATACCTTGCAACAAGTTCTCTAACAATTTCTAAGTCTGCTTTTTTTATATCCACAAGCAAAACTGTTAATTTACTAGCAAAATGACAAATTTGGATACATTTACGACGGTCTAAATAAAATAACTTTGCACCCCATTCAAGCGGGCGCTGATTTTTATATCTGTTATAATTTAAAATTTCGTGCATAAAAATATAATCCAAAACTATAAATAAAGTGTCTATGTTATGAATAAAAGTATAATTAAAAGTATATCTATAAGTAAAATTATGCAGATATGTAAAGTAATGTTGAAAATATTTTGTGTATATTTTTGCGGATCTATTGAAAAAGTGCAATTCGCATGATATAATAGTGCTATAATATAAAGCTCTTGCAAAGTGAGTGCTTTAAATGTCGTTCCTACGGCGACATTATTTCATTTGATTTGAATTATCATATATATAAACCAAAATGCGAAACATTATTTTACTTGGAATGAGGTGCATAATATGGGAATTTTTAATTTTGGAAAGAAAAAACAAACACCTGAGGAACGAGCTGAAATGTATTATACCGAAGGGATGGTGTTAATCCAAAACGGATATTATGACTCTGCGTTCGATGTGATTTGTAAGGCAAGTGAGCTTGGGCACCGTGGCGCAATGGGACAACTTGCGATGATGTACATATTCGGTCAGGGATGTGAAGAAAACCGAAATGAGGGAATAAATCTTCTCAGAAAATCTGTTGAACTCGGCAATCTGTTTTCCTGCTATACTTTTTCGGTTTTATATGACAACGGCATAGAAGAAATATCACCCGAAGAGGCGGAAACAATGTGTCAAATTGCTGCTGATGCAGGATTCCCTGAAGCAATAGAAAGAATGAAAAGAGGCTTTGATACGGAGGGTTAAGTAATGAAACTCAGAATTATCGAAGAAGTATGGGGGATAAACAGACCAACAGGAAAAAGAAGTGTTCGTACAATCTCCAACAAAGCTTTTGAACCATCAGTCGGATCTGTTTTGAAATTCACTTCAAGCGGAAGATATTTTACAATTGATGACATTTGTAAAGATAATATAACCGTAACTGTTCACTGCAAAAATACGGAATATAACAAAATTTTAAAAATAAACAAAGGTGAAAGTACAGTATATAATCCCCGTTCAATTGACGGAGGGTATAAGTACCGCCTTGTATATGAGGATGAAAATTCAACTAACAAATATGCGATTGCAATTTCTGTTGAAAAGGCTAAAGGTGAGCATGATTTGGGAGAAAGTAAATTTTTCGGTTCACCGACAGTTCCAAATGTTTGGAAAGACAGATTTCATGATGATATAGTGTTTCTGGCACAAATCAGACTTGCTGATATAGCTGAATTTGATTATGATAATCGCCTGCCGCATACAGGTTATCTATACTTTTTCCTTGACGCTGAAATGTATCCGTCTGATCAACTTTATGTTTGGGTTGAGTATTATCCGGATGAACCGGACATGGTTATTGTTGATTTTAACGCGATGTCTCCTATTTCCGACGGGCTTAACGACGATTGGCTTATAAATTTTTATTATGCCGATGCTGACAAAAGCGGTACAAAGTTATTCGGAATACCTTCGGGTGCGATTAATGAGAACGGAGATGAGCCGAATTTGCTTTTGCAGTACGATCCTTTGGATTTTGACGGTGTACCTTTTTTAAATAACTTGGATGGGTATGCTTATGTGTTTTTCGGAGAAGATGAAACTGATTTTGAATCCGTAAGCTATAAAGTTGAACGATCATAAGGAGGGATTTTTTGTGAAAGATGTTAAACAGGCTGTTTCTGTAAGCGGAAATCAGAGCAAAGCTATATTTAGAATTATTTGTGCAATATTATTTGCTCCTGCAATTTGCACAGCCGTATACACCGGAATTAAAAAATGGCTTGAATACTGCGGATACACTTCAGCGGATATTGCCAATGCGGAAAAAATCTGGGAGTATGCAGGTATTCCGATTATTATAATTGTTACACTTATCTATATTTTTCGGACATTAAGACGCAGATATGCCTACAGTTATATGCTGGATTATTATTCGCAATTGAACGCAAACGGTTGCACGGTTTGCCCTCGGTGCGGAAGTTCTGTTTCTCTCAGACACGGCAAAAAAAGTTATCAGGCTCATGTTGGCGACAAAATTACAACAACGCATTATTCTGACGGAACCAAATCTGTACAAACCAATCCCATTTATGAAACGCGCTTTCGTAAATATACATATCATCAATGCGACAACGGCTCTTGTGCAATTGAAGATCACAGTAAGCTGAAATTTGGTCATATGCCGTATAAACGTGGAGATTTGCGCCTGTTGATTTTGCAGGATAATTCTGCATCTAAAAATTCTGCCGGTTATCTTGTGAACGGCGGAAAACACGCAATGCGTATGCTGTTGATATTTATTGTTATTGCTGCGGTTGTTGTTTTAATGCTCATAACAAAAAATAACAACGATTCAATTTACGGTCAGTTTGGCGGAAAAGAGGCTAAAGGAGTTTCTGTTACATCTGAACTCGGAAAAGATGAAAAAGAGTACATCGGCAACGCAAAAAATATTATAAAAAATAATATGAACAATTATCGCCTGTCTGTCAAAGAACAAAAATCAGGGCTTTTTCAGCACGAAAACAAAGCCGAAGTATATGGCTGGAAAAATGATGATAAGGTTGATTGTTTAACCGTAAGGCTTGAAGGTATGAAGACAGAATCCGGTATTGACGGGTTGTATTACTTAATGCCTTATGAGGGGAAGAATTGTATTTTCAGCGATAAAGATACAACTATATATCCGCCTGATTCCGACTTTTATAAAGCAAATTATGACGCCCTGAAAAAATGGGACGGAGCATCTGTTATGAATGCCCTTTTAGATAAAATACAGACAGGGGAACTTTATTATAAAGAAGACACTGCTTCCTATGTTTTGCGTTCGGACAAAATCAGTCTGTATATCCCGGAAGAGGGTTCTGTTCGTATTTTGGATGAATCCGGCGATGTGCCGATTCGCTATATATTCTCACCGTCTCAAGATGGTGAAAAGCCTCACAATTATGCTGATTTTAAGTTACTTGGAGCTGAAGATACCGAAACAGATCCTTTACAAAAACTGTTGAATACAACTGATTATGATGCAAAAATTGAATTTTATGAAGACGGAGATGAAATTGCCGAAATTCGTTACGAGGATAACGGCGACGGTTCACACACTTTCCGCTTTGAAGACAATTACAAAGACTTTGTAAAAGCTGAGTATGTCGTCTATCCCGATGAAAGCAGATATGAAGTATATCTTTTTGACGGTGATTACAGCTATTCCGATAAACCTCAAAAGTATAAGAAATCCGACAATAAAGATACATATGATTGGCTTTACAATATGATTCCCGACAATTTTGTTAAGGCTAATTTGGATCTTGATAAAGCGGAAGAGGGAAGTATGCTGTGGGTAACTACCTATACGCAAAAGGTTGACGGCAAAGATAAGGCTGTGTTAAGTGCGGAGGGCGGCACCGTTAAAAAGTTTAACTGTTATGAAACAGAGAAAAATTATGTTGAAATTTGTTGGTGATTTCCTGTCAGGAGGTACATATGCCTTATACAGAACAAAGTTTAAAACAGCTTGCTAAGTCGGTACAGAAAATAGAATCAAGAAAAGAACATCAATATGCCGCGCCTACATATAAAGATACGGCAGAGCTTTCAAAAATAGCCGAAACAGTTGAATCTTGGCTTGAAACAGAAAAGTCGTGGGACAAAAATACGCTTGACAACAGTATATTTTTCGTTAGATATCTTGCGAATGCTTACGGAAAAATGTGGAGATGTGCGTTAAGCGTAAAGTATTACAATATGCTTATCAAACTGCTTTCAACTAAGGCGGAGATGTATTCTGAAACAGACGAAGAAAGTTTTGACGATTACTATTCTGCTGTCAGGGCGAGAAATTATTATTCGTATGATTCTTGTGATGATCTTTCTGAATTTGCCGATAAATTCCTGCCTAATGATGTAAAAAGTAAAATTGAGAACGAGGTTCTTTCAAGAAAATCTGGGCTTAGACATGACCCGACAGAATTAAGCGATGAATATTTAGCTGTTATTGATGAGGTTGAACAGAGAATTGATGAAGCTAATACGGGAGATATGCATAATTTTGAACGGATAAAATTAAAAAGTCAACTGCTTAAAGAATACGGCATAGATTGGAAATCCGAAATAGAACTAAATCCGAATGTTCGCTTTGACTGAATGTGAGGTATATCTTAGGGGTGACAGATGTGACAAGCCACTTTATACAGGAGTGCAGGTCGTTTATAAAAAACGGCGGAATATCTTCAAACGACGGTTGCATTGCGAATAGTCAGCCGAACTTCGGAATGTTTGAAATAGATGCAAATGAGGTTGATTTGTATCTGCGTTTTAACCGTTCCCTTTCGTTTAATGAACGGCTGTTTCTTCTTATTGACAGAACAGGACAGAAAGACAGTGATGTTTATAAAAAAGCCCGCATCGACAGACGACTGTTCTCTAAAATTCGTTCAAATAAAAGATATATCCCTTGTAAGAAAACCGTAATTGCCCTTTGTCTTGCACTGAATCTTAACCGTGATGAAAGCGATCTGTTGCTTGCGTCAGCAGGGTACAGCCTTTCTGCCGCAGATGATTTTGATTTGGTTATTGCATTTTGTATTGACAAAAAAGTATATGATTTTTTTGAAATAAATGAGGTTTTGTTCCGGCTGGGATTTGATGTTTTTGAGTAATAAAAAAACCGCCGTATAGGCGGTCGGGGTTAGGAATGATTTTCAGTTTCGTTATGTTCAATATCTGCAGTATTCTCCAAAGCATATTCAAGACATTGTATCACAATTTTGTTTACAGATGTGTTGTATTCTCCTGCAAGCACTTCTAATTGCTCAACAATATGCACGGGAATACGGAATGTTTTATTAACCGATTCAAATCCTCTTTCAAATTCTAACATACTTTGCACTTCCTTATACACAATATTATGCACTCTGTATTGTTAAAAAATAAATAATTATTTTATCTTGCAAAAATATTGCTGATGTGTTGCATGTGCAAAATGTTATATCAAAGCAGACCGTTTTTATAAAAATACGGATAATGATTATTACAGGAGGCGGATAATATGAGTAAAACCAAAAAGGTAAGAAAACTTTTTAAGTCAGCTAAAATGGGAAATCCGTATGCAATGTACAAACTTGGCATTGCTTATCAATTGGGCATGAATGTTTCGCAAAATATGAACGAATCAGCTATGTGGATTGAAGAAGCTGCAAGGCTCGGTTGTGTTCCTGCAATTGAGTGGATAAAAGATTATAGCTTCGATGATAACCCCTACATTCAGGCTTATGCATAAGGGGGGATTGCAATGATTAGATGCCCGTATTTTAGATGCCCGTATTGCGGAGGAACTCTTGTGACAATAGGCGGTGCTGACGGTAATCCGTTCAATGTCCATCGAAAAACAAAAACGATATGTTCGGAATGCGGGAGAAAAATATCCGAGTATTCGGATGATATTTTTGATTATGTTAAAGATGTCATAAGTATTACATTGACCTCAATAAGAAACGGTGTGACAATTACAGCAGAAAAAACTGTGCCTTTTGAAAACGGTACATACTTTCTTGGCAGTGAATATCCGTTTTCACGGAGATATGAAGATGAAAATCGCTCATACTCATTTGAGAATATTACGGTTAATAATGATGAAATTACTGTTGCGGGAGAAACCGTGAAAATTGGGGAAAAACCCGTAAAAATTATAAAACATCTTCAAGCCTGTGCTTATGATAAACATCCTATAGAGGAAAAAATAATTCTGACAATCAGTAAAGACATAATTATGAAATAATGAAAAGAGGATAGTGATGAACAGCATAAGATTAAAACTAATATTAAATGCAGAAAAAATTTCAGTAGGAGATTCTAAACTTTTCGGAAATCCCGATGTTTGGGAGGGCTTTGAATGGCCGTCAATCGAAATAGACGGCGAGCTGTACGACCTTACCTTTATGTGTCAGATCAATTGTGCAGACATTGCCGCTTATGACAAGGACGGCTTGCTCCCCAAAACAGGTATGCTCTACTTTTTCTATGATCTGGACGAAATGCCCTATGAGCCGTCAGACAAGCAGGCGGCAAGGGTGCTGTATTATAACGGCGATATAAATTTTCTGAAAGAGATGCATCTGGTAGATGAAAACGGCGATGACCTTTCTATGAGGGAAATGAAGCTTGAATTTGAAAATGTAGATACAGGTTATCTTGACGACAGGGACTCTACTCATCTTCTGCTCGGTGTTCCGTCACTTGATTATGGCACGATGTACGATGTAATTGACGGCTGGCAGATGCTGTTGCAGATTGACTCAATGGAAACAGACGAAATGGTGTTAGATTTCTCCGGTGACGGAGTGCTGTGCTTTTACATTGAGCCTGAAAAGCTCAGAAAACAGGATTTTTCCGATGTACGGATTATGCAGATATACAGTTAAATAGAAAGCAGAAAAAATCTGCCTATATCCTATATACTAAATGAGGAGTAACTGAAATGACAGATAAAAAGCAAATGCTTCACATAAAGGCAACTTCAACATCACCTGACGGTACTGTTCGTAAGGCTGAAGCGACAGTTCCGTATATAAAGGGAACAATGGTTCATTTGCCGGATGAATATCCTTTTTCAAGGAATGTAATGCTTGACGGTGATACAGGTTACTCTATGAGAACGCTTAATATTATACAAAACGGCAAAATTGAGTATTTCTGGTCAGATTTTTATGAGCTTGAGGACGGAAAGGCTCACGCTGAAAAGGAAATCGGAGCCGAAAAAATAGTAATCGACTTTACTCTGACAGAAATCTAAAGTCAGGAGGTGCAGCATATGAGACCTGAAACTGTATTGGATTTGGATTATAACGGCGATGCAAAATCACAGCTTTCACAATGGCTGTCTGAATATACGTCATACTTAGATGATTATCCCGAAAAAGAGGAGATTATCAGAAAATTAATTTCCAGAGCAGAGCTTGCATATAAGCTGTACGAACAACGATTGCAGGAAAAAAGAGAAAGCCTGAGGGGCTGTTCATTTCACGATGACAGTTATTACATTGAAACAGCTCGCATACAGGACGATGAGGACAGCAAGCTTGACGGTGACTTCCCTCTCGGAAATGAGTCTGACGCTGTATTTGTTTCAAAATATTTTTCAGTTTCCGATCTGGTAAAAATTCAGCTTGGTTTTGCAGAAAGAATGCTTTACAGCTTACAAAGCGAGCAGGCAGACAATGTGCTGATAAAAAAGGGTATTCTCAATGAGATGACAGGTCAGTGGAAAGAAGCCGAGTGTTGCTATTGCGCTGTTCAGGCAGACGATTCCGTGCAGGAAAGAGCGCTTTACTGTCGCCGCAAAGCGGAAGATGAAGGCAAAAAGCTCTATCAAAAGGGTATTGAGCTGATAGAGGAGCTTAATTGGAATGATGCGTGGTATCCGCTCTATAATGCGGCAGAGCTTGAGCATACCGAAGCTATGGCTGAAATCGGATATATGTGTGTATACGGTATCGGTTGCTCAAAAGACATAGATGAAGGTCTTACATATCTTCGCCGTTCTGCGGAAAAAGGCAGTAACTACGCTTGCTATGTACTCTGGGAAATGCACGACGACGGTGTCAAAGATATCAAAGCGGCAGAAGCTAAAAAATGGTGCGAACAAGCGGCAGACAGAGGAGATATAAAAGCAAAGGCTCGTCTTGAGGAAGGCTTTGATTTGCGCCCTGTTACCGAGATTTTGCAGGAACAGATTGATAAAGGAAATATTGATGCATTGTGGTATATGGCTATGGAGCTTGATGCACCCGAGGACGACGGGCTGGCGATGAAATATGTTGAGCGTGCGGCTGATGCCGGACAGATTGACGCATTGTTATTCTATGCCGAGTTGTACAGTGACCCCTCAGATGCTGAATTTTACGATGAAGAAAAAGCCGATGAATATTACCGCAAAGCGGCAGAGAAAGGCTGTGAAACAGCAATTCTTGCTTTGGGTGACCGTGCGCTGAGAAATATCGATGTGCCTTTCTGGAAACAAGTGGCGGATTCAGCCAAAGTAACCGAAAATATACGTGAACAGCACAAAGCGCAGTTTGCTTGGTATCTGCTGGCGGCACAGGGCGGCTGTGTCCGGATTATGCCGCATATCGCCACAGCTTATCATTACGGCTATCCCTGTGAAAAGAATGACGAGCAGGCATTTTTGTGGGCTTCCCGTGCGGCAGATGCAGGTGACTGTTACGCTATGTATCAAATCGGATATTTCTACGAAAATGCTCTCGGCTGTGAAAAGGATATGACAGTCGCACTGCTGTTTTATATACAGGCGGCAGAGGGCGGCGTCCTTAACGCAATGTACCGCCTGATTGATATTTACACAAACGGCAAGGACGGTATTCCTGCCGATAAAGAAAAGGAAAATCGTTATCGCTTTTTATCCGGAATGGGGCGTGATTGATATGAAATTCAAAATTAAATGTCCGAGGTGCGGAAGTACCGATGTTTCCTGTATGGACGGTGCGGATGCAATTGAAAAATACGGATATAATGTTATGCTGGATATTGCTCCCGATATGTGGCTTTGCAATGTGTGCAAAGAGAGTTTCCGTTTGGAAGAAGCAGAATATTTAAATAACAGTATGCAAAATAGTGAAATTATATAAATTTTCCTGCGACAGCGAAAAATCGCAGCGTTGAGCTTGAAGATTGTTTTGGAGGGAACTGCATGGACAGAAAAGAAGAATTGATGCTTGAAAAAGAGTTTTTAGACAGTGATATTGATTTCCTGTTTTATACAGATGATATTAAGGACAGACTTATGCTAATTCGTCAGGCTATGGATGAAATTGAGAAAACGGGATATATCCTGAACACAGCAGACGAGTATATAGACCCGCATTTTTGGTCGGATAAGCGGTATGAAGAAATAAAAGAAATATTAAAAAATGCAGAAAAGGTGTATGCTGAGCTGTTGAGCTTAGAGTAACCGGAAGAGGAGTCGGTATGAAACTTAAAATTGTTGACGAGTTCTGGGCAGTCGGTAAAAAAACCAAAAAGGTGAAAACAGTCAAAGCCCCGATAAAGGTCGGAATAATTGAGGGAATCGGTGCAGGCGGCAGTTATTGGACAATTGATGATGTGGGAGATGATTCCGTAAAAGTTTCATATTATCGCCGTGACGGCAAGTTGCTTAAAAGTTGGAGTGTTACAAAAGAAAAAGGCGGGTTTTATCGTCCTCGCTCCGTAGACGGCGGTCATCAGTATACATTAAAACTTGTTCGGCTTTTCTGAGGAGATTTTCCATGAATACATATTACAGCTTTTGGTTTCGCACCATTCTTCCCATAGGATATGACACAAATAAAGAACCTCAAAGTGATGCCGAAAGATTGGCTTTGGAAACGATGAATTCTATAGTGCGTTTTGATCCTCGCTACCCTAATGAGGGCATATGCGAGAGATATGAAGCTAACTTAAAAAAAGCTGCAGAAATGGGATACACATATGCATGGTATTTGCTTGGTTGGTATTTTCAGGAACAGCCGGGACCCTTCTTTTACAAATCAGGCTTTTATGATGATTTTAAAAAATCTGAATATTATTATAAAAAAGCCGTTTCGGCGGGCGAAAAGACAGCTTTGTACGGAATTGCAAACCTGTATCTTTTCGGGTGTAAATCCGATTCGTACAGCAAAAAGGAAAACGGAACGGTCAAAGAATTGGAATATATGTTGGAGGCGGCAAGAGCAGGCGTTTTAGATGCAATGAAGTCATTGGTAAAAATATTTTACAATGACATTTATCTGGATGAGAAATTAATGTCAAATATATTGATCTTTGCTGTTGAAAATAACCTTGTAGATCCACGGTATGTCGAATACTCGGATGACGGCGAGGTGCTTGTCGATCCGATAGGATTACATCTTATCAGTTTTGATTGTATTTATGATGAAACTTTGGCTCAGTATTGGAAGGACAATGCAGAGGCTTTTGAAAAAGGTGAAAAGTTAACATTCTATGATGAACCGAGTCATATTGCAGAGCTTACACAAAAAGCAATACAGAACCTTAAAGAGTATGAAAAATCCGTGTCGGGGAAATAGCTGTTACAGCAGAACGGAGTTAGTCGGATTATGGCAAAAGAGAAGAATATTTCAGATGTACTAAAAAAGATTGTTGAGAGCTACGGTGAAGATATTTTTCTGGAGCAAAGGCGTGTTTATGCAATTCTTTCTGACCTTGCACCGGGCGATATGCTTTCAAAACAGCGGCGAAGAATAAAAATGTCGCTCGAAGCAGGCTCTGTTGAAATACTGCTTAAAGCAAAAAAGGACAAAAAGGGCGCAGAGCTTTACATAAATGAATCGGTCAGCCGTCTGATTTCAAACACCGATATGGACGAAGGCGTTGCAAGAGAAACAATAAATATAATTGCAGAGGTGCTTTCAATAAGTCCGTCGGCGGTTACGGATAAAGGGAAAAACACGAAAAAACCGAAAAAAATAACAGACGACGCACAAACCGCAAAACCGCAGGAGAAACCTGATGATAACACAGAGTATGGTGAAGGCTTTAAGATGCCAAAGTTCATTCTGATTGGCTTGCTTGTTTTGTGCGGAGCTTTTGCTATTTTCGGACTTGTCGCTTTGTTTATGAATCTTGATTGGACAGGCAATCAGTGGTTTATCGGAATAGGCTCGGGAATTGCCCTTTCAGCGGCATCTGTAGGACTTTCATTCCTTTTTGAAAATCTTATCGACAATTATAAATACCAGACGCTGACTGTTATTATCCCGATATTGTTTGCAGGAAACATTTTACTGCGGTGTTTTCTCGGCGAAGAAAGCGTTGGTATTATTTTCAGAATCCTGATGGCGTTCATTTTTGCAGGCTCTGTTGCAAACGCAGTCTTTACCCATATTGAGCAAGAGGAAAAGTATATGCCGCCTAATATAATAGCGGCGGTGTTAAGTGCGCTTTTATTCTTTATATGGCCGGGAGATTTCTCGTGGACTGTCTGGCAGTGGATTATAGGCATAGGCGGCGGTCTTGTGCTGTGTGCTCTCGCTATATTTGCAACATTGATACTTGATGAAATAGGACCCGAAACTCACCAGAGCCTGTCGGTTATTTTGATTTTATTTACAATAGCAAATCTGGTGTTGCTTTTAATCCTTGAACAGAACTATTTAATCATATCAATGTGCTTTATGGTTATACTCGCAATCGGCGCTATTATTACTACGTTTATTTCTTTCTCTGAGGCTTCATCGGGGATCGGAATTCTCAATATTATTCTGTCACTTATTAACGGCGGTATTTTTCTGTTTATCACTATCGGTTCTTACGAACAACTGATGAGCTATATTCAGCCGTTGTTAGATAAAATCAGATAAAGCAGGTGAAAATTATGGAACTGAGGTATTTAGTTGAATTTAAAGTGATTCCGACAATGCTGTTTGAGCAATCGGAAAATTTTATAGGCAGTATCCTTGATAAAAAAGAAACTTATATGACGCAAATCTATGACTATGTCTGCAAAAATGAAGATATGGAAAACCCTTACACCTATTCGGATTTTCGTGTCACAGTATTTACGCCTAACGAAGAACAGTCAGTTTACATTATCCATATGCCCGAGTCAGGACTTGAAGCTCCTTTCTGCCGCAAAGTATTCATTATCGTGGATAATAGCGAAGAGAAGTCCGTTCTTCGTTACTTCACTGTGGAATACAGCGATGAAAACACCTCAATACTCGGCGAAGTGAATTCAGACGGCATCCATATAAATTACGGTTCTGTATCTGATGATGTACTGCAAAAGACGGTATATGAACTGGCATTCGGATGGGAAGATTATATTGAGCTGAATGAAACCGCTGAGCTGCGTGAAGATGTTCTGCAAGCATGTGGAGATTGGGAAGCTCGTAAATACACAGAGCAAATTTATATACCGTATCTGTGTTTAGATAAGACGGGAGAATTTGCGGCAACTTTTGTAACACAGGGCGGTTATTTTTTCAGTTGCATTTACAATCGTGTAGCACAGCTTATGGAAAAAGATATACGATTTTATGCTGAAGATTTTGATGTGAAAGCATATGTCTACGGCGAAGATCAGGGGATAATTTATATTGCTCAGTTGCCTCGGGAAAATTTGCAGGATCAGGATTTCCGGCAGATGTGCTTTGTTTTGGATTTAGAAACAATGGATGTGGTACTGCTTGCTGTGGGAAAGGGCGAAGACGGAAAAGAGTATTTGTATCAGCTGGATGCTGATACAGGAGAGTATATTGAGAAGGCTTCCGTATCTGACAATACGCAGGAACTGTTGGATTTGATAGTACAGACAGCACTTATTTCAGATACACAGACAAAATCGCAGTATCAGTATATTTCCGCAAAATGCCCGATGTGTCAGCAAACCATCAGTCTGGGTTTACTGCCGGATGAGTTGGAAGGATACCGGAAATTTACCGGGGAAGACGAGGACATTCAGGACGTATTGCCACAGCTTAACCTGTTTGAGCGTGAATTCCTGATAACGGGAATGTGCCCCGAATGTCAGGCAAATTTATTCGGAAAAGAACTGCCCGATGACCTGAGCCGCTGGATGCGGGGTTGAGAAACAGTGTAATAAAAACCGAAAGGAGATTAGAATATGGCAGAGTATTACCCGAAAGGCCATAAGATACCGCTTGCCAACGGTTCTTATGCCGAAATAATTCAAAAGCTCGGAGAAGGAGGTCAGGGTGTTGTTTACCGTGTGTCGGTAGGCGGCAGGGAATATGCCTTGAAATGGTACCACAAGGGTTCCGTACAAAATCCCAAAAAGTTCTATCAGAACCTTGAAAACAATATAAATTCAGGCGCACCTACAAAGGCATTTTTGTGGCCGTTGTATCTTACAAAGCCTGTTGATGAAAGCTTCGGCTATGTTATGGAGCTAAGACCGAAAAACTACCGTGAGTTTTCGGAATTCCTATTGGCTAAGGTGCATTTTCAGTCACTTTCTGCGGCTGTTAATGCGGCGCTGAATATCACAAACGGATTCCGTGAATTACACCGAAAAGGCTTTTCCTATCAGGACTTAAACGACGGCAACTTCTTTATTGACCCCGAAAGCGGCGATGTTCTCATCTGCGACAACGATAATGTTGCACCCTACGGTGAAAGCCTCGGCATCGCAGGAAAAGCCCGTTATATGGCGCCGGAGGTTGTCCGCAATATAAAGCGACCCGATGCCAAAACCGACCGATTCTCTCTGGCGGTGGTATTGTTCCGCCTCTTGTTTCTCGATCATCCGCTTGAGGGCAAGCGTGTTGTTTCAGCACCCTGTCTTACCGAGGAACTGGAGCTTAAGTACTACGGCATAGATCCGATTTTTATTTACGACCCGACCGATGACAGCAACAGACCTGTGCGTGGCGTTCATTCAAATGCTATAAAATTCTGGCCGATGTATCCGAAATTCATTCAGAATAAATTTATCGAGTCGCTATCGAAGGATGCGATGTCAGGAAAATCACCTCGTCTGACCGACAACGATTGGCAGATTGCCTTTACAAGACTTCGTGATACAATAATCACCTGTCCCTGCGGCAGCGAAACCTTTATCAATGTTGCAGGAGATGCTTTCTGCGTCAACTGCGGTCAGAAAATTCCAAAGCCGCCTGTGCTCAACTGTCATAACCACAAATACGGACTGGCTTTATTCCCCGGCGTGAAGATGTACCGCTGTCATATTGATAAGAGCAGTGATGATTTCACCGAGGTGATCGGAGAAGTAAACCGTAATCCTCAGAACCCGGCAATGTGGGGACTGAGAAATTTAAGCGACATAGTGTGGAATGTTGAAACACAGGACGGTGCTCTCAAGCCTATTGCAAAGGGACAGGTTGCTCCTATAATGGCAATCAAGGCTATTCATTTCCCGAACGGTATGGGAATTGTAGAATACAGTAAATAATACTAATTGCAGGAGGAATTCTATTATGTCAACAATAAATGATAAAAGTCCATACGGCGGTGCGGTTGAGGTTGCACGCAGAACAATGACACTCTTTTTCCTGGTAGATACATCGGGAAGTATGGACGGAAGCAAAATCGGCACACTTAACTCCGCAACTGAGGAGGTTCTTCCCGAAATTTGCAAGCTTTCCGGTGAGAACGCCGATGCGGCTATTAAAATTGCAGTGCTGGAATTTTCAAGCGGTGCACGCTGGATTACTCCGGCTCCTATGGATGCGAAAGATTTTCAGTGGAATGATCTGAATGCAGACGGTCTCACCGATTTCGGCGAGATGTGCAAAATGCTTAATGAAAAGCTCTCACGTAAAGCGTTTATGAGCGATGTGGCAGGTTCATACGCCCCGGCAATCTTTTTGCTCTCTGACGGTGAGCCGACCGATGATTATCAAAAGGAGCTCGGCAAGCTCAAGGAGAATAACTGGTTTAAAAAGGCAATCAAGGTAGCTGTCGCTATCGGAGAGGATGCTAACAAGGATGTCCTCGCTGAGTTTACAGGAAATAAAGAAGCAGTTATAACTGTTCACACTCCCGAGGCTCTTACTAAGATGATCCGCTTTGTATCGGTTACCGCTTCTCAGATAGGCTCCAAGTCCAGCGGCGTAGGCAAGGGCGGTGTTGATCAGGCAACAAATAAACAGAACGAAACTATTGATGCTATTAAGACAACCGTATCAAATAATGCGACAGGCGGAGTTGAAATCGGTAATACACCTGTTTCCTCCGGCAATCAGGAAGATTGGAATTGGTGATTGATATGTACCGCAGCTTTCATTTTACGAGCATTGGTGCGTCACACATAAAAAAGGGAACGGTTTGTCAGGATTATTCGGCAAGCATAGAAGCAGATAGCTATAAGCTCGCTGTTATTTCAGACGGACACGGCGGTGCGGATTATTTCCGTTCCGACCGTGGAAGCCGTTTTGCAGTTCAGGCATTTTGTCGCTGTGTTGCAGACGCTTTTGCTGTTTGCGCCGATACATCACAGGAAGAGCTGACAGACGATTCGTTTCTGAAAAATAAGGCAAAGAACTTTGCCGACGCACTGGGTGCGTGCATAACAGATAAACAGATTGAAGAGCAGATGCGCTGGTTTATGCGCAGTGTGGTGACAAACTGGAATATCCTCGTTGAAGAAGATATTGCCGCTGATCCCTTTGGGGAAGAAGAAATGACCGAGGTGTCGGAAAAAGCCAAAGCCCGATATAAAAAGGGCGAAAAGGTGCATTCGGCATACGGTGCTACGCTCATAGGCGCAGTCATTACCGATGACTTCTGGTTCGGAGTGCATATCGGTGACGGAAAGTGCGTTGCCTTCGGTATGGACGGAACAGACTGCGAGCCGATTCCGTGGGATGAGCAGTGCTTTCTCAATGTTACAACCTCTATCTGCGATTCAAACGCAGGCAGTGAATTCCGTTATTTTTTCAGTCGGGAACTTCCTGCCGCCGTATTTGTCGGCAGTGACGGCATTGATGACTCTTTCAGTAAGGACAGACATCTGCACAATTTCTATCGCACGGTGCTTAGCTCCTTTGCAACCGAAGCAGAGGAAAAGGCTGTAAAGAATCTTGCAGAGTATTTGCCTGAACTCTCAAAACAGGGAAGTGCCGACGATATGTCTGTAGCTTGCATTATCAATATTGATTACATCAGAAATAATGCTGTACTATATGAGAAAAAGAAATTGCCGTACCTAAAAATATTCCGTATAGGTAATTTTGGTGCTAAATCAGTTTCGGATGATTATATACAAAGGAAAGAGATTGAGGTTGAAAAGGGAACTGTACAGCTTGATGCGATTGGGTGTCACGGCTTTCAGAGAGGTGTTGCGGAGCTTGAAATTGTGTCTGTCGCAGAAGATATGGTCACTGTTTCGATTGCAGGAAAAGAGTATGTTATCACACCTGAAAAGCCTCTTGAAATTTCCTGCCGAAAGCTTGTAAACGGAATTTGTGAGTTTGATAAGCTGATAATTCAATGCTATATGAAGTAACAGATGTTTTGTCTACAGAAAGAATATTGAGTGATACCTTGAAAGCAAAGATTCAAGCGGATTATCAATTTCTACAGGAGCGGAATCGTTTACCCTAAATTATATTATTCAGTCGTCAGAAGAAACTGAATTAGGAAGCGGAAAATACTTCCCTCATCACGGAAAAATTTGGAATAATCAAAAATAAATATTGAAAAAGAGCATAGGAAGCTCCAAAATTGTAGTTGATAAGACAAACAATGGAGGAGAGAAACCTATGCTCTATTTAGATGATATCAAAGTCGAATTTTAAAGTCAAGAATTTAAAGGAACACATATGGAAATCAGCCTTAATAAAGATAAAAGCGTACTGCTTCTGGAGAGTGTAAGGTCAACGCAGACAGTCCGGTGCCCTTATTGCGGAGGCAGTGTATGCATTTATGAAAACGGACATCTGCGTTGTAAATAGATGTGACCCAATTTGTGCAAAAAAGCAGTTCTATGGTACAGCGTTTTTGTCCGCCTTTGTCAAGAAAAGTGTGTAAGTTTTAAAAATCATAAATTGAACTCCTAATCATAAATAATATTATAATAATTCAGTAGATGAAATTTAAATTATACTCAATTTCCTATGATTTATAAACCATAATATATTGTTACACTATAAATGTATCAAAAAAAACAGCTTAAACACTGTTATTTAAGCCGTTTTTCTTTGGCAGGGGCAGAATGTTCGCCCCTACAAACAGACAACAACTTTCATATAAAAAACGGTCGGGAAGACAGTGTTTTGCATTTGCAAACTATCTTCTCGACCGTAATTTTACATTTTCAATTTTTAATTTTCCATTTACTTACATCATTCTTCACTTGCGTGTTTGCGCATACTCTTGTGCAGGAAGAAAAGTCCGATCGAAACTATAAAAAAGATTACAGAACAGATTGCAAGGGCAATAAGAATATTGTTCATACTCTGAACAAAAAGGTTGTAGAACGCCTCCAACAATAGAGCAATTAGAAGATAATAATAGA
>OLHG01000971.1_pt1 | contig 18860 bp, 19 predicted proteins | sample 1605971 | NCBI WGS metagenome assembly OLHG01 (sample SAMN03283289) | human gut metagenome | biome: human-associated habitat; material: feces | host: Homo sapiens | place: Peru | collected 2012 | reverse complement strand
TTCACTTCAAGAATACTTCCACATTTTTCTTCCGCATTCTTGAAGTGAGATGCACGTCATGCAGCGCATGACCTGTTACTTTCCTGTACAGAACTTGGAAAATATCTCATTTACTAAATCTTCTTCTACAGACTCCCCAATGATCAATCCCAGTTTTTCATATGCATTCATAAGATCAATCGTGAAGAAATCTTCCGGCATTCCTGCCTCAATACTTCTTTGTACACATTCAAGACTCTCATATGTCTTTGCAAGCGCATCTTTATGTCTTGCATTTGTAATATAGACTTCCTGATTCACATCTATTCTACCATGAAACATCATATTTTTTAATTCCATTATGAAATTATCTATTCCATCTCCATATTTTGCAGAAATAGAGATCACTGGTGTCTCTTCAGAAATATACTCCTGTAATACAGAAGAATCAAAGCTGCCTTCTTCCTGAACTTTATCTGACTTATTCAGTAAAATAATCTTCTTTTTATCACGTATCTTCTGAAGTATTTCTATATCTTCTTCTTTAGGTTTAATATCTTTTTTTATTAGTGGTTTACCTTTATATCTTTTCTTTAATTCTTTTGAATATATCTTTAAAAACCTCTTAAACCATCTTTTCTTTTTTAACCATGCAATGTCTTCTAATGTTAAATAGCTTGTATTTATAACATTAAGTAAGTCTAAATCACTAGAAAGAGCATTGTTATTATCTTTTTTAACCACAATAAAAATCCCCTTTCTTTTCTTTTTATTCTATAAAAAAGTATAACATAATTTATTTGTTTTTTCACTATAATTATTAAAAAAACAACATATAAATGTTGTTTTAATCTCTACTTTTACCAAATAGTCTTAACAAATCAAGAAAAATATTAATAACAGTTGATACTGCCATAAATATAGTTGATTTCTTACTGTCTCCAAAAGCCATAAGAATTCCGAAGCAGAAATTATATAGTACAGTCAGTGGAAGTCCCAAAAATATAATAACAAGATACACCTGTGCGTCTTTAAATATACTTTCAGGAGTTTTTAACCATGTTAAAAAGAGTCCACTCATAGACGCTGTAACTGCTGTCATAATAACCGCGATTGCAAGCGCAAAGTAGACTCCATTAACAAAATATTTTCTTAAATCATCATTCTTTCCTGCTCCAAATGCCTGTGACACAGGAACACTTATTCCTATACATGAACCTATACAGAAATAACATACTATATATGTAAGAGAAGATGTTGCACCAACTGCTGCCAGTGCCTTAGAGCTTAAGAACTGTCCAACAATTGCTGCATCTGCAATATTATAAAGCTGTTGCAGAAGCTGACCCAAAAGCACCGGTCCTGCAAATGATAATAAAATCCTTGTTATCGGTCCATTAGTCATCTTTGCATTATCCATAGTGTTGGCATTTTCCATTTTTCTTCCATCCCATCATAATTACTAATAATTCTTAACTATTATAGTCCTTATGAAAAGATTTGCAACTGATAATCATTTTTTCTTTTTATGAATCAGATATGATATTCCCCATATAATTAATGCTCCAATAACAGCTCCACAGCCATCAATTAAAACATCCTTTACCTGTCCGCTTCTTCCCTGCACAAAAAGCTGGTGAAGTTCATCCGTTGATGCATATAGTACGGCTATGCATACTGAAAGCAATACATTTTTCCATCTGATTATGCTGACTGTAACAGCCTCCAGAACCAGTCCGGCAAGCATGGCATACTCTGTCGCATGTGCTGTCTTTCTTACCGGATGATCAATAGCCTGTGCCATATGAATCTGCTGCTGCTCACTTAAATCATCAAACCCCGGAACAAATACATGACAAACCATCATTCCAGCTTTAATACTCTGTTCTTCTGATTCATTCCCCGGCCTTGCCGAGAAAGAAAAAATAACAACCATCCATGTAACCGCAAGAATTGTGAAAACAATTCGGCGGACACTATTTACCTTTTTCATTAATATCCTCACTTAAAAAATCCGGCACACAGCCGGATTATAATTATATAAACAAAATGAGCAGCACTATAAGCCGGGTTATGTCAGCATAAGCTGTGATGATCATCTATCTAGTCCTGCTGTTGCCAGCAGGCTCAAGCGACCTACCTAAAGCTCGGCGGGCAGCCTTTATATCGCTTTTATTTGGTCTTGCTTCGAATGGGGTTTACATGTGCCACTGCTGTTACCAGCAATGCGGTAGTCTCTTACACTGCCTTTCCACCCTTACCATAACTTTCGCCATGGCGGTATATTTCTGTTGCACTGGCCTTGGAGTCACCTCCACCGGACGTTATCCGGCATCCTGCCCTATGAAGCCCGGACTTTCCTCACCTGCGGCCTTTCGGCACTTGCAGCCGCGATTGTCTGTCTTACTCAACACAGTTTTCAATTATACTAAGAAATCCCTCTGTTGTCCACTGTTTTCAAGATTTTCTTCTTGATTTTTATTAATCAATCATTGTTTTCGAATTCTTACAGCCCTTCGTCTATGATAAGATTCGTTCCATCTGCAGCAGTTGTCGCAAGCTCATCGCATCTTTCATTCTGTGGATGTCCATCGTGCCCCTTTACCCAGTGAAATGTCACGCTGTGTTTCTGCTTTGCTTCTAACAGACGTTTCCAAAGGTCTACATTCTTCACCGGTTCATTCTTCCCGCGTTTCCATCCCTTCTTGATCCAGCCGTCTACCCAGTGCTGGTTAAACGCATTCACAACATATTGTGAATCCGAATAGACTTCTACTTCACAGGAACGGTTTAAAGCCTCCAGACCTGCAATTACAGCCATCAGCTCCATTCTGTTATTCGTTGTCTTCTCATATCCCTGGGACAATTCCTTCTTATGAAGCTGTCCCTTCGTGTCGACATACTCAAGCACTGTTCCATATCCGCCCGGTCCGTCCGGGTTTCCGCGCGCTGCACCATCTGTATATATTTTTACCAGCATTTTCAATCTCTCCTGTTATTCCATCCTTCTCTTTTTATCTTAATGAAAAAGTATCTACCACCTGTACCACTTCTGGAAGTATATATTCCAGATCTTCCTTTGCCATCTTGGCACTCTCCGGCAGATTGATCATCAATGTCTTCTTTCTGATTCCAGCCTCTGAACGATCCAGAATCACTTTCTTTGTATGACGAAGATTATAAGCCCTGAGTGCTTCCGGAATACCTGGAAGCAGACGGTCTGCTGTCTCCCTCACAGCATCCGGCGCACAATGCTTCTCCAGAAATCCAACTGCTCCGGTTGTCAGAACCAGTTCAACCATTCCCGCATCTGCCAGCTTACAGAGCACTGTTTTCAACATTTCTTTATCCTCTGGAAATGCTTTTGCTGCCCGGACTTCAATCCCAACCTGCTCCAGCATTCTTTTGAGTGATGCTGCCGCTGCCACATCTGCTTTTGCTTTATATGCCCCTGTATCTAATGATAAAATAACCGCTCTCATCTTCTGTCTTCCCCTTTCTTAATTCTACTATGATCTCCACTCGTACTTTTTCATTATACAGAACAATAAACTTTTGTGCAACTAGAACAAAGAATGTGCCTCGGCACATTCTTGCGCCTGCGGCGGTCGCTTGTGCCGCCTACATTATACGCCGCAGTGCGCATCCTAAGCGGAGCGTTTTATCAATAAAAACAAAAAGATGTCCTGACAGATCTTTCTTCCGGAGGGCTAATCCTTATTATCGATCTGTTAAAACATCTTTTCTTAACTAGAAATTAAATGAGTATATGTATGACTTTCTCTTACAGGTTTGCTTTGAAGAACTCTTCCATCTTAGCTGCTGCAGCTTCTTCGTTCTCACCTTCAACTGTTACTTCAACTTCCATACCTTTTTTGATACCCATAGCCATGATAGCCATCAGTCTTGTAGCGTCAGCTGTTTTTCCGTTTCCGGCGATTGTAACCTTAACTCCCTCAAGAGCTTTTGCTTCTTTTGCAAGCATTCCTGCCGGTCTTGCGTGGATTCCTTCGTTGTCCTGTACTACATAAGTAAATTTTGCCATGATTCATTCTCCTATCTTTAATTTATTTTATTTATCACCTATTTGTCCAGACAGGTCTGGAAATGCCTGCTCCAGTACAGCCTTCGCATCCATTGCTCCGAAACGCTCCGGATCAATCCTGTCTATGCGGATGCCTTTGGACTCATACTGTTCTTTCAGGCTTTCGAACCGATGTCCCAGCTGCGGACCAAGCAGCAGAACATCTGTCTGACCTGTGTAACCCTGAAATGCACGTTCCGACATCGCTGTGACTGCGATTTCAAGATTCTCATTCCGAATCAGCCGTTTCATCTTATTCACTAAGAGGCTCGTTGAAATACCTGCCATACAGATCAATGTTAGATGTCTCATCGTCATTTCCTTTCCTGTCCCTCGACTGACCTTAATTTAACATATATTTTTAAAAAGCTCCACTCAAAAAATGACCACAATCAATGTGGTCACTTTTGAATCACTGAACATATAATCACATTCATCAAGGAGATTAAATACATTTTATTCTTCTGCTCTGCGCAATAACTGGATCAACCTGTCATAATCCGGATGACGAATCAGATTCTGCACATCTGCCGGACGAAGGATCAGATCTGTCGTTGCCTCATAGAACTGCTGCAGATTCTCATCCTCTTCCCTTCCGATCGCCGTCAAAAATACGACCTGCACCTTCTGCCGGAACCAGAATATCGGTTCTTTCAGAACTGCCACTGCAACAAAAGCACGCTCCTGGAAGGCACGCTCCGGGTGTGGGAGTGCCACCAGATTACCATAATCTGTTGGTGTAAGTTCCTCTCTCTTCAAAACAGATGCAGTGAATGTCTCCGGAAGTCCCTTCTCCTGCTCAACCTTCCGGCACAGGTTCTTCAGAACCTCATCCTTCGTCTTTCCTTCCACATCCGTAAAAAATAATTCCTTCTTAAAATATTTCTGCAGAAAATCCTTACTCTCTCTTACAAAAAGCTTTCTCACCCTGTCAATGTCATTGTCCTGCAGAAAGGAACCAATCTCCAAAATCGGTACCGGTACATAAGAAGAGATATGTACCGTTGTAAATACATAATCCACTTTTTCAAACGGAAAGTTCTCCAGTTCATAAAGATTACATACATAAATCTTTTCAATATACTCTTTAAATTCTCTGCTGTACTTATATCTGAGAATTTCTGAACTCGTCTTCCCAGATGCACATACGATCAGAATCGAAAACTTCTTCTGTTCATTCTCCTGCTGCTCCAAAGCCAGTTCAAGAACCTCTGCGAGTCCGGCAATCTCATCTTCTGAAATCGACTGCTGAAAGTATTCTCCTAATGCAATTGCCGCCTGGGACGCCATCGTATAAGAAAGCACATAATTCTTACGGATCTCTTCCAGCATCGGGTTTCGCAGGATCATATGATATTTCATACGAAGGACAAACGGAACCATGTGTCGGTTCAGCTCCATACGCAGATGAAAATCATTCCTGAAATCAACATGGAATTCCCTGTAGATCATCTCCAGCATCTCAGTAATAAGACGGTCGATCTCGCTTTGCATCACGAAATTTTCCTGTTCTGTCTCACTGTCGATATAAACCTTCCCCACAAGCTGCAGTGTCAGATAATTCTTCTCATCCTGAGAAAAATGAATCTGATAATGCGCTCCCACCTGTTCTGTCAATTCTTCCACAAACTGCTTCTCTTTTCTTCCAAGCATATCCGCTGCCTGCGGTTCAACATATTTCTCCTGACGGATCCTTCGCATCGCCACATAAATATGTTCCACAAAGTCATTGTAAGCAATCTCCGAAAGTTCGATTTCATATTTTTTCAGACACTGATAGACCATTTTCCCCAGTGTCTCGATCTCATCCGTCTGATGCCGTCTTCCGATTCCTTCCAGACTATCCTGCTTTACAAAGACATCCACCATACACTGACGCAGATTAAATTCACTGCCTTCCACACGGATACCATATCCCGGTTTCTTATGAACTGTAATACCATACTTCTGATAAGTTTCCTCAACCTGCCGGAGTGTATTCGTCAGCGTCCCCTTAGAAATATAAAGGAAATCACACAACTCCTCTGACTTGATATATTCCGTTCTGTTCAGAAGATATGCAAGGAGAAAATGTACTCTCTCCTGATTATTCGACGGAATCACCGGATCTTCATTCTCCTTCGGATTCAGCAGTCCTTCGATACCTTCCGGCTGTCTTGGATCCAAATAATATCCGTACCTGGACTTTGATAAAATCTGGATTCCTTTCTTCTCAAGCTCCGGATTCAGTTCCTTGATCCTGACTCTTACCGTCTTCACGCCAATTCCAAGCTGACCGGCCAGTTCACTCGCAGTCACATGTTCTGTTTTACACAATAATTCAAGAATCTTTCTCTGTTGGTGATTCAGCAACACTGAATTCCTCGCTTTCTTTTGCATATTTTACTTACTGTTTATCTTATCATATTTTCCTGTAAAAAAAAAGCTCACGATTACTATATAATAATGCAGACCAGACCACCATTGCTGTCGTTTACGATCTTCTGCATAGAATCCTGCAGTTTTACCTGACTTTCTTCGTTGATCAGCGTAATCTTATTACGCATACCATCCATCACAAGATCTTCAATTGATTTGCCGAAAATATTTGTTCCCCAGACGCCTTGTGGACCTCCGCTCTCTTTTTTTATATATGCAACAAGGTCTTCTGCCTGTTTCTCACTTCCCACGATCGGTGCGATCTCTGTTTCTATATTCGCACGAATCATATGGATCGACGGTGCTTCAGAACGGATCTTTACTCCATATCTGCTTCCCTGCTTGATGATAACCGGCTCATCCAGATGAATCTCTTCTTTCTTCGGGCTGACTACTCCGTAACCTTTCATCTTCACATCCGCAAATGCATCTTTGATCTGGCTGAATTCTTCTTTGATAGAAGAAAGCTCTTTCATCAGAGAAATCAATTCATACTCACTGCGGATCTGAGTTCCTGTCAACTCACTCAACACTTCATAATAATACTTCTGGCAGAAAGAAATCCGTAATATAACCTTCCCTGTGTCCATCTCTACCTGATCCAACAGGATCTGGTCTATGTATGGACTTTCTGTCTTCCAGTCTTTTCCGGAGACACTTCGCAGATCCGACATCTGAGCCATAATTTTCTTCACATTCTCAATCAGATCTTTCTTGATTCTGTGATCGCATGACAACATTTCCACCCATTTCGGAATATAAAATTCTATTTCCGTGACAGGAAATTCATACAGTACCTGGCGCATCATTTCATAAATATCGTCTTCCTTGAGCTGTTCACAATTCACCGGATAAACAGGTGCTGCATATTTCTCCTCAAGAGCTGATCTCAGACGTTCTGTCTCTTTCGAATACGGTTTCTGGCAATTTAATAAAATAAGAAATGGCTTCCCAATCTGTCGAAGTTCTTTCACTGTCCGCTCTTCTGCTGCCACATAGTTTTCTCTTGGCAGATCTGTCACACTTCCATCTGTAGTCACAACAAATCCAATCGTCGCATGATCGTGTATCACCTTTTGTGTTCCGATCTCGGCTGCCTTTGTAAATGGTATCTCATAGTCATACCATGGCGTCTTCACCTGACGCTCCTGCCCATTCTCGGTATGGCCATTCGCCCCATCCACCATGAACCCAACACAGTCTGCCAGCCGGATCTTCACCTCTATGTCATCTGAAAGCTTTACATCCGCTGCTTCTTTTGGAACAAACTTCGGCTCTGTTGTCATAATCGTAGTTCCCGATGCTGCCTGAGGAAGTTCATCTTGTGTCCGCTGCTTTACATGCTCTTCCTTAAGATTCGGCAAAATCAAAAGCTCCGCAAAACGCCTGATGAACGTTGACTTGCCTGTCCGAACCGGCCCCACAACTCCGATGTAGATTTCTCCGTTTGTCCGTGCTTTCATATCTTTGTATACCTGAAATGAATCCATAAAAATACCCCCTTGTTCTGCTGATACCAATGTATGCAACCAAACAAAGGGGTATGACTTTTAATTTTATATTCGTTTCGTTCTCTTATTCTTCCCAGAGAAGAGAAGAGTTCTCAATCTTAGACTCGCGAAGCATCAGATCATCTACTGCCTGTTTTGGATCCTTTCCTTCAAAAAGGACCTTGTTGATCTCATCTACGATCGGCATTGGCACTTCATATTTCTGTGCAAGCTTTGCAGCTGCTTTCGCAGAATAGACACCTTCAACAACCATGTTTACTTCCTTCATAGCCTCTTCCATAGACTTGCCCTGTCCCATTAAGTAACCGGCTTTACGATTACGGCTATGAACACTGGCACAAGTAACGATCAGATCTCCGATTCCGGTAAGTCCACAAAAGCTCTCGAACTTGCCGCCCATCTTCACGCCAAGTCTTCCGATCTCAACAATACCACGTGTGATCAGAGCCGCCTTTGTATTATCTCCATAGCCGAGACCATCTGCAATTCCTGCCGCAAGTGCGATGACATTCTTAAGAGAACCTCCAAGCTCGATTCCAAGCATGTCAGGACTTGTATACACACGGAATACTTTACTGTTAAATGCAGACTGCAAGTACTCTGCTGTCTTTTTTGTCTTTGCACCGACCACGCAGGATGTTGGAAGCTTTCTTCCTACTTCTTCTGCATGTGTCGGTCCACTGAGCACTGCTACGTCTGCCTGCGGAATCTCCTGGCTGATCTGCTGAGACAGCGTCATCAGTGTATCTTCCTCGATTCCCTTCGCTACATCAACGATCATCTGCCCATCAACAACATACGGCTTCATCTTTGCCGCTGTACTCCTTGTAAAGATAGAAGGAACTGCAAGAACTAAGAAATCTTTTCCTTTAATAGCCTCTTCCATCTCATTTGTGATCATAATCTCTTCTGAAATATGGACACCCGGAAGTTTTAATACATGCTCCCGCTTCTCGCTCAACATCTCCACTTCTTTCGGATCGATCGACCAGACAGTTACATCATGTCCATTATCATGAAGAAGGATTGCCAAAGCTGTTCCCCAGCTTCCTGCCCCAAGAACTCCTACTTTTGCCATATCATCTCTCCTTTTCTTCGCTTCTTTTATTTCTTTGAACCGAATTTATTCTCTGTTCCATTCAACAGACGTTTAATATTGGCGCGGTGTCTGTACCATGCAAGTGCTGTAAGTAAGAACGTGATCACATATAACTCATATACCGCACCCTTCGCCATATCAAACCATCCAAGCTGTCCGAAGATCACCATCTGGATAAAAAACACTGCATAAGCAAGCAATGAACCAAGGGAAACATATCTTGTCACAAGCACCGGCACAAGAAAGAATGCCAATGTGACAAAAAACAGGATGGAACTGTACGGCAGATGCCAAAAACAGTTGCTTACCACAAGTGCTGCCATAACAGCGATTCCCTTCCCACCTTTAAAATTCATATAAAATGGGAAGTTATGTCCCAAAGTAACTCCTGCTCCTGCATACATCATCAGAAGCGGAAGAATATTACTTCCATGGTATATCGCACGGACAATGAGAACTGCTGCAAAACACTTCAATACATCTCCCGCGAAAGTCATAAGTCCTGCTTTCAATCCCATAACACGCAGTGCATTCGTCGAACCGGAATTTCCGCTTCCTGCTTTTCTTATATCAATATGATGCATCTTTCCGACCAGATAACCGCTCTGCAGAAGTCCGCAGGCATATCCGATCACCAGACAGATAATACGTTCCATTCTACTGATCCTTTTCCTTTCTCTCACGGATGAAGAACTTCAGTGAAGTTCCTCTGAAGCCAAATGCCTCTCGGATCTTATTCTCAAGATATCTTGTATAGGAGAAATGCATCAGCTCCTTGTCATTTACAAAGATAACAAATGTCGGTGGCTTAACAGCAACCTGTGTAATATAATAGAGTTTTAATCTCTTACCTTTATCTGACGGTGGCTGCTGCATAGCAACTGCCTCTGTCATGATCTCGTTGAGAACTCCTGTCGCAATACGAAGTGTCTGGTTCTCAATGACCATATCGATCATATCATACAGTTTCGGAAGTCTCTGTCCTGTCAGTGCAGATACATACATGATCTCTGCATATGGCATATAAGAAAGTACCTGACGGATCTTTCCTTCGTATTCTTTCATTGTCTTATCATTCTTCTCAATGGCATCCCATTTATTGACGACAATGATAACTCCCTTTCCTCTTTCATGAGCGATTCCGGCAATCTTCGCATCCTGTTCTGTGACACCTTCTGTCGCATCAATCACCATAAGTACAACATCGGCACGCTCCACTGCACTTACAGTACGGATGATACTATAACGCTCCAGTTCTTCCTTGATCTTATTCTTTCTACGAAGACCTGCTGTGTCGATAAAAATGTATTCCTTTCCGTCATGCACGATCTCTGTATCAATCGCATCTCTTGTTGTACCTGCGATATTGGATACAATTACGCGGTTCTCACCAAGCAGACGGTTTACGATAGAGGATTTACCAACATTTGGTTTACCTACGATTGCGATACGCGGACGGTCATCATCCTCTTCTGATGGATCCCACTCCGGGAAATGTGCTGTAACCGCATCAAGCATATCTCCAAGACCAAGTCTAGATGCTGCTGAGATCGGCACCGGATCTCCGATTCCGAGGTTGTAGAACTCATAGACATCAGCCATATATTTATCAAAATTGTCAACCTTATTCACAACAAGAACAACCGGCTTACCGGAGCGGCGAAGCATATCCGCAACCTTAGAATCTGAATCCACAAGTCCCTGCTTTACATCTGTGATAAAGATAATAACATCTGCTGTGTCAATGGCGATCTGAGCCTGCTCTCTCATCTGGGAGAGAATGATATCACTGCTATCCGGCTCAATACCACCCGTGTCGATCAGTGTGAAGTCTCTGTCAAGCCAGTCAACATCTGCATAAATTCTGTCTCTTGTAACACCCGGTGTATCCTTAACGATGGAGATCATCTCTCCTGCCAGGACATTGAAGAGTGTTGATTTACCCACATTCGGGCGCCCTACAATGGCAACTACTGGTTTACTCATTCTATTCTTACCTTCCTGTTTTCTCTTATTTTTTCTTAAATAGTTTCTCTTAAGCCGTAGTGATCCTACGGTCTTTCATCTGATTCTCATCTATATCTGTGGGATTCGGACCTGCGACACCTAAAATAGCATCGATCAGATCCTGTCCGCTTGATTTTACAATATCTATAGGAACTTGTAAAGTATCTGATACTTCTTTCAATGTAAAGTCATCAAGGAAAATGTCCTCGTCCATCTTCAGCATATTGCATGGGATCAGAAGCCTGCTTCCAAGTGGCTGATCTTTTAACTGCTTCATCAGATCCTGTCCTGTGATCAGACCAGAGACTGTGATACGCTCTCCGAAGAAATCATTCCGGATACAATATGTGTGAACCTTAAGTCCCTCATACTTCTCCTCCATCTTCTTCGCCATACGCTCAAGATACGGATATGCAAGCTTTGCTGTTGCAAGGGAAATCTCTTCCTGATGTTCTCCGCTTTCCAGCTTCGCATAACCTTCTTCAAACTCATTAAATAAAAGACGAAGCATGCCGACTCCATTCTCCAGCTGAAGATATCCGTCATAACGTTCCTCTTCCGGAACTTCTTCCTCTGCCAACAGATACCACTCATCTCCTGCATGAATAAAATGGATCCCGTATTCTGCGTAGACTTTCTTCTGCCACTTCTCAATCGTGCGAATGACTTCCTTTGCCTCTTCCTTTGTAAATGGCTCTAATGGATATAATCCATCTCGATACTTGGAAAGTCCAACCGGCACAACTGACACACTGCGTAAAAACGGCAGATACTGCGTCAGGTCACGGATACTACGTTCCAGCTCTTCTCCATCATTCACTCCACGGCAAAGAACAATCTGTCCGTTCATCTCAATGCCGCCCTGATACAGAATATCAACTTTCTTCAAAGCCTCCCCTGCAAAACGGTTATGAAGCATCTTACAACGAAGCTCCGGATTCGTCGTCTGGAACGAAATATTGATCGGTTCCAGTCTATAGCGGACAATACGATTCATATCCTTCTCACTCATATTTGTCAGTGTGACATAGTTTCCCTGAAGGAATGACAGTCTGGAATCATCATCCTTAAAATACAGCGTATCACGCATCCCCGGCGGCATCTGATCGATAAAGCAGAAAATACATTTATTATGGCAGGAATGATACTCATCCATCAGTCCCTTACCGAAATCAATTCCCAGATCCTCATCAACATCTTTCTCAATTTCAAGCTCCCATTCTTCCCCGTTCGCTTTTCGGATCACAACAAGCAGCTCCTCAGATTCCACATAAAACTGATAGTCAAAAATATCCTCGATCACCTGACCGTCAATCTCCAGCAGAACATCTCCCGGTTCAATTCCAAGCTCTTCCGCAATGCTTCCTGGCCTCACACTTTCTATGATGTGTTCGTGCTTTTTCTTCATCTATAAAAATAAACTCCTTTATTCAATTCCATAAAAATCCTTCTGTTAATTTCTTTGCAGCAAAAATCCCCATATTATAGAAGAAAGACTTTCATGATTCTTAATTTTACACCATATCTTATAATATCACAATTTTCCAGACGAATAAAGCATTGTTTTTTTGCAACATTTTTTCAACAATCTTGCATTTTTGTTCCATTTTCACTTGACGTATCAAATAATCGTGCTATAATTTATCACATGACATCATACAGTTTAGTGCTTTAAAGCGTAACGGTTTAAAGCGTAGATTGTATGAATCGAAAAAGGGAGGACACAATCATGAAATCTAAGAAAATTTTAGCAGTACTTATGGCTGCCGGAATGACACTTTCACTTGCAGCTTGCGGAAGTTCATCCGACTCTACAGATAAGAGCGCAGACAACGGATCCGATTCAGGAAAGACTTATAAGATCGGTATCTTACAGCAGTTAGAGCATGCTGCTCTTGACGAAGCAACAAAAGGATTTGAAGATGCCTGTACAGAAAAGTTCGGAGAAGGCAATGTCAAATTCGACCTTCAGAACGGCCAGGGCGAGCAGGCTAACTGTGCTACAATCGCAAATAACTTCGTAGCGGATAATGTGGATCTGATTCTTGCAAATGCAACAACAGCACTCCAGTGTGCAAGCGCAGCAACAAGTGATATCCCGATTCTCGGAACATCTGTTACAGACTACGCTACAGCACTTGATATCTCTGACTGGACAGGAACAACAGGAATGAACATTTCCGGAACAAGCGATCTTGCACCGATTGATGAGCAGGAGGCAATGCTCAAAGAACTCATTCCTGATGCTAAAACAGTCGGACTTCTCTACTGCTCCGCTGAACCGAACTCAGCATATCAGGCAAAGCTTTTCGCTGAAGCATTAGAGAAAGATGGAATCGCATACAAAGAGTACACAGCTGCTGATTCTAATGAGATTCAGTCTGTTGTAACAAATGCAGTTTCCGAATGTGATGCACTTTACATTCCTACAGATAACACAATGGCTTCAAACACAGAAATCATCAATAACATCTGTCTGCCGGCTAAGGTTCCTGTAATCGCCGGTGAGCAGGGAATCTGTAAAGGATGCGGTATTGCAACTCTTTCTATCAGCTACTACGATATCGGATACAAAGCCGGTGAGATGGCTTACGACATCCTTGTAAACGGTGCTGACATTACTACAATGAAGATTGAAAATGCCCCGAATGTAACAAAGATGTACAATCCTACCATCTGTGAGAAACTTGGAATTACTATTCCAGACGGATATGAAGCAATCGAAGAATAAGATTCTTCCATTCAACCGGAACATATTAATCAGAAGATATTAAACAGAACATATTTTTCTCAAGAGCGGGCTTCATTCAGATGAATGGTCGCTCTTGATTCTAGTTACTGTTCACTCCGTTCACAGCAACTTGGTCAAAATTCATTCCAAATCACCTTCGGTGATGGAATTATCTATTTATATGAAACAATAAAAAGAAAGATTAGAGGGATAAATCATGGCAGCATATTTCGCAGCCCTTGATCCAATGACTCTGGTACGTGCTCTCCCGGGCAACGTGGCCCAGGGCATTATCTGGGGAATTATGGCACTCGGTGTTTACATTACATTTCGTATACTTGACTTTGCGGATCTGACCGTAGACGGTTCACTTGCAACCGGCGGTGCAGTCGCAGTTATGCTCATCCGCGCAGGTGTGAATCCTGCACTTGCACTTGTCTTTGCATTTCTTGCAGGTATGGCAGCAGGATTCGTAACAGGAGTCTTACATACATTTTTCGGAATTCCTGGAATTCTGGCAAGTATCCTGACACAGATCGGACTTTACTCCGTAAACCTTGGCATTATGGGAAAATCCAACCAGGCGGTCAATGTCATGCAGTACAAACTGGTTGCTTCTCTTCGTTATGTAACCGGAGAAGGCAACTGGATCTTCTTCCTGAAATTAATCCTTGCAGCATTGATTCTGATCGCACTCTGCTACTGGTTCTTCGGAACAGAACTCGGTGCATCCATCCGTGCGACAGGATGTAACGAACAGATGGCTCGTGCTCAGGGCATCAACACAGGATTCAACAAAGTTCTTGCACTTATGATCTCCAACGGTCTTGTAGGACTTTGCGGTGGAATTTACGCACAGTACCAGGGCGCAGCTGATGTCAATATGGGACGTGGCGCGATCGTTATCGGACTTGCCGCAGTCATCATCAGTGAAGTGATTTTCGGAAAATTCTGTGCACACAGAAAAGCAGCTTTTGCCTTCACACTCGGTGCAGTCTTCATCGGAGCAATCCTTTACTACCTTGTAATCGCATTAGTACTCTGGCTGAAGATGCCATCTGATTATATGAAACTGTTCTCAGCTGTAGTTGTTGCATGCTTCCTCGCAGTTCCTTATATGAAAGATACTTACTTCAAGAAAGGACGGGCAAAATAATGGGATACATGTTAGAAATCAAAGATATTTATAAGACATTTAACGCCGGTACGATCAATGAAAAACGTGCCCTCAACGGAGTTAACCTCAACTTAAATCCTGGCGATTTTGTAACGATCATCGGAGGTAACGGCGCCGGCAAATCAACAACATTGAATGCGATTGCAGGTGTATGGGGAATCGATAAAGGAAATATCATCATCGACGGTACTGACATCACAAAACTTTCTGAACATAAACGTGCGCTCTTCCTCGGTCGTGTGTTCCAGGATCCTATGACAGGAACCGCAGCAACGATGTCTATTGAAGAAAATATGGCCATCGCTGCGCGCCGTGGTCAGAAAAGAGGTCTTGGCTGGGGCGTTACAAAGAAAGAACGTGAACACTATAGAGAAGCGTTAAAAGAACTTGATCTTGGACTTGAAGACCGCTTAAGCAGTAAGGTTGGTCTCCTCTCCGGCGGACAGCGTCAGGCGATCACACTTCTGATGGCTTCCCTTAAAAAGCCGAAACTTCTGCTCCTTGATGAGCATACAGCCGCTCTTGATCCAAAGACTGCTGCGAAAGTACTTGCACTCTCCGACAAGATCATTAGTGAAAATAACCTGACAGCCATGATGGTAACACATAATATGAAAGATGCCATCGCACACGGCAACCGCCTGATTATGATGCATGAAGGAAGAGTCATCTACGATGTATCCGGTGAAGAAAAGAAAAACCTTAAGGTATCTGACCTTCTTGCAAAATTCGAGGAAGTCAGCGGCGGAGAATTCGCAAATGACCGTATGATGTTAAGTTAATCATCTGCGTTATAATTATGCCATCTTCATAGTAAACTTTTTATAACCTTAAAAGGAAAGACGATAGGTTCACATGAGCTTATCGTCTTTTCTTAAATAATCTTTAGTTTGTCTGTTATAAAACTCAAGATACCTGTTTATTGCATGAAATAAGAGAAAGTTGTACAATAAAGATACTAGTAAAACGAAAGATGAAAGGAAAAACTCATGAAAGAAATCTCCATCACATCCTTTGAAAACCTTAAAATAGGTCAAGCAGAAAACAGCGTGGCAGGCACCGGATGTACTGTCTTCCTGCTTGGAAAGAACGGTGCTCCAGCCGGGCTGGATGTCCGCGGCGGCGGACCGGCTTCCCGTGAAAGTGAATTGCTTCACCCACTCGCAGCTGCACAAGCCATCCATGCCATTGTGCTGGCCGGAGGCAGCGCATTTGGACTGGATGCTGCTGGCGGTGTTATGCAATATCTTGAAGAGCATAATATCGGCTTTGATGTCGGTGTCACAAAAGTTCCACTCGTTTGTCAGGCTGATCTGTTTGATCTAACTGTAGCAGATGCACACATCCGTCCAGATGCCAAAATGGCCTATCAAGCCTGTATCAATGCTGAATGCGGCAACTATCAGGACGGAAACTATGGTGCAGGCACCGGTGCTACCGTAGGTAAACTGCTTGGAATGAGCCAATGCATGAAATCCGGCATCGGCAGCTACGCTGTTCAGGTTGGTCCACTGCAAGTTGGTGCTGTTGTCGCAGTTAACGCACTAGGTGATATCTATGACTCTGAAACAGGTTGCAAAGTGGCCGGACTCCTTGCAAACGACGGGAAAACTTTCCTGGACTCCGAGCTGCTCATATTACAAAATATTGATGTGAAAGAAAACAAATTTGTTGGTAATACGACCATCGGCGTTGTGTTCACAAACGCACAGTTTAACAAATCCCAATTATGCAAAATTGCAGGTATGGCGCATGACGGCTACGCACGTGCCATCCGTCCGGTACACACCTCAGCTGATGGGGACAGTATCTATGCCGTCTCATTGGGAGATGTAGCTGCAGATCAGGATGTCGTAGGAGCACTGGGAGCACGTGTCATGGCTAAAGCAATCTTGCGAGCTGTACAAGCAGCAGAACCTTCCTATGGATTTCCTGCTGTGTGCAGCCTGAAGTAAAAACTGACCCTGTGCTGGCTACAGGTGGTTCTGCTGTTACTGCTGAACAAAAAGATATCGAAGCACACTTTTATTTTCCGTGTGCCTCGATATCTTTTTTTATCTGTCCCTGGCCGAACAGATAAATGGACAATAACAATCAATCCTTCTCGTATTTTTCAATTAAACACTGATGCTCTTTGGTACATCAGTGGAACGATTGCATCATAAGAAGCTGTTTCAGACCAAGACCAATAGCTCTTGAATTCTCCTCTCGGCATTACACTGACAACAGCTTTAGGATTGTAAAACTACCTGTTCTGCTCCTCCTGCTGGTTCCATGCACCATTGAATATCAAGATAGCAAGTTGCTCTCCTGGCACAGCGCAACTATTTTTTCCATCGCAGACACAAGTATGCATCCTTGATTCTTGTTATAAATCAAATTCTTCCAACAACTTTTTCTGATATTCCTCATCAGCTGCTGCTTTCACGATATCATCTGTACGTCCATGCTTTGATAATTCAAGAATTAATTGATTAATCCTGCTTACTCCCAAAGTTTCTCCTTCTGCTCTTCCCTCTTCTCTTCCAATCTTGCGTCCAGCTTCAATTTCTCGTCTTTCTGCGGTTAACATCCCTATATTATAATCCCTGATTGCTCTTTGTCTTGTCTCGTATTCTAACCTCTTCTTTTCATCTGCACTTAATTTATCCAATACGTCATATGCTTCTTCCAATTCAGAATTTTTCTTTGCCATTTCTTCAAAATCCTTTCTGGTTTTTCCTCCAAGAAAGCGCATCCACTGCAACAGGCTTGTCTCATTTTTCTCTTCCGGCGGAAGTTTCGACAATTCTAAGATATGCATCTCCATAAGATCTGTATACTCTTTTCCTGTTTTTGTATCACAAAATGCAATTCTGCGATAACATTCTTTATCATCTTGGAAATGATCGTATTCAAGAATACTCACATGGATACACTTCTTCAAGCTATCGTATCCCTCGCCTTCTTTTATTTCACTTGTATACATCTTACTCAGATAATAAACAGAACGATTTGCCCAGCAATCAAATGCTTCTACCTGCATCTCAAAATCAATTTGTTCCCCATCCTTCAGTTTCACCCGGACATCTAAGATTCCATACTTATCATCTTTCGATTCTTTTCTGAGAATCGTAGGCATAAGTTCTGTGTTCTCTACCTCACTGGATGGAACGTTTAATAGTGCTGCAATAATATTCTTGCGGATATTATCATTCTGCATTAATTCCTTGAAACAGAAATCTACCGTTGGAAGCATGATAAAATCTTCCTGCTCTGGTATTTTTTTGCAATCTCAAAATAGCTGTTCTATATAGAATATTTCTCTGCTTACAGTAGATTGTTTTCATTCTTTCTTTTTCTGCCTTACGGAATATCATTTTGCCCACATCTTTACTCATGCAGTTCCAGCGGCAGTCCGTCCGGGTCATGGAAGAAAGTCATCTTCTTTCCGGTATAATCATCAATCCGAATCGGCTCACATTCAATACCGACTTCTGCCAACTCATTCACCGTCTGCTCCACGCTATCAACGCAGAACGTAAGATGACGCAGACCACAGGCCTCCGGCCGGTTTACACGCTTCGGAGGATTTTCCTCAGCGAAAATCTCCAGCTCTGTTTGCTCATCGACACGCAGATCCAGCTTCCAGTCCTTGCGCTCCGGGCGATAGTTTTCTCTGATGACAGAGAAACCCAACTTGTTTACATAAAAATCCTTAGCGGCTTCGTAGTCAGATACGATGATTGCAATATGATGTATTTTTGATAAGTTCATTTTTCTCACGCTCCTTGTCACATGCCGTTCATCCGCATCTTAAATGGAATCAAATATGCTGCATTCAAGACAGTAACTCCATCAACAGTGACTTTCCC
>OLHG01000967.1_pt1 | contig 18894 bp, 17 predicted proteins | sample 1605971 | NCBI WGS metagenome assembly OLHG01 (sample SAMN03283289) | human gut metagenome | biome: human-associated habitat; material: feces | host: Homo sapiens | place: Peru | collected 2012 | reverse complement strand
AGGCGGAAAATCCCTCGCCGTTGGTCATATTCCCGGTTTTCAGATAGACCCTAAGTCGGCTTCTTCTCAAGGTTCTTGCCGAGACAAGAACCTTGCCCCCGGAGGGGCCGGTGCCAAAAGTCTTTAGGAGGCTGAAATGTGATGTGAAAGCTTGTGCTTTCTGCCGGCCCTTTTATCAAAAATAAAAATTCATCCTTGCAATTTGCAATTTTTTCTTATATAATGCTAACGTAAGAGATTATGTGTATTTATAGGAGAAAAGAATGAGCGATTTACGAGAAAACAAAATGGGCGTCATGCCGGAGGGAAAGCTTCTGCTGAATATGGGCCTTCCCATGATTGCCTCCATGCTGGTGCAGGCCCTTTATAACGTGGTGGACAGCATCTACGTCTCTCAGATTTCCGAGAGCGCGGTGACCGCCCTGTCCCTGGCCTTCCCCATTCAGAATATGCAGATCGGCTTCGCCGTGGGCATCGGCGTGGGCGTCAACTCCCTGCTCAGCAAGAGCCTGGGCGAAAAGAACCAGGAGGCCGCCAACTTTACCGCGGGCAACGGCGTCACCCTGATGATGATCTGCACCGTCCTGTTCATGCTCTTCGGCGCGTTCGGCGTCCGACCCTACTATGAGATGCAGTCCACCGTGGCGGAAACCGTGGAGGGCGGCATTGTTTATTCCAAGATCTGCTGCCTGCTGACTTTTGGCGTGTTTATGTCCGTGCTGGGCGAACGGCTGCTTCAGGCCACAGGTCGGACGGTGCATACCATGATCACCCAGAGCCTGGGCGCTATCATCAACATCATCCTGGATCCCATCCTGATTCACGGCTGGTTTGGTGCCCCCGCCATGGGCATCGCCGGTGCGGCCATTGCCACAGTCATCGGCCAGTTTGCTTCCGCGGCGCTGGTGTGGTGCTTTAATTTCAAGTTCAATCCCGAGGTTCAGCTGGCCTGGAAGTATGTGAAGCTCCACGGCCAGATTGTCCGCTCCATCCTGACCGTGGGCATCCCCTCGGTGGTGATGAACGGCATCGGCTCTGTCATGAACTTCGGCATGAACCAGATTCTTCAGGGCTTTACCGAAACGGCTACCGGTGTCTTCGGCGTGTACTTCAAGCTGCAAAGCTTTTTCTTCATGCCCCTGTTCGGCCTGAACAACGCCACTATTTCCATCATTGCCTACAATTACGGTGCCCGGAAGCCTCAGAGAATTACCAAGACCCTGAAAATCGCCTGCACCGCGGCGGTGTGCCTGATGCTGGCGGGCTTCCTGGCCTTCCAGTTTGCCCCGGATCTGCTGATCGGCATGTTCAACCCCAGCGAGACCTTCCTGGTTATCGGTCGGGCGGCACTGCGCACCATCAGTTGGAGCTTCCCCCTGGCGGCCTTCGGCATCGCCCTCAGCGGCTGCTTCCAGGCCCTGGGCAACGGCATTTACAGCACCATCGTCTCCCTGTGTCGTCAGATGCTGGTGCTGCTGCCGGTGGCTTATCTGCTGAGCAAAACCGGCGAGGTGAACGCGGTGTGGCTGTCCTTCATTATCGCGGAGGTCATCAGCCTGGCGGTGACCCTGGCCTTCTTCCGCCGGATTTACCGGCAGAAGATCAAGCCTCTGTTCGAGGCGGAGAATGCGCAATAACAAGATTGTCCGCCCATTTCGGGCGGGCATTTTGCAAAGGAGAGAGAAAAATGTACGCTGACTGCCACATCCACATGGTGCTCGACGGAGAAAACTGGAAGGCGGCCATTGCCCGGCATCGGGAGAAGGCCGATGAGGAGTGGATTCGGCAGACCCTTGCCCGGTATCATAATCTGGGTTTTACCTATCTCCGGGACGGCGGCGACCGCTGGGGCGTAGGCAAACGGGCCAGGGAGCTGGCAGGGGAGTACGGCATCACCTACCGGACGCCGCTGGCTCCGCTGTGCAAGGCGGGGCATTACGGCGGCTTTATCGGCGAAAAGTACGAGAATTTGAAAGAATTCCCGGAAAAAGTCATGAGTATCCGGAAAAACGGAGCGGATTTTATCAAAATCATGATTTCCGGCCTGATGGATTTTGACCGGTTTGGCGTGCTGACGGAGCCAGGGTTGGAACCGGATGAAATCCGGGAGCTGATTCACATTGCCCACGAGGAGGGCATGGCGGTGATGGCCCACGCCAACGGGGCGCGGACGGTGCTGGCCGCGGCTCAGGCCGGGGTGGATTCCGTGGAGCATGGAGCCTATTTGAACGGGGAGGCTCTTCACGCCATGCGGGAGGCGGGAACGGTCTGGGTGCCCACCCTTTCCACCATTGGAAACCTCCGGGGAAAAGGCAGGTTCCGGGAGGCGGCGGTGGAGAAAATTCTGGAATCCGCCCAGGAGAATGTCCGCACCTTTGCCGCTCTCGGCGGCCTCGTTGCTCCGGGAACCGACGCCGGAGCCTGGGCGGTGCCCCACGGCAGTCTGACGGAGTACGCCCTTCTGCGACAAGCCCTGGGCCCCAGCACGGAAGCCATCCTGGAAGCCGGCACCCGGGAAATCCAAAGAAAGTTCTGATTTTTTTACAACAAAATCAATTTACCCCCGCCGGACATATCACCGGCGGGGGCCGTTTCGTAGATAGAGAAGAGGAAAATATTTGCGGATGCCTATTGACAATGGTACTACTTATATGTATAATGCATGATATATATCGAACGATATATAAAACCATCTGAATCCAGGAAAGGACTGTGCCTATGGCGCCCAGGAACAAGTTCACGAAAGCGGAAATGGTGGAGGCAGCCCTGGGGGTCGTCCGGGCCAAAGGCATCGACGGTCTGACGGCGAAGACATTGGCGGAGGCCCTGGGCATTTCCACTCAGCCGGTGTTTACCGCCTTTGGTGCCATGGAAAACCTCCGGCAGGCGGTGTATGCTGCCGGGGTGGGGGTGTATGACCGCTACATGGAGGCGGGATTGGGGGAGAAAATTCCCTTCTTCGGCGTCGGAATGGAGCATATCCGCTTCGCCCGGGAGGAGCCGGAGCTGTACCAGTTTCTTTTCCTGAACCGGGCTCAGGATTCCCGGTGCAGTGTCATGCAGACCATGGCCCACCTGCAGGTGCGGGTTCGGCCGACACTCATGGGCATTTACCGGATCACTTCCGAGGAAGCGGATTTCTACTTTCGGAATCTGTGGCTGGCGGCGCACAGTCTGGCCACGCTGATCGTCACCGGCGACTGCCCCTATTCCGACCGGGAGATCGGCCAGATCCTTACGGGCTTCAGCATCAGCACCTATCAGGCCATTCGGGAGATCCCCGGCTTTGCCGTCGGCACCTTCGACCGGGATGCTGTCTTCCGGGCGCTGATTTCCGAAGAAGGCAGGTGAGAGGCGATGGAGGAAGAAAAAGAGGCGAGCCTTTCGTGGCTTCGCTGCCCCAAATGCGGCGGCAAAACCAGAACCCGGGTGCGGGCCCGGACGGTACTGGCGGATTTCCCTCTGTTCTGCCCGAAATGCAGATACTCCTGCGTGATTCGCTATCAGAACGGAAAAATCGTCGATATCAAATTGCCAGACGCTTAAGACGCAGTGCAAGCCGGGAAAACGGTTTGCGCTGCATTCATTTTTTGAGGAGGAAGGAATATGAACCAACTGCTTGGCTGCTGCGGGCTGGACTGTGGGACCTGCGATGCCCGAATTGCGACCGTTACCAATGACGCTTCTTTGTGGGAGAAAACCGCCGCCCTGTGGACAAAGCTCAACGGCGTGCCCATCACGCCGGAAATGCTCCACTGCACCGGCTGCCGGATGGAGGGCCCTAAGACACCCTTCTGTGACCGGCTGTGCGCCGTCCACAACTGCGTCCGGGAGAAAGGCTTGGACACCTGTGCGGATTGCGCACAGATGGATGCCTGCCAGATCCTGGGGGCCATCACCGCAAACACCCCAGCGGCCCTGGAAAACCTGAAACGCCTGCGCCGACTGACCCGGCCCGGAATCTGACAGGAGAAGGTTGTGATGGAAAAGATATATCCCCGACCTCAGGATCCGCAGATGGTCTATCTGAAAGACGTGATTACCGGGCCGAACATCCAGGTGGGCGATTACACGATTTACCATGATTTTGTCCGGGATCCCCGGGATTTCGAGAAGAACAACGTGCTCTACCACTACCCGGTGAACGGCGACAAGCTGATCATCGGCAAATTCTGCTCCATTGCCTGCGGAGCGAAATTTCTGTTTACCGGCGGCAACCACTGCCTAAGCTCTCTGGCAACCTATTCCTTCCCCATCTTCTTCGATGCCTGGGGCCTGGACGCGAAAAATATCCGGGCCGCCTGGGACAACAAGGGGGACACCGTCATCGGCAACGACGTCTGGATCGGCTATGAGGCCCTGATCATGCCGGGGGTGAAAATCGGAAACGGCGCGATCATCGGCACCCGGGCGGTGGTGACGAAGGACGTGCCGCCCTATACCATCGTGGCCGGCGTTCCGGCAAAGCCCATCCGCAGACGCTTTGACGTTGCCACCATAGAACGGCTGGAGGCTCTGCGCTGGTGGGATTGGGACTGGGAACAGATCAAGGCCAGCATCCAGGCCATCCAGTCGGGAGACATTGTGGCTTTGGAGAATTGCTCCCCGGCTGGAATGGAGCAAGGAAGGAAAACCGGAAATGAAGATTGAGACAAAGCGCCTGAGTCTGCACCAAAAGCCGCCTTTCGAATCCGTGATGCAGCTTATGCGAAGCAAAAATATTCAAGGGCTGGTCGGCAGAGAATAGTGAAGAGTGAGAAGTGAATAGCAAAACAGCCCAGATGCAAGGCATCTGGGCTGTTTGGTGGGGGAGGACGGATTCGAACCATCGAAGCGAAACGCAGCAGATTTACAGTCTGTCCCCTTTGGCCACTCGGGAACTCCCCCATATGCACTTGGGCTCGATTTGGAGCCGGTAGACGGACTCGAACCCCCGACCTACTGATTACAAATCAGTTGCTCTACCAACTGAGCTATACCGGCGTCTCGAACCGAACACGCTTATTATAGCACGGAAAATGGAAATGTCAAGCACTTTTTTATATATTTGAAAAGGAAACTTTTCTGGGAGAATTTTGCAGAGAAAAGGGCATTACTGACGAATATTCCGAAGAAAAACCGTCCCCGGAAAACCCCGGGGACGGTCAAGAAAAGACTTACAGCTCTACGTCCAGCTTGGCAATGACGGCGGCGCAGCGGGGGCACAGGCCCTCGGCATTGGCGCTCGTGGAGTGCATCCAGCAGCGGGGGCACTTGGTGCCCTTGGCCTCGCTGACACCGATGGTCAGGGCAGGGAAGTTCACGCCCTGGCCCACCTCAGCGCCTTCCTCCGGCTCGTTCCAGTCGCAGGCGGACACGATGCACACCTCGGCCAGATTCACGCCCTCACAGGCGGCCTTGAGCTCAGCGTCGTCGGTTTTCAGGGTGACGTGAGCCTCCAGAGCCTTGCCGATGCGCTTGTCCGCCCGGGCCTTCTCCAGGATGCCGTTTACGTCCTGACGGAGCTTCATGACGGTGTCCCACTTGGCCATGGCGGCCTCGTCCAGAGCGTAGACGGAGAAGTCCTCGGGCATCTGGTTGAGCAGCACGTTCCGGCTGTCGTCGCTGTCCCGGTGGGGCATGGACTGCCAGATTTCGTCGCAGGTGAAGGCCAGAATGGGGGCGAAGACCTTTGCCATGGCGTCCAGAATCAGGAACAGGGCAGTCTGGGCGGAGCGGCGGCGCAGGCCGTCCTTCTCTTCGCAGTACAGCCGGTCCTTCAGAATATCCAGGTAGAAGCTGGACAGCTCCACCACGCAGAAGTCGTTGATGGCATGGGAAACCAGGTGGAACTCATAGCCGTTGTAGGCCTTCCGGCATTCCTTCACCAGCGCGTCCAGCTTGGTCAGTGCCCACCGATCCAGCTCCTCCAGCTGGTCTGCGGGAACCAGGTTGTTGGGGTCAAACTCGTTCAGGTTGCCCAGGCAGTACCGGGCGGTGTTCCGGAATTTCAGATAGTTCTGGGCGATCTGCTTGAAGATCTCCTTGGAGCAGCGCACGTCCGCGTGATAGTCGGAGGAAGCCGCCCACAGACGGACGATGTCCGCGCCGAATTCCTTGATCAGGTCGGCAGGGTCAACGCCGTTGCCCAGGGACTTGTGCATGGCTCGACCCTGGCCGTCTACCGTCCAGCCGTGGGTCAGCACCTGACGGAAGGGTGCACCCTGGTCAAGAGCACCTACGGAGGTCAGAAGGCTGGACTGGAACCAACCACGGTACTGATCGGCACCCTCCAGATACACGTCCGCAGGCCACAGTTCAGGGGTGCGGTGCATCAGGGAGGCGTAGTGGGTGGAGCCGGAGTCAAACCAGCAGTCCAGGGTATCCTTCTCCTTAGTAAAGTCCTTACCGCCGCAGTGGGGGCAGGTGAAGCCCTCAGGGGCCAGCTCCATGGCGTCCTTCTCGAACCAGATATTGGAGCCGTACTCGTCAAAGAGTTTGGACAGCTTCATGATGGACTCTTCCGTGGATACGGGCTTGCCGCACTCTTTGCAGTAGAACACGGGGATGGGCAGACCCCACCGGCGCTGACGGGAGATGCACCAGTCGGCTCGCTCCCGGATCATGCTGGTCATCCGCTCCTGACCCCAGGCAGGGTACCACTGGACGTTCTCAATGGCCTTGATGGCCTGATCCTTGAAGGATTCCACGGAGCAGAACCACTGGGGAGTGGCCCGGAAAATGACAGGCTTCTTGCACCGGTCATGGTGGGGGTAGGAGTGGACGATCTCCTCGGAGGCGAACAGCACGCCGGACTGGCGCATATCCTCCAGAATCACGGGGTTAGACTCCTCGGTCTTCATCCCGGCGTACTTGGCGGCGTAGTCGGTATGGCGGCCGTAGTCGTCCACGGGAACCACCAGCTCCATGCCGTAGCGCATACAGGTCTGGTAGTCGTCGGCACCGAAGCCGGGGGCGGTGTGGACACAGCCCGTACCGGAATCCATGGTGACGTACTCGGCGTTGACCAGCCGGGAGGTCTTGTCCATGAAGGGATGCTGAGCCAGCATATTCTCAAAGAAGGAGCCGGGATACCGAGCCAGAACCTCGTAGTTCTCAAAGCCGCCGATGTGCATGACCTTGTCCATCAGAGCCTCCGCCATGATGTAGGTCTCACCGTTTTCGGCCTTCACCAGGACGTAGGTGTCTCTGGGATGCAGGCAGATAGCCAGGTTGCCGGGGAGCGTCCAGATGGTAGTCGTCCAGATGACGAAATAGGTCTTGCTCAGATCAAACTGGGAAAGCTTGCCCAGGTCGTCCTTCATGGGGAACTTGACGTAGACGGTGGTGCAGGCATCATCCTTGTACTCGATGTCGGCCTCAGCCACGGCGGTAACGCAGTAGGGACACCAGGTCACGGGCTTTAAGCCCTTGTAGATGTAGCCCTTGTCAAACATCCGGCCAAAGACCTTGACCTCCTGAGCCTCGAAGTGCTTGTCCATGGTGCGGTAGGGATGCTCCCAGTCGCCCACGACACCAAGACGCTTGAAGCCGCCCATCTGCTTCTGGATGAAGTCCTCGGCGAACTCCTCGCAGGCCTTCCGGAACTCAGGCACGGACATATCCTTGTTCAGCTTCTTCTTGGAGGTCTCGATGGCTCGCTCGATGGGAAGGCCGTGGTTGTCCCAGCCGGGGACGTAGGGGGTGTAGTAGCCCATCATGGCATGACTGCGGACGATGAAGTCCTTCAGGGTCTTATTCAGGGCATGACCCATGTGGATATAGCCATTGGAGAAGGGAGGGCCGTCGTGAAGCACGAACCGGGGCAGATCCTTGTTCTTTTCCAGCATGGCGTTGTAAAGATTCTGTTCCTGCCAACGCTCCAGCATACCGGGCTCCCGATTGGGAAGACCGGCCTTCATGGGGAAGTCCGTCTTCGGGGTGATGATGGTGTTTTTGTATTCCATTGGATTTCTTACCTCCATACAATATGCGGATATTTGAATATAAAAAACGCCTTTGTCTCCTGAAATTAAGAGACAAAGGCGCATTTTTACCTCTGCGGTACCACTCTTGTTCCGTTTACACGGCACTCGTCGGCGCGATATCGGGCGCACCCGTCCCAGCCTACTAAGAGATTGCCTGTTCGGTGGGCGGCTCCGGGGTGATACGGGATTTGCCTTGCCTGCTGCCTTGCACCTTCCGGCAGCTCTCTGCTGGCGCGGGCGAATCCGCCTGTCCCCATCAAAGCCTGTTATTGGATTATTCAGAGTTTCCCTAGCTTACTTGCTGGTAGGATCGTAGTTCCGGCCGAACTGAAGATTCAGGCTGGCAAACTTGCTGGTGGTGGTGTCGTTGTTGGTCGGATGCTTGGGAGCTGCCTTGGGGGCGGTGTCCACGGTGCTGCCGATCATGGTCTCAATGTTCTGGGCAATTTCGTCCGCTACATCCTTGTCCTGCACAGGAGCGGGGGCTACAGCGGCCTCGGGGGCGGGAGCATTGGCGGCTTTGATCCGATCCAAAGCCTGGATGCAGGTGCGCAGCTGCTCCTGAAGCTCGCCGATCTTGGCGGCGGCAGCCTTCCGGGCTTCCTGAACCCGGGCATTCTCCGCGGCCACCAGGGCATCGGAATTCTGAGGGGCGGGAGCATTGGCGGCAACGGTGGTGCTGGCGCTGCTCAGCATCTGGGCGCACTTGGCCTGAGCCTCGGCAACCATCTTGTCGCAGGTCTTCTGGGCATTGATGACGGCGTCCTTCATGGAGGCCTCATTCTTCCGGTATTCCTCCAGCTTGCCCACCAGCACCCGCATCTTGCTCTTGAGCAGGGCGTTTTCCTTGTACAGCGTTACATAGTCCTCGGTCAGAGGCTCCAGAAACTCATCCACCTGCTGCATATCGTAGCCGCCGAAGGTGGAACGACCGAAAGAGACCTGATCAATCTGCTGCGGTGTAAACATGGTAATGTTTTCTCCTTCCAAAAGTCAGTTTATCCCGAAGGTCGGGACCCCATACCGATTGCGTCCGGAAATGGTCTTTTACACACCGATTCCAGGGAGTCGATCTGTAAAAAACCGCCTGCCGGATGCGTGGTTTCAAAATCAGACGTAGCTCTCCACTTCTGCCTGGAGGGTTTCCAGATCGCCCTGGATCTCCATATTGTGGGGGCAGAACAGGTAAGCGGACTGGGCGATTTTCTTCACATCCCCGTCCAGAGCGTACACACAGCCAGACAGGAAGTCCACCACCCGGCGGGCCATGGCCTTGTCCACATTTTCCATGTTGACGATGACGGCCTTCCGGTTGCGCAGGTCGTCGGCGGCCTTGGAGGTGTCGTTGAAGCTGCCCGGACGGAACAGAACCACTTCCTGCTTATTGGAGCCGCCGTTCATGTTCAGCACCTGACCGGTGAAGCCGGAGCTGACGGCAGTGCCGGTGGAAGCGGCAGGGGCAGGGGTAAAGCCATAGTCCTCCTGCTCCTCAGGCTCATCCTCTACGGGAGCCGGAGCCGGAGCGCGGCGGGGAGCCCGACGGGAGGGAGCGGACTTTTCAGCGGGCTGATCGTAATCGTCATCGCCGTAGTCGTCTTCCTCGTCGTAATCATCGTAATCATCGTCTGAGTAGGGCTGGGCAAATTTCTTCACATTATCCCACAAGCTCATTGGTTGTATCCTCCTAAGTATATGCGCATCATTTTGATGAAGTTTTACTGTAGTCCCGGGCACCGAAAATGGCGGTGCCGACGCGGATCATGGTGCTGCCCGCGGCGATGGCGTCTTCAAAGTCGCCGGACATTCCCATCGATAAACAGTCCACCTTGACATTATCGTTGATAATGTCCCTGATGTCAACACTTATTTGCCGCATTTTTTGAAAAAATTCAAGATTTTCGCCGGGAAAACGGGAAATTGGGGGGATTGCCATGAGCCCTTTCACACAAACGTTTGAAAATTCTCCGAAATTTTCCAGCAGCGGCAATATTTCCTCCGGGGAAAAACCGCCCTTGCTGGCCTCGTTTCCGATATTGATTTCCAGCAGAATATCCTGCCGGATGCCTTGTCTGCCGGCCTCCCGGTCAACGGCACGAAGCAGGTGCGCCGAGTCCACGCTCTGAATCAGGTCTACCTTTCCGACGACCTGCCTGACCTTGTTGGTCTGCAAATGGCCGATGAAATGAACCGGGGCACCGGCGTAGGCGTTTTCGGCAAGCTTTGCGGTGAGCTCCTGCACCCGGTTTTCTCCGCAGCAGTCCACCCCGGCGGCAATGGCCTGACGGACGGCGTCGGCGTCATTCATTTTCGTGGCGGCGCAGAGCTTGATTTCTTCCGGATTCCGGCCACACCGTAGGGCGGCTTCCGACATCTGGGCCCGCACCCGGGCAACGTTTTCAGCAATCGACATAATATGCACTTCTTTCTATAAAAATAGGCGGCGGAGTCTTAGGGAACCTCCGTCGCCTTTCGGTCAACACCGCATCATTGCACAATGCTGCCCTGGGGAAGCTCTGATTCAATCGGCAAGAGCTGGGAGCGTGAGATTTTTTGACCGGTCGAAGCATCCAAAGAAGAGGAATACTTTGTGTATTTCCTGCTTTGGATGCTGAAGAGCGGGCGAAAAAATCCACTATCCAGCCGCAGACGATTTATTCAGAGGTTCCCTGAAGTTTAAGCGGAAACTGCGGCTGCCTTCAGCGGCTTCATGGGGGCCAGGGTGGAAATGGCGTGCTTGTAGATCATCTGCTGCCGCCCCTCCGTGACCAGAACCACCACAAAGCTGTCGTAGCCGGTGATAATCCCTCGGAGTTGGAAGCCGTTCATGAGGAACAGCGTCACGGGAACCCGATCCCGGCGCACCTCCTTGAGAATGGCGTCCTGTAAATTCATTGCTTCTGTCATATGTATATACCCTCTTTTCTTTCAGACCATTGCGCACTTTGCGGCAATGCCTTGATTTTTTCGTGCCCGCACTCCCCGGGGACACCACCCGATTGGGTATACACATCCTAGCATGATTCAGTTGTCAGAATCCCGAATAATCTGTCGAGCGGAAGTCAAAATTTCCCGGTCGTCGTCCCCGTTTCGCACCAGCCAGTGGACGGCGGGATTCCGGCGGAACCAGGTCAGCTGCCGCTTGGCGTAGTGGCGGCTGGCTTTCTTCACTTCCTCCGCCGCTTGCTGGACGGTTTCTCTCCCTTCCAGGGCGTTGACAAATTCCTTGTAGCCGATGGCCTGCATGGCGGTGCATTTTTCGGGAATGCCGCTGTCCAAAAGACTTCGAATCTCTTCCATCAGCCCCATTTCCAGCATGATGTCTACCCGTTTGTCGATCCGCCGGTAGAGTTCACCCCGGTCGGCAAAGTCCAGACCCAGCCATAGAGGGGTATATTTGGGCGGAAGCAGCCGGGTTTTCCGGTTGTGTTCAGTGATGGTTTCTCCCGTTTCCAGGTAAACTTCCAACGCCCGCAGAATCCGCTTCCGGTCGGAGACCCGGTCGGCGGTGTCCGGGTCGATTTCCCGGAGCCGGGTCAGCATGGCGGGAAGGCCGACTTCGTCGGCTTCCGCCTCCAGCCGTTCCCGGACGCCGGTGGAGGGGAAGGGGGCAAAGTCGTTGCCCCGGATGAGGCTGTCCATATACAGCCCGGTTCCTCCGGCGATGATGGCGGTTTTTCCCCGGGCAACGATGTCGTCCACAATGGGGGCGGCCATGGCGCAGTACCGGGACACGGAAAAGTCCTCGTCCGGCTCTGCCACGTCGATCATATGGTGAGGGATGCCCTGCATCTCTTCATGGCTCGGCTTGGCGGTGCCGATGTCCATGCGCCGGTAGACCTGCATGGAGTCGCAGGAGACCACCTCGCCGTTTAAGTCCTTTGCCAGTTCCACAGCCAAAGCGGTTTTTCCCGAGGCGGTGGGGCCGGCAAGGCAGAGAATGGAATTCATCGGCGGGATGCCTCCTTTCGGGAAAGACGCAGAAGTCTGGGTCGGTTGTATCGCTGCATGATTACGAAAATTCCGTCAAACAGAGCCGCAAGCAGGGAAGTGATGACGAACACCGGGGCGGCTCCGAATTTGGGAATCACCAGCAGCGGCGCGAAGCTCAGGGGAATAATGATTTCGTGGGTGATTTCTGCCACGCAGGTGGTGTGAATCATCTCCGCAAGGGTGTGAAGCCGAAGGTCGAACCGCTCCGGACGGTAGGTGGGCATTTTGCCTTTCCAGCCCTTGACCTTCAACCGCCGGTAAAGTTCCTTCTCCCAGGGCTGCTCCCGAAACCAGAAGGCGCTGTCCAGCCCCTGGGGAAGAAGCCGACCCAGGCCGCCGACCACCAGCCGCATGGCGAAGTGGTAGAAGGTGGTGCCGAAGGTGATGGCCAGCGTCAGGCACAGTTCGTTTGCGGACAGAAGTCCGAACAGCAGGGTCAGCCCGCCGGTGACTCCGGCAGTCAGATAGAGAAGAAAAGAGAATTTGTTTTTCATAGGCAAATGTAAGGGGCGGGAGAAATTGCCTTCCCTTGGGGGAAGGTGGCTCGCGCGTCCCCCGCAAGCGCGAGACGGATGAGGGCGTCTTCTTCTTCAGCAATCGACATGGCGAGGATTAAATCCGCTTGAACTGCTTTTCCAGCATTTTCTGGCTCAGGCTTACGCAGATGGGGCGGCCATGAGGGCAGTATTTCAGGTCTTCCCGCTCCATGACGGCTTTGGCGATGGCGAGCAGCTCCTTTTCGTCGCTGACCCACCCGGCCTTGATGGCGGCTTTGCAGGCTACGGTGTGAAGTAAAGTGTCCCGCACCGTATCCCGGCTTTCCCGGCGGCCGTTCAGCAGATCATCTGCCAGGGTTTCCAGCGCCTCCGCTGCGGCTTCCTCGCTCAAATCCATGGGAATCTGCCTGGCAAGGACGGTGTTTTCTCCGAATTCCTCGATTTCAAAGCCCAACTCTTCCAGAAGTTCCGTGTTTCCCAGCAGCTCTCCCGCGGCGGCGGGACTGAGCCGGACGGGCACGGGCTGTAGGAGAGTCTGACCGGAAATGGATTCCTGATTGGCCTTCAGCTTTTCGAAGAGAATCCGCTCATGGGCGGCGTGCTTGTCGATGAGGAAAGCGTTGTTCCCCTCCTCCACCAGAATATAGGTGCGGTACAGCTCACCCACCATCCGCCAGGTGTCCGCCTTGGGCATTTCCAGAGCGGTCTGCTCCATTTCCGGTTCCGGTGCTTTCACGGGCATTTCCGGCGCCGACGGCTTCGGTGTTTCGGGCAGCGGAGGCAGGGAAGGGGCAGGCTCCGGCCGGGCAGCCTGACGAACCTGGGGCAGCATGACAAATTCCCGCAGGGGCATATTTCCACCGGTGGGGATTTTCTTCGCCGCTGCCGCGGCGGCCTCCGGCCGGGGCTTGGGGGCATCGGCCATGGCGGCGGAGAAGGTCTTGTACTCCTGGGCGGTCATGGTGCGAAAGAAGGCTTCCTTTTTTTCGGCGGGCTTTGCTTCTGGCGAAGGAGTCGGCTTTTCCGGCGGCACAGGGGCAGGCTGGGGCTTGAACTGAACGGCAGGCCGGTCGGGCTTTTTGTTCAGAGCACCCAGAACCCCATAGTGGACGCAGTCGAAAACTGCCTTTTCCGAGAGAAATTTTACCTCGGTCTTTGCCGGATGGACGTTTACGTCCACGGCGTTGGCAGGAAGATTCAGGTGAAGCACACAGCCGGGAAACCGCCCCACCATCAGCTGATTCCGGTAGGCCTCCTCCAATGCCGCAATGAGCAGCTTGGATTTGACAGGCCGGTCGTTGACGAAGAAGGTTTGCAGGTTCCGGCTGGGTCGGGCATCCGTGGGCAGGGTCACAAAGCCCGAGAGGGTGTAGCTTTCCCACCGGCTTTCCACGGCCACCATTCTGGCACAGTCCCGACCGTAGACGCAGTACATGGCATCCTGCAATTTTCCGGTGCCGGGGGTGGCAAGCACCTGCTTTCCGTCCCGGAGGAACTGGAAGGCCACCTCCGGATGAGCCAGAGCCTGCATCTGGACTGCGGCGGCCACCCGGCTGCCTTCCACGGTGTCGGACTTCATGAATTTCATCCGGGCGGGGGTGTTGTAGAACAAATCCCGAACCAGGATGGTGGTGCCGTCCGGGCACCCGGCCTCGGATTCCTCCGTGATGACTCCGGCATCCAGATGCAGCTTTACCCCGGACAGGCTTCCCGTCGTTTTGGTCATCAGATCAATCCGGCTGACGGAGGCAATGGCAGCCAGAGCCTCGCCCCGGAAGCCCATGGTGCCGATGGCGGCCAGGTCTTCCTCCGTGTGCAGCTTGGAAGTAGCGTGGCGCAGGAAGGCGGTGCGGGCATCCTCGGCGGACATGCCGCAGCCGTTGTCCGTCACCCGGAGAAAGGTCATGCCCCCGTCCCGGATTTCGATGGTCACCTTGGAGGCTCCCGCATCCACGGCGTTTTCCAGCAGCTCCTTGACGGCGCTGGCAGGCCGCTCCACCACCTCACCGGCAGCAATCAGGTTGGCCACATGGGAAGATAATTGCAAAATCTTGGGCATTGTGTCACCTCCAGGAGGACAGGGTCAGAAAATTCACCGCCGCGTGAATGGCGATGGGAGCGAAAATGGTGTCCGCCTTGGTGTAGCTCCAGGCAAGGCACAGCCCGGCGGGCAGATATTGGAGCACCGCAATGAGAATTTCTCCGGTGGTGTAGCTTCCCAAGTACCCCACAATGTGCACCATGGAAAAAGCCAGCATGGACACCAGGTAGGCCGCCCAGGGGGACTTGGTGTAGAGATTCCGGAAAATCAGCCCCCGGTAGAAGCATTCCTCGGCGGGGGGCACCAGAATCACCGTGCCCAGAAACACCAGCAGCCGGTTCTGCCGCTCCATGGCGGCGATGGAAGCATCATTATAGTTGGAAAACCCCGGCACCAGCAGTCCCACCAGATACTCGGTGGCCAGTCGGCAGGCGTAGTAGGCCACAAAACCTAAGATGATCGCCTGACACAGATAGGCCGGGTGCTTCACCGCCTGGGTGGCGGCGGAGGACAGAAAATCCCGGAAAATGATGAGAACTGCCGTGAAATTCAGAACATAGTAGACAAAATTCAGCTCCGCGCTGGTCAGGGGATGGGACAGCTTCCCGTTGGCAAAGGTCAGAAGCCCGGGGAGCACCAGAAGTTGAAAGGCAAACCAGCAGAAGCCCCAGACCGTTTCCTGGGAGTTGGGACAGGAGCGGGAAGTAACGCTTTTTCTCATAATCAATTCAGCAGCTTTTTCAGCTTGTACAGTTCGTTCATGGCCTCAATGGGGGTCAGAGTCTCCACGGTGATGGCGGACAGGGCGGAAATCACCTGCTGCCCCGTTAAGTCCAGCATACTCACCTGATCCTCTGGCTCCTTTTGCTTTGCGGGAGCGGGAGCTGCGCCCTCGGCTTCCAGCTCGGCGAGAATTTCTCTTGCCCGGGAAATCACCGGGTTAGGAATGCCCGCCAGCTTGGCAACCTCAATGCCGTAGCTGTCGTCGGCGGCACCGGGGACGATTTTCCGCAGGAAAATCATCTGTTCTCCCCGCTTTTTCACGGCAATGTTGTAGTTTTTCACGTTGGGAAGCTTGTCCTCCATGGTGGACAGCTCGTGATAATGGGTAGCAAACAGAGTCTTGGCGCCCAGCCGCCGGGGATTGGCGGCGTATTCCAGAACAGCCCGGGCAATGGCCATGCCGTCATAGGTGGAGGTGCCCCGGCCGATTTCGTCCAGAATCAGAAGAGACCGGGAAGTGGCGTATTTCAGAATGGAGGCCACCTCTGCCATCTCCACCATGAAGGTGGACTGACCGGAGGCCAGGTCGTCGCTGGCGCCGATCCGGGTGAACACCCGGTCAACCAGGCCAATTTTTGCCGACCGGGCGGGGACAAAGGAGCCCATCTGAGCCATGAGGACGATGAGGGCTACCTGACGCATATAGGTGGATTTACCGGCCATATTGGGGCCGGTGATGATGGCCACCTGGTTATCGTCGCTTCCCAGGTTGGTGTCGTTGGGGACAAAGAGACTGTCCTTCAGAACCGCTTCCACAACCGGATGCCGTCCGTCAGTGATGGAAATCTCCCGACCCAGGGTGATTTCCGGACGGCAGTAGCCCCGCTGAACGGCCACGGCGGCAAGGCTGCACAGCACGTCCGCCGCCGCCACGGCCTGAGCCGTCAGCTGAACTCTGGCAGCCTGCTGAGCCAGGTGCTCCCGGAGCCGGGTGAAGATCTGATATTCCAGGGCGGTGAGCCGGTCTTTGGCGGTGAGCACCTGGTTTTCCAGCTCCTTCAGCTCCTGGGTGATGTAACGCTCGCAGTTGGCAAGGGTCTGCTTGCGGATGTAGCTTGCGGGCACTTGGTCAATAAAGGACTTGGAAACTTCAATATAATAGCCGAAGACCCGGTTGAAGCCTACCTTCAGGGTGCGGATGCCGGTTTTCTCCCGCTCGCTGGCCTCGATGGCGGCAATGGTGCCGCTGCCGCCCTCCATAATGTCCCGGAGGCGATCGGCTTCGGCATCCGCGCCTTTGCGGATGATGCCGCCCTCCCGGACGGTCAGGGGCGGCTCGTCCACGATGGTATTTTCAATTTCATCGGCGCAGTCCGTCAGCGGGTCGATGGACTGAGCCAGCTTGGTAAGTAAGGGGGCAGAGCAGCCTTCCAGCTGACGCTTTACCTCCGGCAGTGCCCGCAGACCCCGGGCAAGCCCCAGAAGATCCCGGCAATTGACCGTGCCGGTGACCACCCGAGCCATGACCCGCTCTAAGTCGGTGACCTCCCGCAGGGATTCTTCCAGTTCCCCTCGAAGAATCACATTGTCTACCAAATCCTCCACGGCGGCGTGGCGGCGGGTGATCTCCACCGGGTCAAGAAGGGGCTTTTCCAGCCAGGAGCGCAGCAGCCGCCCGCCCATGGCGGTGTGGGTTTTATCCAGCACCCACAGCAGTGTGCCCTTCTTTTCCTTGGAGCGCATGGTCTCCGTCAGCTCCAGATTCCGTCGGGCGTCCAGGTCAAGCTCCATGAACCGGCCGGTGGTGTAATATTGAAGCTGGCGGATATGAGCCAGATCGTTTTTTTGCAGGGTTAAAAGGGTTTGCAGCAGCGCGCCCGCGGCGACAACGGCGGCGGGCATTCCGGCAAGCCCCATCTGGGCAAGGCTCTGGGAGAAATGCTTTTCCAGAAGCGCCTCGCAGTCCTCCAGGGAAAACTGACCGTCTTTGCCCTCATCCACGCAGCAGTTTAAGCGGCGGAACAGGGCATCTTCAATGGCCTCGCTGCTGACGTCCGTGCCGAAGCGCATGACTTCACTGGGGGAGAACCGCCCCAGTTCCGAGGCCACACTCTGGGCATCGGCGCAGAGGGTGACGAAGAAGGCACCGGTGGAAACATCACAGAAGGCAAGGCCAAACCGGCCGCCCTCTCCGTAGAGGCAGCCCATGTAGTTATTCTTGCTTTCGTCCAGCATACAGCTTTCCGTGACGGTTCCGGGAGTGACGATTCGGGTAATGTCCCGCTCCACCAGCCCCTTGGCCAGCGCCGGATCCTCCATCTGCTCGCAGATGGCTACCTTGTAGCCCTTCTGAACCAGCCTTGCAATGTAGGAATCCACGCTGTGGTAGGGCACGCCGCACATGGGGGTCTGCTCCTCCTTGGGTTTGGAGCGATCCCGGCTGGTCAGGGTCAGATCCAGCTCCCGGGCGGCGAGCTTGGCGTCTTCGTTGAACATCTCGTAGAAGTCGCCAAGCCGGAAAAACAAAATGCAGTCCTGATTGCGTTCCTTGATTTGCTGATACTGCCGCTGCATGGGCGTCAGTTCATTTGTGGGTTTTGCCATGGGCGTAACCTCTTTCTGTTATTTGCGTAACCGCTGATGAAATTGTCTGCGGTTCTCAGCGGATCTTTTGCCCCGACTGTGCAGTTTGAAAAACTTGAAATACATACAGTATTCCTGCGTTTTTCAAACTTTCATTCGTGCCAAAATCTCTCGCTGATAACGCTTGCCGATTTCATCATTGGTTACTTGACCGGAGCGGCGGTCAGGCTCCAGGTGGTGGCACCGGTGATGGTAAGATCGTGATAGCTGCCGATGAGGCTGTCGCTTCCGGCAAAGCGTACCAGCCGTCCGCCCTCGGTGCGGGCAGTGAGCATGTCCTTGTCCCGGCCGTCTACCAGGCAGCGCAGGGTCTTGCCCACATAACCGGCGTGAATTTCCTCGGAAATGGCGTTCTGGACGGCGCAGAGCCGATCAAACCGGCGGTTTTTCTCTTCTTTCGGGGTGGGATCCTCCATTTTGGCGGCGGGAGTGCCGGGTCGGGGGGAGAAGATGAAGGTGAACAGGCTGTCGTAGTGCACCTGTTGGATGAGGGAAATGGTTTCCTCAAATTCTTCCTCGGTTTCTCCGGGGAAGCCCACGATCACGTCGGAGGTCAGCACCAGCTCGGGCATGACGGCTTTGGCGTAATTCACTTTCCGCAAATAGGTTTCCCGGTCATAGTGCCGGTTCATGGCCTTGAGCACCCGACTCGATCCGGACTGGAAGGGCAGGTGCAGCTGCTTGGCAATCTTCGGATATTTTGCCATGGTGTCGAAGAGCTTTTCGGAAGCGTCTCTCGGATGGCTTGTCATGAAGCGAATGAGAAAATCGCCGGGAAGCTGGGCAATGGCAGCCAGAAGGTCGGCAAAGTCCTTTCCCTCAGGCAGATCCTTGCCGTAGGAGTTCACGTTCTGACCCAGCAGGGTAATTTCCTTGGCACCGCCTTCAATCAGGCACCGGCACTCGGCCAGAATGTCCTCAAATTTCCGGCTCCGCTCCCGCCCCCGGACATAGGGTACGATGCAGTAGGTGCAGAAGTTGTTGCAGCCGTACATAATGGACACCCAGGCCTTCAGCCGGGAATCCCGAACCT
>OLHG01000966.1_pt1 | contig 18895 bp, 18 predicted proteins | sample 1605971 | NCBI WGS metagenome assembly OLHG01 (sample SAMN03283289) | human gut metagenome | biome: human-associated habitat; material: feces | host: Homo sapiens | place: Peru | collected 2012 | reverse complement strand
AGGGTATTTTTATAACCCCTATTTTTTTATTTATTAATTTTCATTTTCCATTTCTGTCTCTGGAAATAGTTCCTTAACTAGTTCCTGAGTTTTCTTTTTATTTGCAACATATATTGATACGCCATTGCACATTTCTGTTGTTCCTGGTACCATATCTGTTTTAATATTGTCTGGATTAAATTCAACTGCCACAGATACATAAGATTTTAATTCTGTTAAATCCATATTTGTAGTTACATTTTCATTCATTATATCTATTATTTGTTTTAGATTAAATATATTTTGAATCTTTAGAGTTTGTTTTAATGTTGCAATTATAAATTCCCTTTGTGTCCTCATTCTTCCTAAATCTTGTTGTCCATAGCTTGTAGGATATGTTGAACCATCATTGTTGTGTCTAAAGCGTAGTAATTGTTCTGCTTTTGCTCCATCTATTAATTGTTCTCCTGCCTTTAGATCTATGTATAGATTTTGGTCTGTATCTTCTGTATAATACATATCTATTGGAACATTAAATGTAACTCCACCTATTGCATCTACCAATTTTATTAATGCTTTTGTATCTATTATTACATAGTTTTCTAGGTTTAACCCTGTTAAGTCATTAATTCTATCCAAAGCATCTGGGATTCTTGTTCCACTTCTAAATACTGTATTTATTTTGTAGCTTGCTATATAATTCTGAGTAGCTGTTTTTCTGTCTTTTTTTCCTACATATGTATCTCTTGGTATAGACATAATTGATGCTTCTTGTGTTTTTGGATTATATGAAGCAACCATTATTGTATCTGCTAATTTATAATCATCTACTCCACTTATTCCCATTATTAATACTTGTATTGGTTGTAGATTCTTTATTGTTTCCGGACTATCTCCAAGTAATGTTGCAAGTAATGCTGATGATGCTCCTATTCCACTTTGTTTTCTATTGTAGAATCCATATCCAATATATGCTCCACTTGCAATTAATAACATACATAGTATTGTTACTACTATTCTTTTTGTTATTATCGTTGCTGATGCTTTTTTTCTTGTTTTTTTAGTTTTTACCACTTTCTTGTTTTTCTCTACTTTTTTAGGTTTTTCTTCCACTTTTGAGTGTTTTGCCTTTACCTTATCTTTTGTCTTTTTATCGCTTCTCAATTGCTTTACCCCCATAAATCTTTATGGTATAAAGTATATCAAATACTACATAAAATATCAACACTATTTAAATATTAATTTTAATATGATGTTGTTATTATATAATATTGAGCACAAATATGATTTATTTACTGCTTCTACAACTGGATTATTAGTCCATATAACACTTATTAGTGAAACAAGTCCTAATGCTACATATACAATTACTGCTCCTTGTAATAATCCATATACAATTCCACCTGTTTTATCTATTTGTTTAAGTAGTGGTAATTGAGTAATTCCCTTTGCAAGTAGTGCTACTATAAATAGTATAATTCTTGCTAATATATAAATTACAATTGCTGTACCTATTCTCATAATTGTTAGTGTTGTAGTTTTTGCTGTTTTCTCTACAATTTCATTTCTAGCTGTTGTAGTTTCTTGCTCTATTTTATTGTTTATGCTGTTTACTAAAGTTGTTGGCATGTTTTCTTCATTTTTGTTTTCATTTTCTTCTTTACTAAAGTTTTGTATTATTGTTTCTTCTATTTTCTCGTCTATTTGTGTGTTTTCCATAACTACATTTGTTAGAGGTTTATATAGAATTACTGCTAATATAACCGCTATCGCAAATGACGCTAATTTTATTAAACTTCCTGTTAATCCCTTTTTATAGCCTATCATTATAAAAATCACAACTATGGCTACTAAGATTAAATCAGCTATTATCCCCATATCACACTCTCCTTAAAATTTTACTATTTCTATTTTATTTCTATAAACTATGCCTGCTAATTCGTTAGACATTACAATCTTTCTTATCTCCTGACCTGAAGTATATTTTTTTATCAGCCATCCATTTGTATCTACAAGATGTACTTCTGAACCTAAGTTTAAAGCAATTTTGTCTCCACAACTATATAGTTCTTTTGTAACTCCAGAAAAATTATATATATTTTCCTTTAGAGAATTTGTATTCATTATTTTTAATGTTGTATTTGTGTTCAATAGACCTTTATTTTCTTCTACTGTTTTGACTATATAATTATTTAAATCTATACTTTCAAAGGTTGCTTTTTCTCCCTTGTCATCCAGCTTTGCAATTTCTTTATCTGTTTTATCTTTTATAACATGGATAGAGTCATCATACATACAAACTAATTTTGTCCTGTTTTGGTATTTAATACTTAGTATTAAACTGTCAGCTGGGGCTTTATATGTATATATTATAGAATCCGGCGTATCTTGCCCCTCTTGGTTATTATAGCTTTTCTGTTTTGCTTGTTCTATTGATATTACTTTTATATTTGATTGAATTAAAGTTCCACTTGTATTTACTTCGGCATAACTTAAATATTTATTATCATCAGATATTCCAGAGTCAACAGCTATTGTATCTGATAAATATGTCCTAAATATCTCATTGCCGGAATCATCTAATAATATTATTACAGATTTATATGATGTTCCAGATACTATTATTGAAGAGTATCCATTTGCATTAACATCTATTCTTGATATGTTACCTTCTAACTCTTTAGCCCATTTTATAGTATTGTCAGAAATCATATAAGCTTGTTGTGAATCCTGCTCTGCTATAAGCACATATCTTCCATTACTTGCTATAAGTGGCTTACTTATTGTTACCTTTAGCTCTGACTCTTTTTTTCCTGTGTAATTATATGTTTCTAGTGTATTATCTTTTAATATTGCTATATATTTGTAATATGCAAATATATTTGTCTTTTCACAATCTTCTATTTGTACGGTTTTAAGGTTCTTCTCTGTTATATCTTTTTTCAGTATATTTTCATCTGCAAATTTTCGGAAATTTTCATTGTTTGCATATACTATATACAGTACCATTATGGTAATAATTATTACACATAACATTGAGAGTCCTATAACTCTTTTCTTATTTATTGTTTTTGTCTCATTTTTATTAAAATATAGTAAATGAATATTTTCTTTCTTTTGGTTATCTTTTTTAGATTTCATTTTTTCTCTCCTGACATTTATCATAAAATCTATAATAATTTATATCAGTTTTTGACGGTTTTTGCAATACTATTTGAAGTTTTTAGTATTAATATAATTTGTACTATTCCAATTGCTCCAAATACCGGATATAGAGTCGAAACCAGATTACCAAAACCAATATACGAGATTGGTATCTCTAATAGACATATTGCAATTGCTGATAGTTTATATTTGTTTTTGTCTTTTATGTTTTCTAATGCTCCATAGCTTGCAGAAACAACCGAAGTTATTATTGCTGAAACTATAGCTATTCCATAGATGATTTTTTGCCATATTTCTTTTTCTAGTAGTGATAATATTGGCATTTCTATTTTTGATATATCAGCTTTAGCACATATTAGCATTTGGTATATCAGTATTAGTAATATGAGTATTATTAATGATGATATTATTGCTATAATTTTCATATCTTTTTTGTTTTTTATATCTTTACTAATCGAAACTATTATTGGAATTAGCAAAATACTATTATAACTAGTATATAATATTGATTTGATAATTGCTTTTATTACACCATCATTTGTTATGTTGTTTGGTGCTAATATTTGTATTGTTTGGCTATTTATAACACTTATATAGACTATTGCTAACACCATTACTGGTACTATTAATGTGTTTAGTTTCATTATTCCTTCTATATTGGTCATTAGAAGTATATAAATAATGCAACCACTTATTAATGCTGTTATAATAATTGGTATATCAAATTCTTGTTTAAAAAACGAACACAAACCAGCACACATTATCCAAAATGAGGCTAGCAAAAATGTATTTATTATATTCTTAACAATAGTTGACATATTATCTTTTTTTGATATTATGTCTACAAATTTGTTGTTATTTTCTATTTGATAATTTTTACTTATTTTTAATGTTGCATATATTACTATTGCCGTTATTATTGAGGATACCACAGCCCCAATTAACCCCATTATTTTATATTGTGCAAAAAACACATATACTTCTTTTCCGGAAGCAAATCCAGCACCTATCATTGTGCCTATTATTACTGAAATAGCTTTTATATTATTTTTCATAAAACCCCCTCATAACACTTTATGAGAGGGTTTGTATTTTATTACCTATTTTTGTCTTTTACGTTTTTGCCATACTATTATTCCTATTAATACTATTGCAATTGGTAAAACTGTTATAATTATTTTTATTACTTTATCTTGTTGTTCTGTTGCTGTATATAAAGTAACACCAGTATCTTTTCTGATTGTTATATTATCTGTTCTTTCCGTTAAGTATGAAACTGCATTAATAACTAGATCTTTATTGTTATAGAATGATATTCCTGTCTTTTGTGCAGATCCTTGACTTCCATTTAATACCACATATAAATCACTTGCAAAGAAGTCACTTGAGAATAATACTAAGTTTGATGGTTCCTTTCCTCCAACATATCTAGTAAGTACTGATGCCACCACACTATTTTCTGCGTCCTCATCAGAATCTATTCTAGTAGCTGAATTTGAAGACATATCATTTCTTAAGAACGTTTCTCCAGTAGTTGTTATAATATCATTTTTAACTACTCCAATATCAGCTAATTCGTCATAAGATTTTGTTGTAATTTTTCCACAATTCATTAAAGCGACTGCTCCATCAGATGATATATATTGGGTTATTTCCATTGATGAGCTTACATCAGGTATCAAGAAGTTTGGATAGCCATTAATTACCCTGCTTGAATCCGCTTCGAATATAACTCCATCTGACACAGAAGCACCATATAAACTTAATATTGCATTAAAATTTGTAAGGTCTATCTTTCTATAGTTTGGCTCTGTCATAATCATTACATTTCCGCCATTCTCTATGTATGTTGTAATTAAGTCTCTTTCATATTCAGTAAAGTCTTCTTTTAGTGTAGTTATAACTAATACCTTACAATCCTCTGGAACTTTTCCTTGCACTAACAAATCTAAGTCTTGAACCTTATTTGCTTCATTCTTTAATAATTCCTTTGCAGTCTCATATGCACTAGTATATCTAACATGGTTTGTTATAAAATAAACATTTGGATTTTCTTCTAAGTTTACATCTAATATTGCATTTGTTAATGCTTGTTCTGTTGTATCTATACTTTCATAAGTACTATAATCTGTTGTATATAAGTCGTTAGTTGTAACAGCTTTTATTCTTTCGTCATTTTCTACTACAATTAGGTTATCTACCCCATATCCAATTCCGTATTTCATTTCTAAGTCTGGTCTTTGAGAAGCATCTGTTAATTTTTCGTATGTAATATGTGAATTTTCTTTGCTATATAGTTCTGCAAAAGTTTCGACTGTTGAATAGTCATCCATATTATATAATATTATTTTTGTATCTTTTGATACACTTGCTACTTTGTCTTTCGACTCTTGAGAAAGTGTATATAACTTCTCTTTTGTTAAGTCTATATTAGGAATTTTTATTTTGTCTAACACTATGTTTGTTCCCATACACACAGCAACTATTAATAGCATTATTATAATTGTCATTAATAAACTTCTTAAAAATTTTCCTTTTTTTATTGTATTATCTGTATTTTCTTTCACTCTAATCCCTCCTTATTTTACAAGCTTTCTTCTTTTCATAACAACCATTGTTAATGCTACAAACATTACTGTTATTACCACTAATTGGATTGTTTCTGTTATTGGAAATAGTCCTGATACGAATGGATAGAATTTTTCCATTAATGAAATTGCACCTAAACCTTCTGATATTGTTGGTGCTAACCAAGTTAATATAAATGCTGCTATTGTTACAACTCCAGCTATTATTTGATTTTCTGTAAGGCTTGATATAAACATTCCAAATGCAATATATGCCATTGATATTAATAAAAATCCTAACATAGCTATTACAACAACTGGTATATCTGGTACTTTAAATACGCATAATATTCCAAAATATATAAGTGTTAAAACTTCTGCTATAATTACTACTAAAACTCCTGCTAAAAATTTTCCAAGTGTAATTGCTATCATACTTCTTGGTGATGTTATTAGTAATTGTTCTGTTCCATTTTTCCTTTCTTCTGAGAACATTCTCATTGTTAAAAGTGGCATTAGGAACACTACTCCGTACATTACTGCATATCCAAATACATATTGGAATGTTGACGCTCCTTGAGCTATTGTTGTTATATAGAATATAATACTAAATAATGCTAGAAATAGTCCTATAAATACATATCCTATTGGTGTAAAAAAATATGATTTAAATTCTTTTTTTAATACTGCCCACATTATTTTTTTCCTCCTTTTTGTTTTTTGTTATTTGTTTTTTTAGGAGTTTTTTTCTCTTCTTTGTTTTCTTTTTTATCTTCTTGCTCTTTCTTTTCTTGTTTATTTTCTTTTACTTTTTTGTCTTTTTTCTCTTCTTTTGCTTTTTTCTTTTCTTCTTGTTGTTTTTGTTTTTCCTCTGCTTCTTTTTCTTGTTTTTCTTTTATTTCTTTTGTACTTGTATCAACTAATGTTAAGAAAGCATCTTCTAATGATTTTTCTGCTTTTTTTAGTTCGAATATTGTAACGTCCTTTTTAGGTAATATATCAAATAACTGTTTGCGCAAATCAATTTCAGCATTCGACTTAACCATATATTGCTTTGTTCCGTCTTCGTTATCTTTTACTAGTTTGCATTCTAGCATATCTTTAATGTCTTTTTGTATATCCTTCATATAATTGTCTTTATCTTCCACAGTTAGCAATATTACATTTTTCTCTTGAACTTTCTTCTCTAAGTTTTCTGGTGTATCTATTGCAATTATTCTGCCCTTGTTGATAATAACAACTCTTTCGCATATTTGGCTTACTTCTGACAATATATGTGAACTTAATATTACAGTATGTTTTTTTCCTAATTCCTTTATTAATTCTCTTATTTCTGTAATTTGTTTTGGATCTAAACCGACTGTTGGCTCGTCAAGTATTATTACATCCGGATCACCTACTAAAGCCCCTGCAAGACTTACTCTTTGTTTGTATCCTCTTGATAAATTTCTAATAAGCTTATTAGAAACCTCTTCAAGTCCTGTTTCCTTAAGAGTTTTTTCTACTTTTTCTTTCTTCTCTTTTCTTTTAATCTTTTTTAGTTCTGCCATATATGTTACAAATTCTTTTACAGTTAAATCTGTATATAGTGGCACTCCCTCTGGCATATATCCTATTTGTTGTTTTGCTTGAGCTGGTTTTTTTAGCACATCATAACCATTAACTGCAATTGTTCCAGCGTTTGGTTCTATAAATCCTGTTATCATATTCATTGTTGTACTTTTTCCGGCTCCATTTGGTCCTAAAAATCCAACAACTTCTCCGTCTTTAACAGTAAAACTAATATTATCAACTGCTAAAAATTTACCATACTTTTTGGTGACATTCTTTACTTCTATCACTTGTTTTTCCTCCAATCTATTATTTCCCTAAGTTTATATGTCATATCTTATCACTATATAATTATTACTGCAACACTTTTTTTGCAATTCACAAAATTTTCACAAATGATTAACACTTTGTGCACTAAGTGTGGAAAGTTTAAAGCGAATTTACAAAAAAATAGACTTGCTGGCAAATTTCTTGTCTGCAAGTCTATTTTTTATTTGTTCGAAACAATTGTTATTTTTAAGTTTGGAAATACTTTTTCTATGTTCTCATTTGAAAATGCTTTATTCTGGAATATTTCAATTATATTGTTATTACTAATATAATTCTTTCCCTCCATTGTTTCTTTCATTCTTATTTTATATGTTATTATTCCCCAGAATGTTAATATTATTTCTAATGAGATTAATATTGTTATTATTACATCAATAACTTTAATAATTTTATTAGTTTTTCTATCTACCACTTTATCAATCCATTTTTGTATAAGGTCAATACTAATTACTGTTAGTACTCCCCAAATTGCAGATGTAAGAACAGATACTCTGCCATTTATATTGAATTTTATTTCCGAATAATTCCATAATGTTGCTCCTAAGGTACATTCAAGTAAAAAGCTTATAGCATATTGCATTGCTGTAACTAAGATTGCCCCTAAAATAAATAGTTTTATTTTGTGTCCCTTATATTTATTTAGTACAAGAATATTGATTGTAGATATTATTCCATATATTATGCACAGAGGCCCTAGTATGAATCCTTTTTTTGTTATAACAAATCCATATAAAATTTCTGCGATTAATCCTAATAAGCTAAAAATAATTATATACCATAAATATTTATGGAAATTATTATTTTCTTTAATGTTCTCTTTTACTTTTTCTTTCGTGGTTTTCTTTTCTTCTTTATCATAGCTTTCGTTTTTCTTTGCCATTTTCATATCTCCTAAATATTTTTTATCATATTCTATTTATATTTTATATCAATCATAATATAATTTACAATATTTTTTATTTTTTTGCAATGTTTTTTTGTTTTTTTATTGACAAATTATGTTTTGAGCATTATAATAAATATTGCATTTGATTCGGGTCAGTAGCTCAGTTGGATAGAGCACAGGCCTTCTAAGCCTGGGGTCGGGGGTTCGAATCCCTTCTGGCTCACCAAAAAAAGAAATCACGGCGTCAGCTGTGGTTTATTTTTTTTTGCGTTTGTTTCGAGGGATTCGAAAAGGAGGATTAGAAAAATGTCCGGGTGGACATTTTCCCCGACGCGGCTCGCCGAATCCCTCCTGGATTACCTTATTTTATTTTAATTTTTGATTTACTAGTTTTTGAATAGCGTCATAATCATATCCCGCTTCTAATAATCTTTGTTTTCGTTCAGGATTGTTTCCCCATTTTCCTTCTATAACTTCCTTGGCTAGTTTTTCATTTGTATTTGTAGAAGAGCCTTTACCTAATAAAATCTCATTTACTCTTCTTTGTACCTCATCATATGACGAGCCAAGTTTTTGTTTTCTTTCTTCTCCATTGCCATATTCTCCTGCAATTACTTTTTGTACCAACTCTTCTATTGAGTTTGTTATTTGTGGTGTTTCTACATTTGCAATTACATTTTTTATTTCTTCTAACGGGAAATTTGTTCCTGGACAACTCGTAGATAATATTTCTTTATGCCCTCGCACCCATTTAATATCATATCTTGATTTAATATCTTTTACTAATTCTAGTAAAGCTTGTTTTTGTACATTTGACATGGTTTCTTCACTAAAGTTACCTTCTGCACAAATTCCTATGCTTATACTATTTATACCATTGCAATGTGCTCCTGCCATACTTTCTGGTCTGCCTCTATATATAGAGCCATCCTTTCTTACATAATAGTGGTATCCTATTCCTGCCCATCCTTTGCCTTTATGGTAGTTGTGAATTACTTCAACACTTTGCAATACTGTTACTCCAGAGTGATGAAGTCCTATTCCCTCTACTTTTTTCATTGGCGAATTGTTACTATTAAATTGCAATCCCTTATCTATAATTTTCATTTATTTTGACCCTCTTTCATCATCGTTTTTGTTATCATTATTTTTTGATGTCTTTGTAAAATAATAGGTAAAAACCGATGCACATATACTCGAAAACAGAGTAAATACAAGTTGAAAAACTTCCCAATTTTTATTTATTGCAACAATTATAATTAAAACGATAACCGTTAAAGAAAATGCTACTGTGACAAAACTCTTTAAATCTCCCCACGCTTGTTTCATATATTTCTCCTTCCTATGCATTTTTACTGCATCAATAAATAATTAATAATTGGATAGCATTTTGTTATCTCTTTGTTTTTGATAAATTTATATGCCTGTATTTATTTTGTCGTACTTGATAATTACCTCCTCTATACATATAATATGTATTTTTCAATTTGATGGTGTCTTTCATATCTTAGTTCTATTCCTTTTTTGTTATTATAGCCAAAAATAAAAATGCCCCTATGGACATTTTTATTTTGTATTATTTTACATCATTAAGTTTTTTATATCTTATATAGTAAGTTACTCCAGCTAGAGCTATTACTCCTATTATAGATAAAATTATAATTGCTGTTGTACCTGTTTGTGGTAATATTCCCGGGGCTGTCGTGTCATCAGGTTTATTTGGATTCTCACCGTTGCCTGGGTTGTTTGTCGTTTTTACATTATCTAGATATACTTCTATATTAGTATCATCCTCAACATTCATCTCTATTGATTCAGTCACTAATACAGCCTGATTTCCCCCTTTTACTGCCACTTCTTTTATATATAAATATAACGTATCAGAACCTATAATTTCATCATAGTTTTTAATATCTTTTGTATTTATAACAAATGCAAGTTTATCATTTGCGGTTTGATTTTCACTTATTTTTACCCAATCTTTTATATCTTCTTCATTTTCATTAGGAGATAAATAATAGTAGTATTCAAATTTATCATTTCCTGTATTTCTGCTTACATCATTTAGTGTTATATCTATTACTATATACTCTTTAGTATCTTTATTAGTAAATGTATAATATTTGATGTTATTTATTTTACAATCTACTTCTTCAAAATTAGAGTTTTTAGCTACTTCTTCAGCGACAATCTCTACTTCAAATGTTGTTGTTTTAGATTGATATGTTATAGTAATAGTATTTTTTCCTACTGTTTTATTATCAAATCCTGAAACTTTAACTTGGTCAGATGTTAATTCTATCTCTTCGTTAGAGCCATCATTGTATGTTACTTTTAATTTTCCACCAGTTAAATCTAACTCTTCTTTATTTTGTATATATTGAGTTTTTGAAGGATTTTTGCTTATTGATATGCTTGTTATTGCTTTTTCTTCTACTTCTATTGCTTGTGTAGTTGTTTTGTCTTCATATTTTATTGTAACTGATTCTTGTCCTTTTGTTAAGTTTGTTCCATTTTCTATTGTATAGTCCTTTATTTCTTGTGTTGATTGATCTTGGAATGTTCCTGTAACAACCATACCAGTTTTATCAAAGTTTTGTCCTACTACATATTTTGTTTTGTCTGGTGCTTTGGCAACTTTTATTTCTATCAATGGGTTAGGTGTTACCGTTATAGTTTGGCTAACTTGTTTGTCTCCATATGAAATTATTACTTCACTTTGATTTGCTTTTAAATTGTTTCCATTTTCAATTTTATAGTCTGTTATTTCTTTTTTATCACCATTTTTATATGTTGCTTCTACAACCATTCCTGTTTTATCAAAGCTTTCGCCTTCTTTGTATTCAGTTTTATTTGGAGCTGTTTTTATTTTTAATTCTACTACACTGTTCTTTTCTACAGAAATTGTTTGTTCAACGCTTTTATCTTCATATGTTATTGTTACACTTGTTTGTCCTACTTGTAGGTTTGTTCCATTTGTAATGCTATAGCTTGATTCATCTAATATTACTGATGGATCTGCCTTTCTATTATAATTTGCTTTTACAACCATTCCTGTTTTATCGAAATTCTCGCCTTCATAATATGAAGTTTTTGTAGGTGGCGTTGCAATTTCAATATTTTTTAAAGAACCATCTACTAATTCTTTTGTAGTAAATGCTTTTATAGAGGTATCACCATTATCTAAAGACGGATTTATATCTGCTATTGTTCCTAAGTCTGCCCATTGATTACTGTCTAAATTGTTGCCTATCATACAGAAGCATTTACCTGTTTCTATTATGGCTTCACTCCATTTTTTTAAGCTTTCATTTTTACTTTCTAAGGCAAATGCTACGCTATTTGTTTCAGTTCCCTGAATCTCTACAACAACTGCAAATGAATCTGCCGTTATTTCTACAGGCTTAGAAAATTCTAATGTATGGTATCCTGCACTAATTGTTTCTGTTGCCCCTGCTTTTAGCATTACAGGTTGTAAGTCACTCTTAGCTTTGCTTGTGCCATTAGGGTTTACATACACTTTACAAGTATATGTTTCAGGTGCATATAAAGATACTTGTGTCAAGTACTCTGTTCCAGTTGATTGTTTGTTAAACAAATTACATAGCATTATGGTATTATAGTTAGTTATTGTTGTTACAAACATAGGGAACAATTCATCATATTGGTAGATATAATCATAGTCGACAGCATCTGCAGCCTTAATTATTCCAAACATGTCCGTAGAAATGTTTACATCTTCATAAGATATATATATTATACCATTGTCACCATATTTTGCATAAAGGTCATTATTTTCTACTATATAACCATTTTTTTCTGCCATCTGTTTTGCAAATTCATCTGGTATTTCTTCTGCTGAATTCCAGCCTTTTGCTATACATTCTTGTTGGTAATATTCAAATATTGCCACTTTATAATCAGTCAATGTACCTATTAAATTTTTTATTCCCCAAGAGTTTCTTACAATCCAAGCTCCATTAGATGTAGGCTTTGCATCTTCTGGGAAGTTATCAATACTATAATTATCATCCCATCCTATTATTGAAATCGCATGATCTATAGGATGTGTACTTGAATCATTACAAAATTTTGCTCCTGTTTTATTATCATAGCATTTATATTCCGATGTACTACTAGAATTACCGTGTATAGATGCTTGAACAGAACCATAATTTTGAATATGTTGTTTTATTTGGTTTATAATTTCTAATTTAGTTACATTATCTGTTGCTTTACCATAATCTGGGAAGAATATCGTATCATATACTCTACTCGAAACTGTTTTATTTTGTATTTCACTAATATCTATAATGTTCTCGTTATTTTCAAATGGCATTTCAGATTCAGGTATAGCTCCACTTCCATTTGTAAAATATGAAATTGCCATATAATCGGTTCCACCATCTCCGGCTTGCCTGTTAAATCCCATTTTGTTTTTTACACCATTTGCAAAGGTCTTACTTGTAGCATATTCCATATGTCTTTCTGAAAAGTCATATACTTTTGATAAATTTATACCATTTCTATAGTTTGAAAGTGCAAGATTTGTCTCCAGTGAAGATAGAGATGCAAATGCCCAACACGCACCAGTTTTCTCTTGATTCTTTATAATAATATTTTCAGGTATTATGTCTTTTAGACTAAATCTTTGACTAGCATTTGCCTTTAGCATCCTTGCAATATTCATAAAACCATTAGTATTTGTTTTTGTGTACTTAATGTCATATGCCATTGGCATAACTACCCTTTCTCTTTCTTCATCAGAAAGCTCTAACCATCTCTTAAAATCTTCAGAGAATTCAGTTTTCTGCATAAAGTCAGTAGTACTTGCAAACACATTAAAGTTTATTAATAAACTTAGCAATAATACCACTAATATCGCTGATATTGTCTTTTTTGTTCTTTTCATTTTTATTTTTCCCCTTTCGTATATACGTTTTTAATCATACGTTAATTTTACATTTTTCAACATAAAATGCTCCCTCAATATCATTATATACATATAATAAAAAAAAAGTAAAGCTAAAAACGGCTTTTTTATATATTTTTCAATTAGATATATTTTCCATTGTTCTTCCTTTTCCTTGCACTCTCTGACTAATTATGATATACTCTACACATACCTCGTTGCAGGAATAGTATGGGTTAGGTACTATTCAGTATTGTCCAACAAGTGGAGGAAAGTATTATGGAAATGTCATTCTTTGTACGGTATAATGAAGATAATTCTATCTTCTGTTGTGAAAAGCATAAGTCCGGCTATACTACAGACATCTCCGCAGCAACACATTATTCCTTCGTAGAAGCAGTACAGCAGTTGAGTTTTCGTGGTACTCCAAACTTTTGGAGTGTACGCAAAGTGACGGTTCATATGGAATAATTTTAAAGAGCACATTCTAACCCGATGTGCTCTTTCTTTTTATGCATTTAAAAATGCTTCATATGCTCTATGTGCTTGATATATATCGTATTTGCTTGTTACTTCATATGGTGAATGCATTGATAATACTGGAATTCCGCAGTCCAATACTTCTACACCTTTATTTGCTAAAATGTAAGCGATTGTTCCGCCTCCACCTACATCTACTTTTCCAAGTTCAGCAACTTGATATGCGATGTTGTTGCTCTCGAATACGTTTCTAACATATGCAACAAACTCTGCATTTGCATCAGATCCACCTGATTTTCCTCTTGCTCCTGTATATTTGTTTACACCAACACCTTTGTTTAAGAATGATGCATTGTTTAATTCTGATACTTGTGAATAGATCGGATCGAATCCTGCATCAACATCTGCTGACAACATTTTAGAATTACAGAACATTTTGTCTAATAGATTTGGTCTGTTTACTCCTAATTTGTTTAATATCTCTGACATAAATGTACTAAACACATTTGATTCCATTCCTGTATTTCCCATACTTCCTATTTCTTCTTTATCTGCAAATATGCATACTGCTGTCTTTTTAGGATTGTGTACATTTAGCATTGCTGTTAATGAAGTATATACACAAACTTTGTCATCTTGTCCATATCCTACAACTAAGCTTTCATCAAATCCTAGGCTTCTGCATTTTAATGCTGGAACTAGTTCTATCTCTGCACTTAAAAAGTCCTTTTCTACTATTCCGTATTTTCTATTGATTATATTTAATATGTTTAGTTTTACTTTTTCTGAAGCTTTTTCATCATTGTATGGAATACTTCCTATTAATAAATTTAAGCTTTCTCCTTCAATTCCGTCTTTTAATTTTTTCTCCATCTGTTCTTGTGCTAAGTGTGGTAATAAGTCTGTTATTGTAAATATTGGTTCATCATCTTTTTCTCCAATGTTGATTTCAACTTTCTCTCCATTTGTTTTTACTACTACCCCATGTATTGATAGTGGAATTGCTGTCCATTGATATTTTTTTATTCCTCCATAGTAATGTGTTTTAAAATACGCAAATCCGTGATCTTCGTAAACTGGATTCGGTTTCAAATCTAGTCTTGGAGAATCTGCGTGTGATCCTACAATGTTAATTCCATCTTCTATACTTTCCTCCCCTATTACTGCTAAAAATAAGTTTTTATCTTTATTTATATAGTAGACTTTGTCCCCTGCTTTTAGAGTACTGTATTCCGAGATTTCTTTGTATCCGTTTTCTTTTGCTATTTCTGTAGCTCTTTTTACTATTTCTCTTTCTGTTTTTGCTTCATTTAAGAATTTCATATATCCATCGCAATAATTAAATATGTTTCTTCCTTCTTCTTCAGAAACACTTTCCCAACCATTTTTTTTATCGTTGAATAGTTTTTCTTTTAATTCTTCTCCTTGAGTTTTCTCTGACATTTTTATCAACCCTTTCTTAACTTTTTTGATAGTATATCATTATATTGTTATTTTTTCTAGTTATTATAAACAAATTTATAATATTTATTTATTATTTTGAATATTATTTACAAAATATATTTTTTGTAGTTTAATATATTTATATTAAAATCGGAGATTTATACAAATGAGCAAACAAACTAACATTCAAACCAAAGACGAAGAAGTAATCGAGGAACAACAAATTTTTAATGATGCTGAAGAAATTATAACTTCGGCTTGTAGAGATATAGAAAATCAAAAGAAGTTAAAGTCATTTTTACTTCTTTTAATTCCGCTATTTATTTTTTTGTTTTTAGTTGGAATTTTATCTACAATTTTCGCTTTAATGAATAAAAATAATGAAACTATTTTTAGTGGCATTTCAATTCAGGGAATCGATGTTTCTAATTTAACTATTGATGAAGCTAAAAAGAAAGTTTCTTCTATTATTGGTCAACATATTTCAGAAGAAATTTCTTTAAAACACAATGACTTTCAGACAGTTATTCTTCCAGAGCAGTTCGGAGTTAATTTTGACGTTGACAGTGCTGTTGAACAAGCTTATTCTGTTGGAAAATCTGACAGTTTAATAAAAAATAATTACACTATATTATCATTATTGCTTAAAAATTATAATATTTCGCCAAGTATTAATTATGATGAAGATTTACTAAATTCACTTATAGATAGTATAAACGCTCAATTACCAGACAGGGTTATCAATCCTGGATATTCTGTAGACGGAACTAGTCTAATTATTACTTCTGGTAAAGATGGAGTTTTAATTGCAAATTCTGATTTAAAAACCGAAATATTATCATTTCTTAATGACATAAGTTCAAGAAATGAAACAATTAATATTCCTGTAAATAATGTTGGTGCAGAGCCTATAAACTTAGACACAATTTATAAAGATATATTCAAGTTGCCTGTTGATGCATCTTATACAACAAATCCATATGTTGTATATCCTTCTTCTAATGGATTAGACTTTGCTGTTTCTATGGAAGAAGCAAGATTTATAATTTCTAACCAACAAGATGAATATACTATACCTTTAAAAGTAACATATCCAAATGTCACTACAAACCAAATTGGCAACGATGCATTTCCTGACTTGCTTTCACACTTTTCTACTTCTTTTACTAGCAGTGGATATAATAGGTCTAACAACATCATCCTTGCATCTTCTAAACTTAATGGGCTTGTTTTAATGCCGGGGGAAGAATTTTCTTATAATCAGTCAGTTGGTCAAAGAACAAAGGCTGCTGGTTTCAAAGAAGCTGGAGCTTACTCTAACGGAAAGGTTGTTCAGGAAGTTGGTGGTGGTATCTGCCAAGTTTCATCAACTTTATATAATGCAGTATTATATGCAAACTTAGAAATTGTAGAAAGAACAAACCACTATTTTAACCCTGGATATGTAAAGGCTGGATTAGATGCTACTGTTTCTTGGGGAGGTCCTGATTTCAGATTTAAAAATAACAGAAATTATCCTATTAGAATTGTTACAGACACTTCTGGTAAAAAATTAAAGGTTTATATATACGGTCTAAAAACAGATGACGATTGTACAGTTGTTCTTGATCCTAGATATGTTGCCTCTGTTCCTTATAAAACCACATACCAAAAAGATTCTTCTTTAGGGTCTGGCGAAAGTCGAGTTATCTCAAGTGGTTCTAACGGTTGTAAAACTGCCACATACAAATATGTATACGACAAAAACGGAACATTAGTATCTTCTGAATGCATATCTAGAGATACTTACAGTCCTCACAATAAAGTTGTAGCAGTAGGTCCATAATTAGTAAAACAGAAATGATTTTTGTCATTTCTGTTTCTCTTTTTATAGTTTATCTATAAATTTTTTCTTTATTTCATATGATGAATGTACATATATTGACAATGTCACACTAATATTAGAATGTCCTAATATTTCACTTAATGATTTTACATCCATTTCCACTCTTATACATCTTGTTGCAAAAGTATGTCTTAAACAATGATAGTTCTTGTATGGAAGTCTACATTCTCTAAGTACTTTTTTGTATGTATATCTGTATCCAATCGGTTCCACAAATCGATCCGATCTTCCTGTTAATATATAGTTGTCATTCTCGTAATACTTTTTCATCTCCTTTCCTTTTGTTTTGCTTATATTGTATCATTTTTAAAACATAATGTTTTATTTATGTTTTTTGTTTTTAAAACATTATAGTTATTTTTTATTCTTAAGTAAATATTCTATTTTCAATAAGCTATAATCTATGGAAATAGAAAAAACTCCCTCTTTCGAGAGAGTTAAAAGATTATTTCTTTTTAGAATTTTACCAATTGCACACCTTGATTATGGTTACCTTTCCATTGAGGAGTATAGACTACCATCGAATCGCCAACAATGGCAACATAGGCATCCACATCCCACTTGTTAGGAATTTTTTCTACCATGTCCCAGGTCACATATTTGTAGCCTGCTCGCTGCATCACTTTTGCTGCTTCTTCAAGTTCCTTCTTCTTGGTAAAAAACATTTTCCCATCCTCCTACAATCGTATAATTTCTGGGGTTGCTAAGATATGCTCACTAAAGGAGCAAATCTTATCTATTATAACACAAATAGCTTTTTATTACAAGTATTTTATAAAAAACAGAGAGTAGTTTTTTAGGCTACTCTCTGTTTTGGTTTAATTCAAATCTTTATTCCACGCCTCGCGTGAAACTTCTGCCATTTCGGCATCTTGGAACGTAAGGTATAGAGTTTTATCTTCTATTCTCCACTCTGTTACAAAAAGTTCTTCCATCATATGTGCATATGAGGTTAGCATTTCCATCATAAGACTTGCCGCAGTTTCATTTTGTTCCTCTACTCGAAGCGTGAGGAACCTTCCATAACTTGGCTCAACTACTCTGACTGGAGAATTCTCGTTAGGATTTTTCACCTTTTCCCGGCCACCTTCGAAACCTTTGAATTTTTCCATATTGTTGCCTCCTAAAAATATCCGGAGGTTTTACACAGCCCCTCCAGAAATAATAATTATTTTCTCTTTGCTTTGCTGTGTAAAGCACAATAGATACTTTATTATAACATATTTTTATATCTACTGCAATAAAAAAACTCTCTCAAAAGAGAGAGAAAAAAGATTACTCTTTTTGATTTATGGTTATTACTCCTTCATTTATCCACTTCTCTATGTTTTGTTCTAGATTTCTTGCAAATGTATCTATACCTGCAATGCTGTCAAAGCTAAAAGTAAATATGACTGAATTGTGACCATTTTTAATATCTTCTAGATATCCCCAACAGTAGCCCAATAGCTTCAGTAAAACCTGACACCTATCATAGTTTCTTTTGTAAATGGGGTTCTGCTCTTCTTCCCAAAGATCTAGAAAAGTATTTATCCACATATACGCGTCTCTGCCTTCGACTATTTCTATAGGTTTGTGCATATGAACTTTAACCTTAATAGAATAGTCGATTACTTTTAATTGAGTATCTACCATAGTTACGTCCTCCAATAATTAAAATTTTTTAAACATCGGAAAACTTATTAGCCCTCCGAATG
>OLHG01000964.1_pt1 | contig 18899 bp, 14 predicted proteins | sample 1605971 | NCBI WGS metagenome assembly OLHG01 (sample SAMN03283289) | human gut metagenome | biome: human-associated habitat; material: feces | host: Homo sapiens | place: Peru | collected 2012 | reverse complement strand
GTTGCGCCCAGTTCACGATATATACTGCGGGTATCGACTGATTTCGATTCCATGCCATTGGATAAATGATATTCGGGGTTATCAGCGGTGAACCCCGTTAACGAGGCATACGGCGTCAGGTTCCAGTTACCATCGGTAAATCGCATCCCGGTTTCAATGTGACCGCCCAGCCCGTTGCTATGGTAACTGCCATTGGCGGCTCCACCGCTGCTCATTTTACCGGCTACGTTACTTTCAAAACGGTTCAGCTTCACGACACCGTCCAGATAGAAACCACTTTCATGTTCCCAACTGGCATAGCCGCCCAGAGAATAACTGCCCACACTGCCATGTCCTCCGCGATCAAAACCGATATGTGAATGAGAATAACCCATAAAAGCGCCCAGCGTCGCAATCCCCTCAGGAATATCATTACGGCTGTCGATCCCCACTGTCATTCCGGTCAGCGTCTGCTCAAACCCGGCCCCCGCATCGGTCGTGACATTATTACGGGTGTTATACGTCGCCCCCCAGACATTATTGTTGTGTGGACTCGCTTTCATTATGTTCAACCGCTCGCGAATACTGTTTAGCTCAGCATCAAATACCAACGGTAATGTTGCTGCCATATTGAGTACAGCTGCCGTAGAAGGCGTGATGCGTTTCTCCGGAACGGGTGTCGGCGTTGGATCGGGAGTCGGGTTTGGGTTCGGATTTGGATTCGGATTTGGATTCGGATTTGGATTCGGATTTGGGTTCGGATTTGGGTTCGGATTTGGGTTTGGGTTCGGATTTGGGTTTGGGTTCGGATTTGGGTTTGGGTTCGGATTTGGGTTCGGATTTGGGTTTGGGTTCGGATTTGGGTTGACATTATTGGTCAGGTTCCAGTTGCTGTTGCCATCGCTTTTCAGGACATACTCATAGGTCCCAAGATCAACGAAACCGCCAGTATTGCCCAGCGAAAACGAAGCATCCCCTCCCCCTGTTTTCACCAGCGTCATCGCATCGTCAGACTGTGGGCTGACGCCGGTATCCTGAACAAAGATTTTAAAATTACCAGTGGCGTTGTTGCTGACGACCAGTTGATCACCGCGGGAGCCTGCAACGTTGGTATGCAGGTAGAAATTACCGCTGCCGGAAAGTTCATTGGTTGTCAGCGTATTGTAGATACCGTTAGTTGTGGCAGGCGCTGCTGTTTGTGCTGATAAATAAACATCACCGTCGTTGAGTAGCAAACTGTTTACTCTATATTCGCAGTTGCTGGTACCTGCACAGGAATTATTGCTGTTAAGCCAGACACTGCCCCGGCTGGCAGCCGTCAGGTCGGCAAGCGTGGTATCGACGCCATTGCCGATAGTTAATGTCGCGCTATCGGTAATCCGGACCGCCCCTTCAAGTTTTACTGGCGTAACATTATCCCGTGGCGTCATTAACGACAGGCTTCCTGTCGCGCCACTGACCGATGCATCCGCCAGCGTACCTGCGTAGACGATTGCCGTCCCGCCAGCGACCTGGAGATCTTCTGCCCGGGCCAGAGCCTGAAACTCATCTTTTGACCGCCCAAGGGTATATTGCCCGCCAGAGTTAACCTTTGTAGCGGAGTCCTGACCCAGGTTTTGCATTGCCCCACCCTTGCCAACCGTGGAGTCGCGAGCTTCGGTACCTGCTAATACCAATAAATTACCGCCATTTTCCAGCAACATATTGGTCGCTAAATTGCCGGAAATGGAAAAAGTGCCGTACTGGTGAGTACCGCTGATTTCAATACCGTTAGCCGTGCTCGTCTGGAGAGCGGCACCGCTGTTCTGGACGATATCTGTTGCTTTGCCATTATCGTTAACTGTCAGCGTACCGCCTTCATTGATCGTTGTTTTTATTGCCTCTCCGTTAGCCGAAACTGTTTGTATTCCACCGTCGTTAATCGTTGTCTCATTCGCCACACCCTCGACGATTTGTTCGCCGCCGGTGAGCGTCGTGCCTGTCGCAGTGGCTTTTGTTTTGACGATCTCCCGTCCGCCCGTATTGACCTGTGTTTTGTCAGAAGAGGTGTCTGACTCCACGGTTAACACGCCGCCATTTGCCAGCAGGATATTGTTCGCCGCACCCTGCTCGATGCTGAACGCGACGCCATCCGCGCGTGTTCCTGTGACCCGCGTCGCCCTGGTGGTTGCAACCAAAGCGCCCTGACTACTCTGCTGTATCCCCGTTGCGCTGCCTTTCTCCCGCACATCGAGTGTGCCGCCGTCATTAAGCACCGAGTTTTCAGCCAGACCGCCCTCATTAACTACCTGTGAACCCCCATTAATAATGGAACCTTCCGCTGTCCCGTTTGCCATAATTTGTTGTAGGCCAGAGACGATATCGGTATTGATTGCCTTACCATAATTCTGAACGGTTTGCGTGCCACCATTGATGTGTGTTTTCTCTGTTGACCCACCATCAACAATTTGTTCACCACTTTCGATATTTGCTTCAGTGGCTAAACCATATACCGTTTGCTTGCCACCTTTGATATTTGCTTTATCAGAAGTGGCACTGGCATATATTGTTTGGGTGCCAGCACTATTGAGTACAGTGCCAACATCTTTTCCATAAACATCCATTTTGCCGTTGGCATTAATAATCGTGTCAACTGCCCGGGAACCAGTGACGACTGTTAATGAGCCAGCGTTTTCCAGCACTACATTTTTAGCTTCTGAATTCCTGATGTAGAAAGCATCACCATAACTGTTGGTTCCTTCGATAAGTGTTCCGGAGGTCGTGGAAGCAATTAATGCGCCGCCGGATTGTTGCTCAACATGTTTAGCCTCACCACCGTCCTGAACCTCCAGAACGCCGCCATTATTAAGTCTGGTGCTATCTGTTTTAGCCTCCTTCTGGACAATCAGCTTACCGCCAGCATCAATGGTAGTATTTTTCGCCGAGGTTTTAGCCACTACCGTCAATTCGCCGGTATTTTCCAGCACAACATAATTAGCCTCCCCTCCGGTAATAGTGAAGTGAGAGAGCTTGTTGTATCCTTCGATATCAGTCCCTGCACCCGTGTTGGCAACTAAAGCACTGCCCGTCTCCTGGTTAACCCCATGTGCAATACCGCCGGTATAGACAATCAGCGAGCCTCCGGCGCTAATATTGCTGCCAATTGCCGTACCATCTTTCTCAACAACCTGCCGGCTCCCGGAGGATATAATTGTTGTGTCAGCTTTCCCGCCGCTTTTGATATTTTGCGTTCCGCTGTTGATATTGGTGCCTGTGGCTATGCCATAATTATTAATATTCTGTGTGCCACCATTAATTATGGTATTTGTCGCGTTTCCTGCAACATCCATAACCCCGCCATTATCTATTCGGGTCGCATCAGCTTTAGCATTGGTTAAAACTGACATTGTTCCTTTATCTTTAATAATCGTCTTGTTTGCCGAACCATATGCGTTTATGTCTAAATGACCACCGTTTTCCAGCAACACATTGTCTGCCACGTGATTGTGGATGGAGAATGCACCTTCACTATTCGTACCGCTCACCGTCGTACCGTTAGTGTTTGTTTTTAAAATTGCACCATCGTGCTGGGTAACATTTGTTGCCGTACCACCACTAACATCAAGCACGCCACCGGAATAAACTTCAATAACATCCGAGGTGCTGGTGTTATCAACAATTTGCGTGCCACCAGAATAGATCTGCGTATTTTTTGCCGTTGACTTACTATTCAGAGACTGAGTCCCGCCTTCAATCGTGGTGTCCAGCGCACGGCTTTCATATACTCTTTGCTCACCGCCATTTTTAATGGTGGTTGTTTCTACTGTGCTCTGTTCAACATACTGTCGACCACCATTTATGGTTGTGTTCGTCGCCAGACTTCCTTGCATGATGTCCTGATAACCAGACTTATTTATCGTCGTACCGTCAACATGCCCCTGAGTTGATACTGACTGGCCTCCACCATCAATGATTGTTCCATTTGCAGTCCCCCCACTTATGTGTGAATTACCACCCTTAATTGTCGTGTCATTGCTGATACCACCTGTATAAACATCCTGATTGCCACTCTCGATTATCGTGCCGGTGGAAATACCCCCGTCATGAATTGACTGTCTGCCCCCGTTAATGGTTGTATTATTAGACTGCCCCACATAATTGTTATGCCTTCCTACATCTTGATATCCACCAGATTCAATAAGACTTCCATTAGATACCCCGCCATAAACATTCTGCTGGCCATGGTTGATAATATGAGTGTTATTTGTTGTACCTCGTTCATCTACTCGTTGGCTGCCATCTACAGTCTCATCGTTTACCACACCAATAACATCAGGAGTGAAGGCAGCCATCCCGGGCGGGGCATATATCAAGGCAGATATCAATAAGGAAAGTACTGAGCGGCGACAATAATGGGGACTGGTCCTGTTCATAAATTTCATCCTCTGAAAAGTGAATACTGAGTAGCGTTTAAGCGACCTTAGCTTTGCTGCAACATCAGCCCACAGGCACCAGACCAGGGGATTCATCCTGAAGAGACAGCGCAAGTGTATTGTGTTCACCGCTCATCAAAGACATCATGATGAAATGATGATATTCCGCATAAGAATGAGGCATTTTTTAAACGCAGTGCGCTGAAGTGTGGTTGGATAAAAAAGTCAATCTATTCAGGAAACACGGGCGTATTCTTTTCTCTCGACAATGAGGCCGTTGGCAAAATAAAATGATTTACATAATCGTTTCTGATGAATATCTTCTGCTCACATAAAAATCACACAATAACTTTGAGATCGCAGATTGTTTTACTTTTACAGCATTCGCCCCCCCATTGTTGGGCAAATATAGATTGGGCCAGAGCACGAAAGTTAATACCACGTTCGCACAGCTCCTCCAACAGCACGACAAGATGCCACATACTGCGCCCCAGTCGGTTCAGTTTACAGACTAGCAGTGCGTTCCCTGCCGATGATGTCCTGAGCAGTTTTTTCAGTCCGGACCTCCTGCCACGGTTTTACGTTGAAGTGGTAACCCTGAGCACGCAGTTCTTCAGTCAGGCGTGGTGCACCGTAACGCTGTTATTGCTGGGTAAGATCAAAAAACTTTCAGGCAGCTAAGGAAAGTTGAACCAGACATTAGATGAAATATTTCAACCAATTACAGCACCAATTCAGTCACTGCTAGCCCACCAAATAAATCAAGGGGTTACATGAAAACGTAGCCCCTTTTTCTTTGGTAGTGACACTAAAATGGATGTAGTGTGAAGAATAATCCCATTTACTCAATCAATAATACATATTGTTTCAATCTACGTTATTATCTCTTCGTAAAAATAGCCATTTATTTATCATTGAAAACTACTTTTAGAACTTCATACAAGGGGACTATTCACAACAGGACTATTCTCAATGGGAGCATCCTCAGGGGAGTTATCATCAAAGTCATCATCCATAAATAAAATATCATCGAATGGCGCCACACCCGTGATCATTTTTATTTTTTTATTACGATCAGATAAGACTCCATTTAAACCGTTTTCGCTTACAGGTTTTAATGATTTTTCATAACTCTCATGGTTAGCAGGCGTATTAAAAATACACGGAGTATCAACATCAAACAATGACGTTCCCCAGTTCACATATTGAATATCATAGTTACTGAAGTTCTGTCCAGAAAAGAAGCATCCCTTAAAATCCAATCCACGTAGATTATATAAGCCACCCTCTTCTTTTTGGAGAGTAATGTTAATTTTGGCTATCTCCCGGACATCATCGCCATTTTTGTATTTGAATACCGTTTCAAGATGTTCTCCAGACAGCTTGACTTCTGGAAATAATTTGAAATCAAAGCCTATATTATTATGTGTCAACGTAGATGAACAAAAGATGGAAAAAGCTTGCAGTGCTGAATTATAGCTTTCGATTTTATCCTGAGGCTGCGCTCTTGGTAAAAACACATAGCAACATTCATAAAAATTAAGTAGAAACTCTGAAGACCTTCCATTTTGATCAAATAATATCCCCCTGAACTCATTCACAAACGCATCTGTTTTTTCTTGAATATCTATGGGGTGTTCCTTTGACTCTGACAAAGATGAAATCTCATCTATTTGGTTTTCATATGAATTACGTGATTCCATACAGACATTTGGTGGCATTTCTAAAATAACATTATTCATACTACCTGGCTTAAGTGAACCAACATGAAAATCACTTTTTCTTATATTATCGAAAAGGGTCTGTTCATTTCTTTTAGCGGATTGAACATACTGATCAAAATTATTTTCTCTCGATAATTTGTTATTTTCAGAAAACACATTTTCTTTAATCTCCGGTTTTAATTTAATGAGAAGATTTTCCCACTCCTGCTTGCTTAAAAATACTACGTCAGGCTCACCATCAGTAACTACCTCGTAATTATTATCAAAGTATATGTTGAATATTTTTAATTTATTTTCATCAACATCATATTTAATACGTTTTAATTGCCCTCCAGCTCCCATAATGACAAAGGCGTTGCCTTCTTTATATTTACATTCAGACATCATTTTTTGTAAAGTTTCAAGAGCACCGCGATACGTCTCTGATGCAGCTTCCTTACAAATTAATTTTACAATACTATGAGCTAGTAGCTCCATGTGTTTAGAAGATTTATTTTCATTATAACTTCCACTACCCAAAACTGCGCTAGCGTTAAATCCGTTGCTTTTATTAATTAACATTGTCTATTCCTCAGTTAATGTCTACATGGCTATTTTTAATGTTATTATTGTTTGTCACTATAAAAAATCGCTCATTTGAGACAATTGCTGGCATTAACTGCTTCACATGCTACGCATGGACTTTTTAATTAAATTAGCACAAAAATGTTAAATTTAATAAACAAAAAGTTATTTCGCTGTATGATAAAAAACACCCGTTATAATTTATTAGTGAAAATCGTTTTTCAAGTGTTAGAAATTTATATCTCAATAGCGTTGGTTAATGAGCATAGCCACGCTCCTGTAACGCTCACAAAACTCATCTACCTGCGGCGGGTGTTCTGGTCAGTAGTAGATGTTTAAGGCGTGGCAGAGACATTTCATCCTTACTCTACGGCATTGTTCTACATACATTGGTTGTGGTACTCACTCATCATCAGTGAGCGAACAGAGAATAGTTCAGTGATTTGAGTAATTAACCTGATTAAATGAATGGGTATAATAAATGATAATACTCTGGCTTTATCGTTAATTACTTAATTCCACATGTAAGCAATTTGCCCGCTTGGCATAGCGGGCATTTTTTCCAGGTACTTTTGAATGAGTACTGATGGATAAATACATTGCAGTGGCGTGCCACGTACCAAAACACCAGCCCTCATTCGAAACCACCCACCGCACTTCTTCCTTTAAATGGCGTTAGTCATGAAATATAGACCGCCATCGAGTACCCCTTGTACCCTTAACTCTTCCTGATACATGAATGATGATTTGGTGGCCCCTGCTGGACTTGAACCAGCGACCAAGCGATTATGAGTTGGTTGATAACCCTTTACTTACAAATACTTAGCGATACTTTTCAATACCTTAGCATTTTTTAAAACTACTGTATAAATACCTGTATATACCCCTAAATACTTCTTTACGGTATCCTATAGGTATCCTAGAGCAGAACAAGCGATTTTCCAGGATGCCAGATCGCTTGGTTGGGGGGATGAGTGAAATTATTCAGGTTTTCTAAAGCAAAAATTGCAGAACTGCCAACGCCAGAACATGGACAGGTCGAATATGGTGATACGGAGGTTAACGGGCTGCGTGTCCGTGTGGGTTCGTCTGGTGTGAAAAGTTTCTGCATTTCCCGTAAGCGTAACGGAAAATTTATTCGTGCAACGCTGGGGCGTTTTCCTGATCTGAGCGTGGATAATGCCAGGGCTAAAGCTATGGAACTCCTTGGCGAAGTCGCCACAACGGGGATAAATCCGAACATAGCAAAGCGCACTAACAACAAGGCCATGATAACGCTGAGTGAGGCGATTGACGCCTACGTAAAAAATCGTGGCCACCGCCTGAAACCCGCCACAGAAAAACAGTACCGCAGCATATTACAGAATTATTCCGGTGACTGGATGGCCCATACCCTCGCCAGTATTTCCCGCGAACGGGTGGAACAACGGCATAAGGCCATCACAGACGGGGCTGTATGGTTCGGTGCTGATAAAACCACGTTACGGGCTGGGGTTGGCACAGGAAGCAAGGCACAGGCCGATTTATGGGCGCGTGCGCTGCGTGCAGTGTGTCGGTTTGCGCATGATCATTACCGTGATGATGCGGGTAATACTCTTTTACCGGATCCACCGACGCTGGTACTGAGCACGAAGCGCCAGTGGCACGGAACGGTAAGAAAAACGGAACGTATCCGCCTGCATGATTTTCCCCGCTGGTTTGCTGCTGTAGCTGCTGTGCGCGACCAGGGCGAACAGGAAAGGGATGATATAGCGGTGACGGTATGTGATGCCGTGGAAATGGCACTGTTTACCGGACTGAGGAAATCAGAAGTTTTTGGTCTTACGTGGGATCGCGTGAATATGGGCGGTCGCTTTTTCTGGATAGACACCACGAAAAACGGGGATCCGCTTGAACTGCCGATCACTGATACGTTGCGGAAAATGTTTCTTCGCAGGCTAAAAAACAAAGCTGCTGATGATGTGCTGGTGTTTCCTGGTGTGAAGGGCGTTATTCAGGAGACACGGCACATCATAGACCGGATAAGCGCGGCTACCGTTTCAGAGTCGAACGATGAAATGCTCTCCCCTGTACCATTCAAATGGCACGATGCGCGCCGGACGTTCGGAACGGTTGCCGAACTGGTGGGCGTGGGCAATTACATCCTCAAGCGCCTGATGAATCACCGTACTATGCGAAGTGCTGACGTAACGCAGGGGTATTTACATTTTGGTGCTGATGAACTGCTGGAGCCAGCGTCACGGATAGAACGGGCAATTCTGGAACATGCCGGGCTGGTGGAGAGTAAAAAATCTATCGATGCGCAATTGCTTTCCGCACTGGAGAGTATGAGTGACAGTGAGAAACACGCATTACTATTTAGTATCGTTAATTCAAATGGTGGTTTGAATGTCAGAAAATAAAATCATTGCTGCAATAGAATTTGACCATAATGATGCGAAGGATATGAATACTATTGCAGATTATATTAGAGATGAACTGGCGTCTTCTTTTGTAAAAAAAACGATATGCGATATGGCAAATATCACACCATCTAAAATGTCTCTGGAGGAGAGATTATCATTATCGTCAGAGATAGAAAATAAGGATTTAAAGGTTAATATTTCTGTATGTGCCGGGTATGGAGATGATTTTGATAAAAAATTTAATAGTGCATATTCAGAATTCAATGATGTTTTGAAAGCTGCCATTATATTTGAAGTTCTTGGTTTCAACAGACTGGCAGACCAGTTACGTGAAAGATATGCGGTTTTAGTGTCGGAGAGTTTATTAAAATCAGTACGTGATATAGCTAATGTAAAGAAAATTATCAGTGAAGACCGTAGTAAAGCAAAGAAAGGAAAAACAAACAGGCATAAATCAACAGCGTTATCTATAGCTTGTAACACTTGGAAAAAGTACCCTAATGCCAGTTTACCCGGGCTATCCGCAGAGATATACGCGCACTTACGCAATAAATGGAATGATGTCCCTGTAGTTGGGACTATAGAGAGATGGCTTAAGGAGTCGGGGATGAATCCAAAATCCCCGCAAAAAAACAGGGATTTTAAGTTAGTTATTGGAGACAAAGAATAAATCCAGTTTTATCCTCTGTAATCCAGATTTCAGTCATGTAAACCAGATATGCGATTTTGTATCTGGTTTTCCTGTCTTCAAGACTTCCCCATCGCTAAATAACGTATACCTGTTCTTAATCAGAAGTATACGGTGATACTCATGCATTTAGAAAAGATGACCCGCAAAGAAGCTGCCGAGCATTTGGGGGTAAGTGTCCAGACTCTTGCTAACTGGGCGTGTACTGGCAAGGTAAAAATCCCTTTTCATAAGCTGGGGCGCAAAGTGCTGTATATGCGCACTGATCTCGATGCTTATCTTGCATCTACTCGCAGAACGCAGACGGTGTAAGGGGGAGTGATGGCACATAAAACAAAGGCGACCGCAGAGGGCCGCCAGTGGCATAACACTAAACTTGAGCATATCCAGAATACCAGGTTGTTGGCTGGTGGGCAATGCTATCAGTCTGGCTCGATTCGCTGCCATGCCTGCAATGAGCGTATTTTCCTAGAATACTCTTTAAGGTACTTCTCAAGGACAAACGCACATGGTGCGAATCTCTCCGGTTCATGTTCGTTTACCGCATTTTTGCGTTGTTTTTTCTTGGATGAGGATAATTTCTTTAATGATTTGTCAGTCATCGTAGATACCTGTAACCCTGTGCGCCACAGTTCACCGCACCACGGCGCTGGTGATGGTTACTCCTGCTCTTTGCCCTTGCGCCGCAGGCGGCGTTTGATCTCGCCTTTTGCGGCAGTAACTAAAAAACCAGCGGTACTTTCGCCAGGTTCTTTAAGTTGCTCAATATCATCCATTACTTCATGTGGGATTCTGACAGTTGTCATTTGTGATTTTGCGTTCTTTGCACCGGTTGCCATTTCTGGATCTCCTAAAAATTGGTGTATGTCAGTATACGCAAAAAAAATGATAAAAAAAGGCTTGAAGTGTATTTCACCAGTGAGTAAATTAAAAAGCAAAGGTGAAATACACCTAAAAGAGCAACACCCCGCAGTGCTCGCAACACATGCAGGGCGTCTAACCACCAACGATAACGATAGTATCGAGGTAGCTATGAGAAATCATACCACACACCCGCAAGGGCGGGATTCGCACAACCTGAATAAATACATCTGGCGTTTTATCGCCCTGAGCACGGCACAACCGCGCGTGATTACCATTGAGGCCACCAGCGAACAGGAAGCACGCCAGCAATCTCCGGCTGGCTGCGTGATGGTATTCGCCGCCCGTATTCGTCAGGGGGTGTGCCATGCCTGATATGTTAAATTACCAGTACCTGATTAATCCGCATTTTAACTGTGAGCATGATATTGCTAAAAAGGTTTATTCCGCTGCGGATGGGGCTACTGACAATATATCAATGGGTATTGCGTCAATTGGTAGCCTGATGTGGTATGCGTCAGAAAATGAGGAATATGACGAAAAGGCTATGCGCATTGACATGGGGAATATTGGCTTGTTACTGGCAATGCTTGGGCAGTTTGATATTTCGTTACGGTGCACCATTGAAAATGCCAAAAATGCATTAAATGCCATAAAGAAAGCGAATACTGATTCAAATCGGGGATAAATAATCATGAGAACGTATTTATCTGGCTTGACTGCCAGCGGTTATGCACATCCCAAAATTATCCCCGGCGCTATTTATCTGGATAAGAACGGTAACAGAGTAACGGTAAAAGAACTGATGTTTGACCGTGTGTATTTTATTCGTGATGGCTATTCATTTCATAGTGCGCTGAACGTGGAGATCTTTATTAGCAGATTCAGGCGGGAAATCCCGCTTTCCAGAAATAACCATGTGTCACGTGTGAATGTGGATAAAAAACTACAGGAACTGAAAAACATGATTGCCGCGTGGAGAGAGCAGAAATGAAAAAAGCGCCAAATTTAAAACATCAGCCGCGTGACAAAATGACGGAAGTCATCATTTTTGCGGGTAGTGATGCGTGGGCACATGCGAAGCAGTGGCAGGAACAGGACGGGCGACTGGCTGGCGATAACGTGCCACCTGTCTGGCTTGGAGAGCAACAACTTGCCGAACTGGACAATCTGCAAATCGTACCGGACGGACGCTATCGCGTGCGTCTCTATCAGGCGGGGTTATTGCGTCCGGGGCTTGTTAATACCATCGGGCAGAAACTGGCAGCGGCAGGTGTCAGGGATGCTGATTATTACCCTGAAGGAATGCACAGCCAGAAACGGGAGAACTGGCGCGAATATCTGGAACGTGAACGGGCAGAGCTGGCGGAAAAGAAAAAGGTAGTTGAACTGCCTGTAAAGAAAAAAGAGCGGGTAAAAGACGATAACGCTTCATCACTGGCGCTTAACCAGATGGGAGCAAGTCAACGCGGCGAAGTTCTCCTGGCACATTATGGCGGTGAACTGGCGATTCATGCTGACTCTGACACTGTTCACCATTACAACGGCGTTGTATGGGAGCCAGTACAGGATAAAGAATTACAGCGAGCTATGGCACAGATTTTCATTGATGCGGAGATCAGCTATTCGCAGAACGCCATTAAATCGGCGGTCGATACCATGAAGTTAAGTTTGCCTGTAATGGGGAATACAGCCCGTAACCTGATTGGATTCAGTAACGGGGTATTTGATACCAGAACAGGTAATTTTCGGGAGCATAACAAAAACGACTGGTTGTTAATTGCCAGTGAATTACCTTTCAGCCCACCAGCAGAGGGGGAAACGCTGGCAACACATGCGCCGAATTTCTGGAAGTGGTTACGCCGTTCGGTGGCTGAGAATGACCGCAAGGCGGATCGCGTACTGGCTGCATTATTCATGGTGCTGGCGAACCGGTACGACTGGCAGTTATTCATTGAGGTAACAGGTCCAGGGGGAAGTGGTAAAAGCGTGATGGCGGAGATTTGCACTATGCTGGCGGGTAAGGCCAACACAGTATCGGCAAGCATGAAGGCGCTGGAAGATGCAAGGGAACGCGCGTTAGTGGTTGGCTTTTCGCTGATTATCATGCCGGATATGACCCGCTACGCTGGTGATGGGGCAGGGATTAAGGCTATTACAGGCGGTGACAAGGTGGCAATTGACCCGAAACACAAAGCCCCCTACTCAACGCGTATTCCGGCAGTAGTGCTGGCGGTTAACAATAACGCCATGTCATTCAGTGACCGCAGCGGGGGGATCTCACGTCGTCGGGTGATATTCAATTTTTCGGAAGTTGTACCGGAGAACGAACGTGATCCAATGCTGGCGGAAAAAATAGAAGGTGAGCTGGCGGTAGTGATTCGCCATCTGCTTACACGGTTTGCTAACCAGGACGAAGCCAGACGCCTGTTATATGAGCAGCAGAAATCTGAAGAAGCACTGGCGATAAAGCGAGAGGGGGATTCGCTGGTGGACTTCTGCGGCTATCTCATGGCGTCGGTAATGTGTGATGGCCTGTTAGTGGGTAATGCTGAAATTGTGCCATTCAGCCCACGCAGGTATCTCTATCATGCCTATCTGGCTTATATGAGGGCACATGGGTTTGGTAAACCTGTAACACTGACGCGCTTCGGTAAAGATATGCCGGGGGCAATGGCGGAATATGGCAGGGAGTATATGAAACGGAAAACGAAGCACGGTTTGCGTTCAAACGTGACACTGACGGAGGAATCAGAAGACTGGATGCCATCATGTGTATCGGTCACTAATGACGATAGCAAAAATTAAACTTATGGAATAACTGTTCACCACTGTTCACCCTGTCATAAATATCTTTTATATCAGTATATTATAGGGTGAACAGTTATTTATGAACTGTTCACCAAACTATTCACTGTTCACCTTTTTGATTGTTTATTGAGCTTCAAGGGTGAACAGTGGTGAACAGTTGGTGAATAGTTTTTTTGAAACTGTTCACCCCTTAACATTATGAATTAATAGAGAAAATATCAAAAGGTGAACAGGTGAAGGGTTAAAACGCAAAAATTTTAATTTACTGCTGTGAGATAAAGCCTATGACAGCGAAGCACACCAAAACAACAGGCGGGGAATGATGATCCGTACGGGGATAACATACCGTTTTAAGCAACGAGTGACAGAAGCCGGAGAAATCCGGCTTTTTTTGTGTCTGAATCTAATTAATCTGTTTTTATGATAGAAATATGTTTATTTACCACTTTTATCGATCAATAATGTGCATAGTTTAGTCAGTCAGAGGAAGTTGCTGTGAGTTGTATTAATGACCTGAACACAGGTGATACCAGAGGTGGTTCCGTTCATCTGGATGCGCAGACCGTTATGCGCCTTAAGCAGTACAGGATCGACCATATAAATCATCATCCTGACCAACCATTACCAGGTGTGGCGCAGATTGTCAGACATGCCGTAAACACCTGGCTTAATCAGAATGGTTTTGCATCGGTGGGGGAACAATGAATCGCTGGTACACCATTAAGGCGGCGGATGTTCGCGGAGCGGCGGATATATCTATCTATGAGGAGATTGGCGGCTTCGGTGTTACTGCAAAGCAGTTCGCGGAAGACCTGAAAGCCCTTGGCGATGTTTCACATATCAATCTGAGGATCCATTCACCAGGTGGTGATGTGTTTGAAGGCATCGCCATCTATAACCTGCTACGGAATCATCCGGCAGACATTACGGTTTATATCGATGGCGTGGCGGCTTCAATGGCTTCGGTCGTCGCAATGGCTGGCGATCGTGTAGTGATGCCGGAGAACGCCATGATGATGATCCATAAACCGTGGGGGATCTCTGGCGGAAATGCTGGCGATATGCGTGATTATGCTGATTTGCTGGATAAAGTGGAAACCGTGTTAATCCCTGCTTATGCCAGAAAAACGGGCAAATCAGCACAGGAAATTGCCGCCATGCTGGAAGATGAAACCTGGATGGACGGGAAAGAATGCCTTAAACACGGTTTTGCTGATGAGTTGTTGCCATCTGTCACAGCAATGGCGCGAATTGAATCGAAACGCACAGGAGATTTTTCACACATGCCGGAAACCATTAAAGGAATGATTACCCCGCCACAGGGAGCAGCCAATATTGCTGGTAATGAACAGAAGCGCATCAATGGAATAAGTGAAGTGTTTAGCCTGTTCGGCAGTCGTTACGACGGGATCAAAATGGCGTGTCTGGAAGATGCATCATGTACACCGGAAATGGCCCGCGAAAAGCTGTTGAACGAGATGGGGCGCGAGTCCACGCCATCCAATAAAAATACCCCGGCTCATATTTATGCCGGTAACGGAAACATAACAGGTGATGCAATTCGTCAGGGGCTTTATTCCCGTCTTGGGTATGAACGCCCTGAACGAGGCAACCCTTACGCGATGATGAGCCTTTTTGAAATGGCCCAGGCATCACTGGTTGATCGTGGTATCACTGTGAGTGGTTTTATTAATCGCTCGCAGGTTGTTAATGCGGCTTTTACACACAGCAGCAGTGATTTTTCTCATATTCTGGCTGGTGGGGCTGAAAAATCTGTACTGAAAGGCTGGCAGGACAGCGGCGAAACGTTCCAGAAATGGACGCGTACCGGTTCGCTTTCAAACTTTCATGAAGCAAAGCGCGTTGGTCTGAATGGTTTTTCAAAGCTGGATAAAGTACCGGAAGGCGCGGAATATAAATACATCACCACCAGCGATAAAGGTGTACCTATTGCGCTGGCTACGTACGGGAATATTTTTTCCGTTACCCGTCAGGCCATTATCAACGATGACCTGACCCAGTTAACTACAATCCCCATGGCGATGGGACGCGCAGCTGCCAGAACAGTTGGCAATCTGGTTTATCTCCTGTTAACCAGCAACGGCAAGTTTACGGATGGTAAAGCGTTATTCCATGCCGATCATAAAAATCTTATTGCGAAGGATATGGACATGGAGGGGCTTAACGAAGCCCGTAAGCTGATGCGCCTCCAGGAAGACGCTAACGGCGATTCGCTGAATATTACCCCCGCATTTGTCCTGGTTCCCGCCGCACTGGAGTCTGCCGCACATCGCGCCATTCTGTCATCGTCATCACTCTTTCCGGTTGATGGCGGGGGCACTATCAATCAGAACCCCGGCATCATTAACGTGGTGAAAGATATGGCGGAGGTAATCGTTGAGCCACGTCTTGATAAAGCCAATAGCAAGGAATGGTATGTAGCCGCAGCTAAGGGGATGGACACAATAGAAGTCGCTTATCTTGATGGTATGGATACGCCATATCTTGAGGAGCAGGTGGGCTTTACTGTTGATGGTGTTGCCTGGAAGGTGCGCATAGATGCAGGTGTCGCGGCCCTCGATTATCGTGGATTGCTGAAATCGAATGGAGCATGACAACAAGGCGGTACTTTGAACACGTGGGGCGGCGAGCTGCCGCACCATATTCCTGAACAACTGAGCAAACGAGAGAGGTATACCGACAAATGGCAGCGACGCACACACTCCCTCTGGCGTCACCGGGCATGGCACGCATCTGCCTTTACGGGGATTTGCAACGATTTGGCCGCCGCATCGATCTTCATGTGAAAACGGGGGCCGAAGCCATCCGGGCGCTGGCCATGCAGATCCCAGCGTTTCGTCAGAAACTGAGCGATGGTTGGTATCAGGTGCGTATTGCCGGGCGTGATACAGGCGAAAACGAATTATCAGCCCGTCTTAATGAGCCGCTGGAAAATGGTGCCGTGATCCACATCGTACCGCGTCTGGCTGGTGCCAAAAGTGGCGGCGTGTTTCAGGCGGTGCTTGGTGCGGCGCTGATTGCTACGGCAATCTGGATGCCAGGAATCAGTATCGCTTCCAGTGACATTCTCTTTTCAATGGGGGCGGCGATGACACTTGGTGGTGTTGCACAGATGCTGGCACCGAAAGCCAGCACAGCAACAGCCAGCACCACGGATAACGGTAAGCAGAACACCTATTTCTCCTCTCTGGATAACATGGTTGCCCAGGGCAATGTTGTGCCTGTTCTGTACGGTGAAATGCGCGTCGGGTCGCGGGTGATTTCGCAAGAGATCAGCACGGCAGATGAAGGGGATGGCGGCCAGATTGTGGTGATTGGTCGCTGATACAAAACGTTTTATGTAAAACCGCCTGCGGGCGGTTTTGTCGCTCATGGAGCATAAACAATAGTGACAGTCGCCTTTTTTGGGTGGGTCCTCCCGGTGAGGTGGCCTGCCACGGGGCGGGAGCGGCGCGGAAAAAGGCTAGTTTTTGCATTTTCATTCGTCATCATCATCTTTATATGGTATTGAATTTTATGTATTTTTATTTTTGGTATGTTAATTTTGCTTGTTTTATGTTCAACATATAGCGCATTTTTTGACCTCTTCTGAAAGTTGTTCGCAAGATGCATGTTTAAAACATTCTGGAGCGGGTATGGATCGAGAACTGAAAAATCTGATGCTGAACATTAACCAACTGGCGGCGATAGCGGGAATATGTCGTCAGACTGCGGCGGCAAGGCTGAAAAACATCCAGCCAGCCGGAGGGCATGACAAGCTGAAACTCTATCGGGTGACTGACATTCTGACCTGTTTTCTTGATCTTCCCGTTCCGGCATCACTGGAAGAAATGGAGCCACATGACCGTAAGGCCTGGTATCAGTCCGAACGTGAACGCCTCAAGTTCGAACAGGAAACGGCGCAACTCATACCCGCCGATGATGTGCGAAAAGAGATGGCTATATGGGGGGAAATCGTAAGCGAGGAACTGGCAAAACTCCCCAGTATTCTGGCACGTGATGCCGGGCTTAAACCGATGGCAGTAAACAGAGTGCAGTCAATTATTGACGATTTGTGTAATCAGATTATCAGCCGGATGGTAAAAAATGACGTAGTGAATGAGGTCGCAAAACAGGCATGATAATGACCGAATCTGAATTGCTGGGATTAATCCGCCGCGTTACCGGAATCAAACAACCATCAAGCAAACAGGAGGCCACGCAGCCGGACAGCGTGATAGCCGAAAATTACGCGCGTGTGGTGGCTGAGGTGATGCGCCGTGACGGTATCGATCTTAACGGCGTGGATATGCGCAACATACGCACCAGAGTCCTTGAGTTGCTGGCATATCGTCGACGCGTGGCGATGTATCAGGAGAGCGAGAAAAAGACTTACCAGTGGAAGAAGCCGGAACGGTTACGGCGGTAGACTCCTGATATTCCCGCCAACGCAAAATTGCGTTGGCTGGTGGGTGAGTTGCAGATTTGCAACTCGACCATGAAATTACGGAAACTACCCGTAGTTTGGGTAGTAAGAGTAACACCCAGATTTTGGGGCTTACTCGCGATACCCAAATAAAGGGTATCGGTAGCATCACTGGCCCCACTTTCCTGATGTGTTTGCGGGTTATTTGGGGGTGATTGCGGGTTATTTTGAATGACTTGCGGGTTACAGTCTGGCTAACATTTGAACGCATCATTTTTCAACGCATTGATATTAAAGAATAAAAAATACTTAGCAGACGAAGATAACCCGCTAACCCGCATAACCCGCACCGTTTTGTATATATATAGGAAAAAATTGCATTCAGGAGGAGGCCGGAACGTCTACATGACCGCATCACCGTAATGATGATTTGGCCCACCAGCAACCATAACGATTTCCGTTACAGTTGATGTGCTTTTTTGCTGGTAAGGCGTAACCCGTTGATTGTTCCATAATCCCCTATTGGGGAAAACTGGAAAACTCACCCTCCAGATTTTGGGGCTTACTCGCGATACCCAAATAAAGGGTATCGGTGGAAGAAATACCGTTTCTCATATGTTAGTACCGAGGGCGGAATTCCGCCTTCGGTTACTTATTGTGCTCATGCACAGGGAGGGGCGGGTCAAATCTCTGTACCCTGACGTCTTCTGGACTGCCAGCCCCATCGATTTTTTATACCCGCGAAAAATGAAAAACGCTTCACGCTGGTGGGCCTGATGCCGATATGGGGATCCACATAACGGATTATCCGTGATCATCGACCAGCTATCATGTCGGATAGTTAAAGTTTCATGACAGGTATGATGTTGCGTAACTTGTTGTTTTTATACCTGCTTATACTCTGTCACGGTATCCTATAGGTATCCTAGAAAAAACGAAGGGGTCACGCTGTTAACGTAACCCCTTGATAGATATGGTGGCCCCTGTTGGGTTTGAACCAACGACCAAGCGATTATGAGTCGCCTGCTC
>OLHG01000956.1_pt1 | contig 18967 bp, 17 predicted proteins | sample 1605971 | NCBI WGS metagenome assembly OLHG01 (sample SAMN03283289) | human gut metagenome | biome: human-associated habitat; material: feces | host: Homo sapiens | place: Peru | collected 2012 | reverse complement strand
GTGTAATCCTGCCCGTAGTCAACGCCGTTATAATAATTGTGTTCGCGCAAGTGCCGAATATGGATTACTGATCCGTCGTTCCACTTGCCGCTGATCGTTTCTTCCGGTATGCCGTCCGAAATCATGTGAAAATGAATTCGGTTCGTAGACTTGCCGCGCCCCATGTAAATAATGATCTTCGCGTCTGGGCAAGCCCTTTGAAGCCGCCGGAAGTAATTGTCGCGTATTCTGCGCGCTTCGCTGAATGTATGAACTTCGCTGTCGTCGTCGAACGTCAGCGTACTATATAAGGAAAGCGGCGAAAAGTTTTCATTAACCAGCCGCTGGTGTTTCCGCTTTGATATGCCGATCCGGTGTTGCGCGCGCTCTTCGTCGTCCTTGAAACGCGGGCGCGGTTCAGCCTTCTTGATGTTCGCTCGATCAGATACGGTGTAAACCTCTTGTTCACATACAACGCCCGAAAAAATACGTCTTTTAACCCTCTGCATAATCCCGCCGCCCTTCCTTGACAAAAGCGCCGTAAAATGCTATAATTTCAATATTGAATAGCTCCTTTTACAGCTATGTAAGAGGAAAAGAGAACGTCCGGAACGTCGCAACCGGACGTTCTCTTTTTTGTTTTGTCAGCCGTTATTAAATCCTGCGCCCTGCTCGAAATCGGCGCACCGTTCTTCTTCGCAAGGCTTGAAGCGCATTCCGTCCGCGCACCCGACGCAAGGGAACGGGCGTACCCCGTCCGGAAGCGCGCCTTCGCGCAAGTGAACGCATTGTTCCAGCTTCGCGCATTGATCGCACCAGCACTTCCGGCAATCGCCGATCAGCGTTTTTTCAACCGGACGTTTCAAGCCCTCTTCGGCTTCCTGCGCGTCGTGTTCTTCCTGCATTTCCCGCGCCGCCTGTTCGATCGTGTAATCTTCAACGCCTTCTAAAATGCCCCGAAAGAAGGGCGCGAACGCGTAGCCGATCCCCAGCCCCGCGCGCAAAAGCATTTCTTCGTCGATCTTAATATCTGCCATTGTTCCCGCCGCCCCTCCGAAGCGCTCTGAAAAGCACGTTCAAAACGATGTAAACGATCACAACGGAAGCGGCGACGCAAGCAACGCCGCAAAGCATATAAAAGGCATTTACCATGAATTGATACATTGTCATTCGTCAGCCCTCCCGAAAACCTCTTCCGCGTCGATGTCCCACGCGGCGGCAATGTGCTTCATCATATCGACGGCTTCGGCGCGCTGTTTCTGCTGTGCCGCGTTCTCGCCGTTTAAGTACGATACCAAGATTTCAGATTTGAGATTGCAAAGCGGGCGAACGCCATAGCGGCCGTTGTGCGCGTTGCTGCTGCTCAAAGAGCCGTCCGAATTGGCGAAGCGGACGAAAGGATTTATCGGGCTGTCCGGTGTAGCCGTCCACCACCAACGATCCGGAAGCGCCGGAATGTTGCCGCGCAAAAGGCGGTATTCCTCGCAAGTGATAAGCCCGATCCGGACGCGATCGCCGCCGTAATTCTTCAAGCCGTCGTCGGCGGTCAAGTCGATGTTGAAATACTCGAACATTTCTTCCGGCGCGCCCGCCTTAATCAGACGGCGCAAGAATTCGCCGTTCAGATAGGCGCGAAGGGAAGAAGCGGCAAAGTCGTTCTTGTTCCCTTCATCGAATGCGCGTTCCTCGACGCAATCGGAAGCAATGCACTTCACCCAATCCGCGCCCGTTTGAATTACCGTCCAAGCGATCCCGCCCATTGTGAATTCCTGTTTCGGCTCGAAGCCGTGTTTGTTCTCTTTCATATTGAATAGCTCCTTTCATTGATCTTCAAATGAATAATTCTTTGTTACGTTTCTCAACAACCGTTCGCAACGTTGCCCGATTTGCGATTTCATAAAGCGTAAGTCCTTTTCCTCGAAGCGTTTGGCGTGATCCTCTACGACTGCCCCGCAGGCAGACGGGATATTCCACCGCCCATCACCTCCTCCCACAAAAAAAGCGGCCCGCTCACACCGTAAGGGTATGCGCGAACCGCTTTCCTCATGTCAAATGCCATATCGTCACACGAGATGGCTGCCCGTCAGCCCGAAGCTGACGGCGATGGCGGCATCCACCTTTTCCATCACCGCACCGTCCACACGACCCATCCGCTCCCGCAGACGCTTTTTATCCAGCGTGCGGATCTGCTCCAGCAGGATCACGGAATCCTTGGGCAGACCGCTGCCCTGCGCCGCCAGCGCAATATGGGTGGGCAGCTTCGCCTTGCCCAGCTGGGAGGTGATGGCGGCGGCGATCACGGTGGGGCTGTGGCGGTTGCCGGTGTCGTTCTGCACGATCAGCACCGGGCGCACGCCGCCCTGCTCCGAGCCCACCACCGGCGAAAGATCGGCGTAAAAAACTTCTCCTCTGTGTACCTCCATGGAATCTTCCCTCCTTGCCCTTAGTATGGGCCGCAGCGGCGGCCGGTATGCACGCGGGGGCTATTCCATTGTATGCGGAGGAGGAGGTCAGGTTTCCAGCACGCAGAAGGCCAGCGCCATGCCGCCCTCGTGGCTGAGGGAGAGGTGAGCGCGGAGGCCGTGCTCGGCCACCCATGCGGCGGCGGGGCCGGAGAACTGGTAGACCGGGGCCCCGCTTTCCAGCCGGACGGCCTCGATGTCCCGCAGGGCAAAGGGTTCCCGCAGCCCGGTGCCCGCCGCCTTGAGGAAGGCTTCCTTCGCGGCGAAGTCCGCTGCCGCGCTGGCGGCTTTGTGGGCTCGGCGGCTGACGTTCAGGGCGCTCTGCCGCACCGTGTCGCCGTGGTCGTTCTTGGCCTTTTTGGGGGCATCCCGGCAGCTGTCCAGCGCGAGCGCTTGCCGCTCCGCCTCGCCAAACACCCGCGCCTCAAAGGCCTCCCCGTGGGGCCCGAACAGGCTCTGCTCCATCCGTGCGATCTCGCACAGGTCACATCCGACACCAAACAGCATGGTTTTCCACTCCTTTTGGGGCGAGGCCCCGTTGTTTTCACTCAAATTTTCGGCGTTTTTTGGTTAATATGTGCAAACTGACGCCCGGAATCTTGAAGTTTGGACGCAATTCGTGTACAATAGGACGTAGTTCCAGTGTTGCACCCAACGTCGGGTGCAGAAAATTCCGAAGGGGGTGTGCTGCGTGGGCGACGCAACTGCTATTTTTTCGATCCACGACAAAAAGGACGATGAGATCCACGCCATCGTGCAGGAAGTGTACGAAGCGTTGAAAGAAAAAGGCTACAATCCGGTCAATCAGCTGGTGGGCTATATCCTCTCCGAGGACCCCACCTACATCACGACCTATAAGGGAGCCCGCTCCCTCATCCGCAAGGTCGATCGTGACGACCTGCTGCAAGCACTGTTGCGCAGTTATCTGCACGTATAAAGGGCTTTTCCACCGCTCCTTCGCTTGAGGGAGCGGTGTTTTGCTTGCTGTTTTTCAACAGCAATTATAGAATAACATGAATTTTGACAAAAGGCAACGATACGCGAAAGAAAGTGCCAGCGGGCTTGGCCTCTCCCTACCGTAAGCACAATCTAAACCCACGCAAAGCCTCGCCTCCGCCATCCTTGCCCTCTCAGTCACGGCTTCGCCGTGCCAGCTCCCCCAAAGGGGGAGCTTTTGGGGTCGAGGTCAGGTGCGCAGATGCTTCACCGCCCCGCAAAGATCTGCCCTACCACCGTCTCATACTCCCAGCCCTCCCGCGCTTTGCGGAGGGGCTTTTCGAGGGCCGCAGCGCCCGCGAAGCGGGGGAGCAGGTAGAACCAATGGGCCTTCATCCGGCTGACGGCGCAGCTGGGCATCCCGAAGGCGGCGGTGTAGGCGCGGTAGAGGTCGTCCACATAGCCGCGCAGCTCCTCTTTGGAGGCGGGCGGCCCGCCCTGCGCGCGGCGGAGCAGCGCCGGGTCCCCGATGAGCCCCCGCCCCACCATGATGCCAGAAAGGGTGGGGAACTGGGCTTCCAGCCCGTGCAGGGCCTCCGGGGTGGTGATGTCGCCGTTGTAGCAGACGGGCATTTGGCAGTCGGCGAGATACCGCGCAAAGGCGGCACGGTCGGCCTCGCCCCGGTAGAGCTGCTTCATCACGCGGGGGTGGATGGTCAGCTCACAGATGGGGTACTGATTATAAACGGCGAGGATCGCCCCGAACTCCTCGGCGCTTTGGACGCCCAGCCGGGTCTTGACCGACACCGGCCCCTCCACGGCGGAGAACACCGCGTCCAGAAAGGCGTCGAGCTTGGCGGGGTCCCGGAGCATCCCGGCCCCCTTGCCCTTGGCGGTCACCGTGCCGGAGGGGCACCCGAAGTTCAAGTTGACCTCGGTGCAGCCCAGCTTCCGCACCTCGCCGATGAACCACCCGGCCAGCTCGCCGTCCTTGGCGAGGACCTGCGGCACCACCGGCACCCCGGCGTTCCCGGCATCTCCCAGCTCGGCCATCTTCTTTTTGATGAGGATGCGGTTCTCCGGCGGCGACAAAAAAGGCGCGTAGTATCGTGCCGGTGCACCCGCCGCACCGAACCATTTCTGGTGCACCTGCCGCCAGATGCGGTCCGTCAGCCCCTCCATGGGGGCGGTGTAGTAGTTCATAGGGAAACCCTTTCTGCTGTCATGCGGTACATCGAGAGCAAGCAAAACAAAAAAGACTGACCGCCACAGTGTACCAATCCTGTCGGTCAATCTTTTTGACTAAGGAACACGGAAGCTGACCATTGCGGGCCAGCGCCTTTCTCTGTTTCTATTATACGTCGGTTCTCACGTTTTTGTCAAGCGTGGGGCCTTTTTTATTCCGCAAACAGCGGGGTGGAGAGGTAACGGTCGCCGGTGTCGGGCAGGAGGACGACGATCTTCTTGCCCGCGTTTTCGGGGCGCTTGGCCAGTTCCAGAGCGGCCCAGACGGCAGCGCCGGAGGAGATGCCCACCAGCACGCCTTCCTTGTGGCCGATGAGGCGGCCGGTGGCGAAGGCGTCCTCGTTGGCGACGGGGATGATCTCGTCGTAGACCTTGGTGTCCAGCACGTCGGGGACGAAGCCCGCGCCGATGCCTTGGATCTTGTGTGCGCCCGCGGTGCCCTTGCTCAGTACGGGGGAGGAGGCGGGCTCCACAGCCACGACCTTGACGGCGGGGTTCTTGCTCTTCAGGTACTGGCCCACGCCGGTGATGGTGCCGCCGGTGCCGACGCCCGCCACGAAGATGTCCACGCCGCCGTCGGTGTCGTCCCAGATCTCAGGGCCGGTGGTCTCGATGTGGGCCTTGGGGTTGGCGGGGTTCACGAACTGGCCGGGGATGAAGGAGTTGGGGATCTCTTTTGCCAGCTCGTCGGCCTTGGCAATGGCACCCTTCATGCCCTTGGCGCCCTCGCTCAGCACCAGCTCTGCGCCGTAAGCCTTCATCAACTGGCGGCGTTCGACGCTCATGGTCTCCGGCATGACGATGATGATGCGGTAACCCTTGGCGGCGGCCACGGCGGCCAGACCGATGCCGGTGTTGCCGGAGGTGGGCTCAATGATGACGGAACCGGGCTTGAGTTTGCCGGTGGCCTCGGCGTCGTCGATCATCTTCTTGGCGATACGGTCCTTGACGGAACCGGCCGGGTTGAAATATTCCAGCTTGGCCAGAATGGTGGCCTTCAGGTCCTGCTCTTTCTCAATGTGGGTCAGCTCCAGCAGCGGAGTGTGGCCGATCAGTTGATCTGCGGACGTGTAAATCTTGCTCATAGAAGTATCCTCCCTCTGGGGGCGCTGGGCCCGGCGTCTCTGTCTATCACCCTCTAAACCAACATTGTTTGTGGGTTTGATGGTATTATAGCCCCCTTTGCCCCGCTTGTCAATGGAAAAACGCAAAAAATAGATTGAAAAGTTATTAACCCTGTTGTATAATAGGTTAACTTGAAATGAAAAGAACAATAGGAAACTGAACGATAGACCAGATAAGGAGAAGCGCAATTATGATCGTATCCACCAAAGGCCGTTACGCTCTGCGCGTGATGATCGACTTAGCCGAGCATCAGACGGAGCGGTATGTTCCGCTGAAGGAGGTCGCCGCGCGGCAGGAGATCTCGGAGAAGTACCTCGAAAACATCCTGAAAGTCCTCGTGCAGAACGGCTTTCTGGAGGGTCTGCGCGGCAAGGGCGGCGGCTACCGCCTGACCCGCAGCCCGGATCAGTACACCGTAGCCGAGATCTTGGTGCTGACGGAGGGCAACCTTGCGCCGGTGAGCTGCCTTGCGCCGGGGGCCGCCTCCTGCGAGCGGATGGCAAACTGCCGCACTTACAACATGTGGAAGGGCCTGAACGACCTCATCACCAACTACTTCGGCAACATCACCATCGCGGACCTCGCCGCGCCCGAAGAAGCCGGGAATGACTACGTTATCTGACAGGAAAAGACGACAAAAAGCCGCTGCATCGCTTAAAACGGTGCAGCGGCTTTTGCTTGCAGAAGTTATTCGCCTTGGGGCTTCACGCTGTCTTGGGCATCGTGGAGCAGGGCGTATTCGCGGATCTTTTCGAGGGTCTGCTCGCTGAGGATATGCTCGGCCTTGCAGGCGTCCTCGGCGGCGATGGCCTCGTCCACGCCGAGCTGGACGAAGAAATGGGTTAGCAGCCGGTGGCGGCTATAGATGCGCTCAGCGATGGCACGGCCCGGCTCCAGCAGGGTCAGGTTGCCCTCACCGTCCACCGCGATATAGCCGTTCTCCCGCAGCTTCTTCATCGCGATGCTGACGCTGGCCTTGGTGTAGCCCAGCTCATTGACCACGTCGATGGAACGGACGCGGCCCATCCTCTGATTCAGCATCAGGATGGTTTCAAGGTAATCTTCTGCGGATTGGTGGATCTGCATGGTTGTCGGCCTCCTGCCTTTCTTGATTTCCGGCCCGGAGCAGAAAAACGCACATCGGTTCGGTTTGTTATAGGATACCACATTCTTCCCGATGATGCAAGCAATTCATGGAAGTTTGCTTAATCAAACTGCTTTTTGCCCGTATAGTTTGGTGTGATTGCCTTTGGGAGGGAGAGGATCACAATTGTCCCCACCGTAGGCCCAATCGAAACCCACACGGAGTCTCACCTCTGCCGGGTCTTAGTTCAGAGCGAGCTTTCGGTGGCTTTGTACGCCTCCGGCCCGCTCTCATACAGATCGCCCCCATGGACGTCGAGGATGACGGTGAGGGGCATGTCCTCCACGGTGAGGCGGCGGACAGCCTCGCAGCCGAGGTCGGGCCACGCGATGACTTCCAGCGTCTTGACGCTCTTGGCCATCAGGGCCCCGGCCCCGCCCAGCGCGGCGAGGTAGACTGCGCCGTTGCGGCGGACAGCCTCCTTCACGGCGGCGTCCCGCTTGCCCTTGCCGATCATGACCTTGTTGCCAAGGTCCAGCAGCCGGGGACTCATGGCGTCCATCCGGCCGCTGGTGGTGGGCCCGGCAGAGCCGATGACCTCACCGGGGCGCTCCGGCGTGGGGCCCACGTAGTAGATGGCGCTGCCCTCCAGCGGGAAGGGGAGGGGTTCGCCCTTGTCCAGCGCTTCCAGCATCCGCTTGTGGGCTTGGTCGCGGGCAGTGTATACGACTCCCGACAGCAGCACCGTGTCGCCCGCCCGGAGCTTCGCCAGCTCCTCCGCGGTGCAGGGGGTGGTTAGTTTGTATTGCATAGGCTTCTCCTTTGCTTTACTCCCTCCGTCATCGCTTGCGCGATGCCACCTCCCTCCCAGAGGGAGGCTTTTGGCGCTGACCGCACCGTTCAGGCTCCCTCCCAGAGGGAGCTGGCGCGGCGAAGCCGTGACTGAGGGAGTTTCAGATCCTCGCGGTTGCTCTCCGTGTCACATGGCACGAAACATTCACGGCCACGGGCAGACCCGCCACGTGGGTGGGCATCTGCTCGATGGCAAGGCCCAGACAGGTGGTTTTGCCGCCGAAGCCCTGCGGGCCGATGCCCGTCTCGTTGACGGCGGCCAGCAGTTCCTGCTCCAAGGCGGCATAGTAGGGGTCGGGGTTGGGCACATCCAGCGGGCGGAGCAAGGCCTTTTTGGCGAGATAGGCGACCTTATCGAAGCTGCCGCCCACACCGATGCCCAGCACGATGGGCGGGCAGGGGTTCGAACCCGCCAGCGTCACGGTCTCCAGCACGAACTTCTTGAAGCCCTCCACGCCGTCGGCGGGCTTGAGCATTTGGATGCGGCTCATGTTCTCGCTGCCGAAGCCCTTGGGGGCCACCGTGATGGTGCAGCCGTCGCCGTCCACCAGATGCACGGTGATGGCGGCGGGGGTGTTGTCGCCGGTGTTGCCACGGCGCAAGGGGTCGGCCACGATGCTCTTGCGCAGATAGCCGTCGGTGTAGCCGCGGCGGACGCCCTCGTGGATGGCGGCCTCAAAGCTACCATCGATGTGGACGTCGGTGCCCAGCTCCACGAAGACACAGGCCATACCAGTGTCCTGACAGATGGGCAGAGCCTTCTCCGCCGCCGCGCCGAGGTTCGACCAGAGCAGGTCGAGGGTAGTCTTGGCCAGCGGCCACGGCTCTTCCTCCCGCGCTTTGGCAAGGGCCGCTTCCACATCCTTGGGCAGGTGGGTGTTGGCCTCGATGCAAAGCCGGGCCACGGTGCTTGTGATCTCCTGTGCGGAAATCGTCCTCATAGCGGGACTCCTCCTTTACAGCCGGGCCACGCCGGTCTCGCGGGCAGCCTTTGCCACGGCAGAGGCCACGGCCTCGGCCACACGGGGGTCAAAGGCGCCGGGGATGATGTTCTCCTCGCTGCGGTCGTCGTCGGTGATGAGGTCGGCGATGGCGTAGGCGGCGGCCAGCTTCATCTGGTCATTGATGTCCCGTGCCCGGACGCTCAGCGCGCCCTTGAACAGGCCGGGGAAGCACAGGACGTTGTTGACCTGATTCGGGAAGTCGCTGCGGCCGGTGGCCATGACCCGGACGCCGCCGGCCTTGGCCTCGTCGGGCATGATCTCCGGGGTGGGGTTGGCCATGGCGAAGACGATGGCGTCCTTGTTCATGGTTTTGCACAGCTCGGTGGTCAGGATGCCGGGCTTGGACACGCCGATGAAGACGTCGGCCCCGGCGAGGGCTTCCTTCAGGCCGCCCTTGATCTGGCGGGGGTTGGTCACCTCGCCCAGCCAGTTCTTATGGGCCTCGGCGCTGTTGCAGCCCTTGTACAGGGTGCCGAACTGGTCCACGGCCACGATGTCCTTGGCACCGGCGGTCATCAGCATCTTGATGATGGCCGTGCCCGCCGCGCCGGGGCCGTTCAGGACGATGTGCACGTCCTCCATCTTCTTGCCCACCACCCGCAGTGCATTGATGAGGGCGGCGGTCACCACGATGGCGGTGCCGTGCTGGTCGTCGTGGAAAACGGGGATGTCCAGCTCCCGTTCCAAGGTCTCCTCGATCTCGAAGCACTCCGGGCTCTTGATATCCTCCAGATTGATGCCGCCGAAGGTGGGGGCAATGGCCTTGCACGCCGCAATGACGCTGGCGGCGTCGTGGGCGTCGATGCAGATGGGGAAGGCGTCCACCCCGCCGAACTCCTTGAACAGCACGGCCTTGCCCTCCATGACGGGCAGCCCAGCTTCGGGGCCGATGTCGCCCAGACCCAGTACGGCGGTGCCGTTGGACACGACGGCCACCATGTTGCTCTTGAAGGTGTACTTGTACACGTCGTCGGGGTTCTCTTTGATCTTGCGGCAGGGCTCAGCGACGCCGGGGGTGTAAGCCGTGGACAGGTCGTCGCGGGTCTTGACCTCGACCTTGCTCACGATGCCGACTTTGCCGTGGTGGCTCTCGTGCATTTCGAGAGCGGCTTTGTTGTAATCCATGGATGTTCCTCCTTGTGTTGATGGGCTTCTCTTATTATAATAAAGCCGCAGGCCCCGCAGCGCAAGAGGATTTTTGCGTGTGCGGGGCGACAGCTTGACAAACGACGATAGAACGATTATACTACAAATAGAAAAGGCGCTGGCCCAACAAACGGCTAGCTCCCTACCAGCAGATCAAAAGAATGACCGCCAACGGGTGCTAAACGTGGGGCGGTCATTTCTTTTGTCCATTTTTTGTGCGAAACTCTCGGAATCGGAGCACGATGTCGATCGTGTCGTAAACCGTTGTGACGAGGAACGTCAACAGCGCAAGAATCTCGGTCAATGTCATGGGTACATTCCCCCTTTCGGCCAGAGCCTCCGGGGAGAAACGTTCAAAAGTCGCCCTCCCGGCGCCCTGTTTATGGAAACAAAGCCATCCGGTAGGGAGTTGCCGCCTGCGTTCTGGACACAGCGCCTTGCCGCTTTGCTGCGGCAATTATAGGATATCACAGCTTTTGACAAAAAGCAACGACCTCACGTGGCAGGCTGCGTGAAACTTGTGGAAATTTCGCAAAATCCTTTTCTTTTTCATTTTTACCCTTTATAATAGGATTTGTCTGAAAAAATTGCAGTTCCCGGCGGCGTCCGGGATACAGGAGGTATCCACTTGAAACGAATCATCTCGAAGGCAGTCTGCCTTCTCTGCGCCGGTGCGCTGGCGCTGACGGCTGCGGGCTGCTCGAAGTCTGCGGCGTCCTCTTCCACATCGGCCAGCTCGGAAGCGTCTGTCTACGGCAGCGCTTCGGATTATGACTACCAGAACTTTGCCTACAGTGACGGTCTGGACGAGAACGGCTACTGGTCCGGCATCCGCGCACTGGATTATGTGACCCTGCCGGAGGACTACGCTTCCATCCCGCTGAAGAAGGCGGACATCGAGCCGACGGAGGAGGACGTGCAGTCCCAGATCGACAGCCTGCTCAGCCAGAACACCACGACGCAGCAGATCACCGACCGTGCCGCCGCCGACGGCGACACCGTCAACATCGACTATGTGGGCACCGTGGACGGCGTGGCCTTTACCGGCGGCACCTACAGCGGCTACAGTCTGACGCTGGGCAGCGGCTCCTTCATCGACGGCTTTGAAGACCAGATCGTGGGCCACAAGCCCGGTGAGACCTTTGAGGTCAATGTCACCTTCCCGGACGGCTACAGCGACTCCACCGACGCCGAGGGCAATGCGGTGGTCCTGAGCAACAAAAAGGCAGTCTTCTCCGTCACGCTGAACTACATCAGCGAGGAGATCCTGCCGGAACTGACCGACGCCTGGGTCGAGGAGAATTTCAGCAGCACCGACGGCGTCCACACCGTGGAAGACCTGCGGGCCGAATACCAGAAGATGCTGTATCAGAACAACCTGAACACTGCGGTGATGGATTATCTGCTGGAAAACTCCACCTTCAAGGACCTGCCCAAAGAAGTGACCGATTATCAGGTCAACCAGTGCCTGAACTACTACTACACCATGGCCCAGTATTACGGCTATGACCTCGACAGCTTCCTGCAGGCTGCTGCCGGTTACAACAGTGCCGACGACCTGCTGGATGCCATGAGCGACAGCATCACCGAGTATGCCCGCGAAGCGCTGCTCTATCAGGCAGTGGCTGAGGCGATGGACATCGCCCCCACGCAGGAGCAGATCGACACCTACTCTGCCTATACCGAGACCTACGGTGCCAACTACTGCACCATGGTCGCGCTGATGGACGCCGTGTCCGAGGCGCTGACCACCGGGGCACAGGTGAAGTAAAAAAGCCAAAAAGAAAATGCCGCTGCACAGAAGATAGCTGTGCAGCGGTATTTTTTATGCTTTTACCCAGATCGTAATGCTTTTTCGGAGTGCGACGCGGCCGAATTTGGCCATTTGCTGGCTGCTGTTGCCTTTCTTTTGTTTGAGACAGTAGACTTTTTTGACGGTAAAGCCAAACTGCTCGGCAAGAGAACAACTCAAAAAATCGACTGGGATGACCTCACCGCCATAACGGACATTGTCGTTGACGAACGCGACCATGGCACCCTTTTTGCAAACGCGGAAAAGTTCGGCATAGATAAAGGCCAGCTCTGTAAAGTATCCTTCTACCATTCGGACGATGCCGCTATTGTTCAAATCACCATGCTGTTCGCGCTTGTGTAAGGCATCCAGCACCTCACAAAAAGCAGGGTTGGAACAAAGTGTCTGATGAATCGTATGGAAACGGTCAATTTGACCGATCTCTGTATAGAAGAGCTTCAACTGTTCCAGTTTGGATCGGCTTTCAACGGTGCAGGAAAGCAATTCCTGCCGCAGCTGTTTGATCGAATCGTTATCAAGCCCAAGGTAAACAAGTTCCAGTGCATAGGTGCGGGTATAATCGTATCGGTTGCAATACGGCGGCGAGGTAATAACGCCTTTCAGAATGTTATCTGGAAGCCTGGGCAGTTCGAACAGAACGCTGTTCTGTTTGTAGGTGATCTGTGCTTTTTCGTGCGTCTGGCTGGAATGCTGGATCACCTCAAGGTCGTGAATCACATGCGATAGTTCCAATAGAACGGTATCACGGCTGTCGAGGATATTTGAACGGACTGTTTTAGCGGACAACGGCCTTTTGCCTTTGGCTGCGCGAAGCTCATTGGCATGAATCACCTTTGGGGAACGGCTGTCCCAGCCGAGATATTGGCCGCTCTTTACGGTGTAGCTGCACGGTTCCAGAGAATTGAGAATGCAGAGCCGAAGAAGATTTTTGGCATTCTCTGAATAGATACAGTGGATACGCCAGTCTTCGATGAACTGAAGGTAGCGTTCGTTGTATTCCGGGTAGGCATCCTGTGTGATGGGAATACAAGGTGTTTTCAAGGAATAGCTGTCTGGCATGTGGAGAGACTTCAGCTCTTCCAGCATGGCACGAAGTTCAGGAAGATCATACTCCATGCAGGCAGCCTTTGCTTTTAAGGAGACGTCCGCAATGGGCATCACATCGTAGCCAATGCTGTTGATGCCCTGCATCTGGCAGACGAGCGCCGTGGTGCCGGAGCCCATGAAAGGGTCCATGACGAGATCGCCGGGGTGAGCCCCCATCTCATGGAGCAACAGTTGGACAAGGTCCGCTGAAAAACCTTCTTTGTATTTGAGCCAGCTGTGGAGGATCTCGTTCTTGCTGAGCTGATAGCTGACGCTTCGCCTGTCGAAACGGTCAGTGACTTCGAGAAGGGGAGCATAACGAGATTCGAGCATTTTGCGCTCAATGTCGCTGCATAAGGCGTCAGAAGAAAAATACTCGATCAGATAATCTTGGGAGGAAGGATTCAAAAAGGATAATTGTTCCATTCGGTTCTCACTTGTCTGCGTTAAAGATTCAGCAGCCAGTTGCAATAAGCGACCAGCTGGTTGTCGTTGGTAAGGTTGGCGGCGTTGGTCATGACCCCGGCTTGAAGCTGCGAATAGATTTCCTCCGCCATGGCGGTTTCAATGGCAGCTCCAACGAACGAGGTCTGAACGGGATGACCAGCAGAAGCGAAGGTCGTCCGGATACGTTCCAAGGCGGTGTTGGCCGTTTTCCAGTGTTCGTCTGCCCCGGCGGGGTCGATTCCGCCTTTGAGCTCGCCCATCATAAGGGCTTTGTCTGGTTCAAAAGCGATTTTTCCATTTCGGAATCCGACTGCATCGGAATTGAACAGGCAAATATCCACATTTTTCCGGACTGTGGAAATGTTCATATTGAAAGTAAGCAGCCGCTTTTTCCCTGCGGTGGTCTGCCAGCAGAGGGCTTTCATCCGACGCTCAATGTCAAGGTCGTTGTCTGTCTGATCGTACCACGGAAATTTGCCGGAGATGTTTTCTGCCCACTGGTAGGAGATGTTTTGTACAGCCATACACGATAAGATGCAGCGGATCAGACGTTCCTGCCCCAGGGCTCCGATACGGTTCCGCATCGACCCGCCTACGGCGTCTCCTTTAATAAGAAGATATCGGTAGATCGTTTCGTCAATGAAATGTTTACCTGCGGGCTTCAAAAAATTCTTGATGAGCTCTTCAATGGCTTTGGTTTGGTCAGATTCGTCGAGGTAATTCAGACTTTTATCAGACAAACCGGAGGCACTCAGGAGAAATGGCCGCACTTCGGGTATGGAAAGAAGGGCTTCCGGACAAGTCGCGCCGGAGACCATACTCTTGAAGGCAAGTGAATTTTTTATGTAGGGGTCACCGAGACGATTCTTTTCCAGCGCGATTTTCAAAAATCCCGCGCGTGTCTGTTCGTGAGAGGTGACCAGATCGCCTGCGTTCCGGATATATTTGTTGAAAGCCATTGCGTTCTCCTTTTGTCTGAGAGAGGCTCTAAAAGTGGAAAACTTGTATTTCTCAGTATAACATACTTTGAGAGGGATTGCAAAAAGGAAGCCGCCCCCAAAAGCGAATAAGACCACAAACGGCCTGAACCCTGTGCGACACAGAGTTCAGGCCGTTTCGGCTTTTTTGGGGGTTATTTTTTCAGGGCATCTGCGAGGACGCGCAGCAGGTGCGGGACGTCCAGCGGCTTTGCGATATGGCCGTTCATGCCGGCCTCCAGCGCGTTCTGACGGTCTTCTTCAAAGGCGTTTGCCGTCATCGCAAAGATGGGGATGTTGGCCTTCTCGGCGTCCGGCAGGGCGCGGATCTGCCGCGTGGCTTCGTAGCCGTCCAGATTGGGCATCTGGATGTCCATCAGGATCAGGTCATACTGGCCGGGGGCCGCCTGCTTTATCTTCTGGACGGCGACCGCGCCGTCCTCGGCGGTATCCACCACAAAACCGGCTTCTTTCAGGATCTCCAGTGCGATCTCGCGGTTCAGCTCGTTGTCTTCCACCAGCAGGAGCTTCTTCCCCTTGAGGTCGGCCGCAGTGGGTTGAGCGGGCTTGGAGGCAGGCTCTGCACGGAACGGTTCGGCCAGAACGCGGCGCAGCTCCGAGAGGAAGAGCGGCTTTTCGCAGAACGCGGTCACTCCGGCGGCGCGGGCCTCGTCTTCGATGTCCGCCCAGTCGTAGGCGGTCAGGATGATGATGGGGCAGCGATTCCCGATCACCTTGCGGATCTGCCGCACGATCTCGATGCCGTTCATGTCGGGGATCAGCCAGTCGATGATGTAGACGCTGAACTCATCGCCCTGCTCCACCGCATATTTGGTGCGGATGACCGCTTCCTTGCCGGAGATCGTCCACTCCGGCCGCATCCCGATCTTGGACAGCATGGTGCTGACGTTCAGGCAGGTGTTGGTATCGTCGTCTGCCACCAGTGCGCGCAGCCCTTCCAGCTGGGGGAGCTGCTTGGGCTCTGCTTTCTGCCCGCTGCGTGTGAAGCAGAGGGTCACGATGAACTCACTGCCCTTGCCCGGCTCGCTCGTGAGGGCGATGGTGCCGCCCATCAGATCCACGATGTTCTTGGTGATGGACATTCCCAGGCCGGTGCCCTGAATGCCGCTGACGGTGGAGCTTTCCTCCCGGCTGAACTCCTCGAAGATGTGCTTCTGGAACTCTTCGCTCATGCCGATGCCATTGTCCTTGATGCGGAACTCGTAGCAGACGCAGCCCTTGGGCGCACCGTTCTTCTGGGCGATGCGGATGCTGATCATGCCGCCGGTGGGGGTGAACTTGATGGCGTTGGACAGGATGTTCAGCAGGATCTGGTTCAGCCGCAGCGGGTCGGTGATGATGTCCTCATCCTCAATGTCCATGGTATCAATGAAGAGCGACAGCCGTTTGGCCGCAACATTGGGCTGGATGATGGAGCGCACATCGTGGACAAGATCGGGCAGATGCACTGCCTTTTCCTCGATCTTGACCTTGCCGCTCTCGATGCGGCTCATATCCAGCACATCGTTGATGAGGGAGAGCAGATGCTGGCTGGAGGTGGAGATCTTTTTCAGGTAGTCCAGCACCTGCTCGCGGTTGTCGATGTGGGTCGCCGCCAGCGAGGTGAAGCCGATGATGGCGTTCATCGGGGTGCGGATATCGTGGCTCATGTTGAACAGGAACTCCCGCTTGGCGCGGTTGGCTGCGCCCTCGTGCTGAAGCGCAATCTCCAGCTTGCGGTTCTGCTCTTCCAGCTGGGTCTGATACTTCTTCTCCTGCTCTTTTTTCTGCTGCTCCATCTCCTGCACCGAGCGACGGCGCAGCATCTGCAAGATCGAAATGAACAGGATGTAGCAGACCAGCGCCGTTAAGAGCAGCGTGAGCGACTCGTGGAACACCGCTTTTTCATCCGTGTACGCATAGAGGTCGAAGGACCTGCCGTGGCTGTACATCCCGAAATAGCAGCCGGAGCCGTTCCAGCCGTGGGTGTGCGTCAGCTTTTCCGCAAACCCGGTGCTGCGGATCTCCTGCACCGGCGGGCTGTCGGTGGTGTCCAGCCCAATCAGCTCCGGGCGGTTGGACGCAATGACCTGATTGTTCTGCACGATGAACAGGGTGCCGCTGGTCTCTTCCGGGTAGCCGTCCAGAATGCTCTGGATCGACAGCGCCGTCCCCTCGACAAAGTTGGCCGGTGTGCAGCGATAGGCCAGCAGGATGACCTCTTCGTGGTCGGCCCGGTGTGCGGCTACATCCACGGCAGACCCGTCTGCCAGCAGAACGCGCTTCAGGTAGGTCTTCTGCGGGCAGCGGAAGACGTCCAGCGCGGTCTCCTTTTTGAGCTGGTCTTCCAGCTGGGCATAGCCGATGCCGTTCGCTGTGTACTCACACAGGAGCGTGCCGTCCGGGCGCAGCACGGAAATGCCGGTGAGCCAGAGCGCCTCGGTCTGCTGTTTCAGGCAGTGCGGGTCGGAGAGGTCGAGTGCGGCGTCACCGGCCAGCTGGTGCACCGAGACCGCCGTGCGGCGGAGCGCTTTGGCCGTGATGATATCGTTGTACTGCTCAAAACTGGTGGACTGCGATTTGACGAACGCGATCGTCTGGCAGAAATGCTCTTCGGTCACATGCAGGGCTTTCCAGCCGGAGGCCAGGACGACCCCCGCCATGAAGAGCACACCGACGAGAACGTAGAGCACCCAGGTCCGCGTGTTCGGAGTGGTGTTGTTGTTACGCGTCAATGGTGTCCACCTCCAGATACTGCGAAGCATGTTCCAGGTATTTGCCAACGATCCGTTCCAGTGTGCCGTCCTCGCGCATCTGCGCGAAGGTATCGTTCAGCTGGTGGTCCAGCCCGCGGCTGTCGTTTTTGGCAAAGGCAACGCCCAGCCCGGTGACCAGCAGCGGCTCTTCGAGGATGCGGAACACCGCGTTGCTGTCTTTCATGTATTGCAGGATGGCCGTCTCGTGGGCGGCGATGGCGTCCACATAGCCGCAGGCCAGCATGGCATACTGCACACTGCGGTCTTCGATGCTGAACACCTCAACGGTCTGCGGGATGCGCGGGTCGGAGCCGCTGAGGAAGATGCCCTCTGGCTTGGAGGTGCTCTGCACCATAACGGTCTTCCCGGCAAGGTCGCTGAGGGACTGGATGCTGCTGTCGGCGTTCACGGCCACGACCTGACGGCTCACCATGTAAGGCCCGGCCCACCGGTAGAGGGTTTCGCGGCCCTGCATGGAAAAGCAGCCCCAGATGCAGTCGATGGCGCCGCTTTCCACAAGGGCGGTCTTCTGCTCCCAGTCGATGACTTCAAATCGTGCAGCGTATCCCATGCGGCGGAATGCCTCGGTGGCAATCTCCACATCGATCCCGGCCGGGGTGCCGTCATTGTTCAGATAAATATAGGGCGGGTAGGTGTCGCTTCCGATGAGGATCTGCGGCAGATCGCTGTTCTTCGCGTCCGTTCCGCCGCAGGCGGTCAGGCCGCCGAGGGCCGCCGAGGCCGCCAGCAGGGTGCATCCGTTCAGGAATGCACGGCGTGAGAGGATGTGTTTCATGGGGGCTTTCGTTCTCCTGTTGTTATTGCGTCCGCTGCTGCAACTGGACTTTCAGGTCGGTCTGTACATCCGTCAGGCATTGCAGCAGCAAGGGGTTGAACGCTCCGCACTCGCCGTTCAGGATCATCTGCACGGCTTTTTCGTGGGAAAAGGCTTTCTTATAGCAGCGTTCGCTGGTCAGTGCATCGTATACGTCGGCCAGTGAGACCAGTTGTGCGCTGATGGGGATCTCATCGCCCTTCAGCCCATCCGGGTAACCGCGCCCATCCCAGCGTTCGTGATGCCAGCGGGCGATCTCGTAGGCCGTTTGCAGCAGCGGCTGCTCGCCAAAATTATCCAGATCGTGCAGCATCTCGGCTCCCAGCATACTATGGGTCTTCATGACCTTAAACTCCTCCGGGGTCAGTTTGCCGGGCTTGTTGAGGATCTTTTCGTCAATGCCGATCTTTCCGATGTCATGCAGGGCAGAGGCCAGCGGGATCTCATCCTGCTGTTCTGCAGAAATCGAGTACTTGTTGCTGTTCTCCAAGAGACGGTGGAGCAGCAACTCTGTAATGGTACGGATGTGCCGCACATGGGCACCGCTCTCTCCATTGCGGAATTCTACGATATGGCTCAGGACACCCACCAGCGTATCCGTATTGTTTTCACGGGCACGGATCTGGTCTGACACCATCTGCACCAGCCGCCGCTGCTTGGCGTACAGCTTGATGGTGTTGGTCACGCGGCGGTAGACGATGCGAGCATCGAAGGGGCGGTTGACGTAATCGCTGGCTCCCAGCTCATAGGAGCGCCGGATCGCGGCGTCGGAGTCCTCGCTGGAGATCATAATGACCGGGGTATCCTCGATGGTCTGGTTGGCATTCATGGCTTTCAGCACTTCAAAGCCATCCATGACCGGCATGTTGATGTCCAGCAGCACCAGTGCAATGTTCCCGGCCTCCGCCTGCAATGTTTCCAAGCATTCCCGTCCGTTTTCCGCTTCTAGAATGTGGTAACTGTCCCCCAAGATCTCTGCCAGCATCATGCGGTTCATTGCGGAGTCATCCACAAGTAAGATCTGCGACTTATTCTGTAAAAGTTTTTCCAGCGCTGCAAGACTATGCCCCGGAACCTCCACCATGACGGCATTCTTGCGGCCCTTTGCCTGATACATCAGCCAATCGGCACGGCGAACCGCATTCTCCATCGGGTCGGTGATGGTCTGCATCGTTCCGCCGATGCTCAGTGAGAGGCGAAAATGCGAATAACCGGGTACA
>OLHG01000955.1_pt1 | contig 19032 bp, 21 predicted proteins | sample 1605971 | NCBI WGS metagenome assembly OLHG01 (sample SAMN03283289) | human gut metagenome | biome: human-associated habitat; material: feces | host: Homo sapiens | place: Peru | collected 2012 | reverse complement strand
CTGGGAATCCAACCATTACTGTTGTTCTAATTATTACATTCGGAATTTCTTTTCTTAATTTTTCTATTACTTTTCTAATGCTTTCTCCTGTACACTTTCTGTTCATCCTCTTTAAAACTCTATCTGAAATGTGTTGTATTGGCATATCAAAGTATTTGCATATTTTATCTTCCTTTTTTACTACTTCTATTAGCTCATCTGTAATGTCTTCAGGATATGTGTATAAAAATCTAATCCATTTTAAATCTTTTATTTTACATAGTTCTGTTAGAAGTTTAGCAAGCTGTGGTTTTCCATATATATCTACTCCATATTTTGAAGTATCTTGTGCTATTAGTATTAGTTCTTTTCTTCCTGATTTTACTAACATTTCCGCTTCTTCTAATATGTCTTCTATTTTTCTGCTAACAAAAGCTCCTCTTATATATGGAATTGCACAATATGTACATCTGTTGCTACATCCTTCTGCAATTCTTAGATATGCATAATTGTTTCCAGTCGTTACAACTCTGTCCATAAAGTCTAATTCTGATTTTTCTACTTCTATATTTTCTGCAATCTTTTTTAGTACTTTGGCAAATACTTCTGCTGATTTTCCTTTTTCCTCTGCGTAGTCGCTATATTTTAAGAAAATATCAACTTCTGGAAGTGCTTTTTCTAGCTTTTCTTTATACCTTTCTACAAGACATCCTGTTACTACTAATATTTTACACTTTCCTGTTTTTTTGTATTCAGCCATTTCTAATATTGTGTTTATTGCTTCTTCCTTTGCTGGTTCTATAAATCCACAAGTGTTTATTACAATAATGTCTGCTGTTTGTGGATTGTTTACAATTGTAAATCCATTGTTTTTAAATACACCTATCATCATTTCTGTGTCTATTAAATTTTTACTACATCCTAGTGATACAAATCCTACTTTCATTTTTTCCATCCTTACTTGTTATTAACTATTCTTTGTAAATTTTCTAATTTCTTAACTAATTGATCATATGCTTTTCTCGTTATTCTACTAGTATCTCCATTTGCATAATCTAATGCTAACTGTTTCATATCTGTTAATTCGAATCTGTTTTCTGCTTTGGTTCCATTATCTAGAACATATATCGGTGTATAATCTACTTTTTCTAATATAGCCTTATCAGAATCAGTAGTTTTGGCTATTTGAATGTTTAGAATCAGCTCAACATCTGCATTTTCATATTTTAGTGATGATATGTAGTTTCCTAATGAATAAGCTACTAAAATATTTCTTCCTTCACTGTTTTGAACAATTTCCATAGGTTCCACAACTGATGGATGTGAACCTAATATCATATCTACACCATTGTTTACTAAGAATCCTGTAATTTCTCTTTGATAATCTGTTATCTCTGATTTATTTACATCTCCCCAGTGCATTATTGCTATTATATAATTTGAATTAGCTTTTGCGTATTCTATGTCTTTTTTTGCTAACTCTTCCGAATAAATGTTGGCTTTTGCTTTTACTTCTTCTGATAATTCATTCTCATTACTCAAGCCATATGTGTAACCTAAAAAGGCAATCTTTATTCCTCTGATTTCTTTTATTGTTCCAGTAAATTCTGGATTTTCTTTTAATCCTGTAATGGTTATATCTTGTTCTTTTATTTTCTCTACTGTTGTATTTAAACCATCTTCTCCATAATCTAATTCGTGGTTATGCGCCACTGATACCAAGTTTATTCCTGATTGTTTTACTGCTTGAAGAAATTCTATTGGTGAATTATATTTTTTTACACCAGAAAATTCTCTATCTAAAAAATTAGTTTCTAGTGTTCCTAGTTTTATGTCTGCAGTATTTATAAATTTATTAATTCCTGAAAACATATGACTAAAATCATATCCATCCTCTGTTTGTGCATCTTCTATCATATCTATCTGACATAAGATATCGCCTACTGCAGCAATTTTTGCAGTTGTTCTCCTTACTTCGCCTGTTGAACTTTCTTCTGGATTCTTTAATGTATTTTCCATTGATGAAAAGATTTCTTCAGTTTGTTTTGCTAGTTCCTCTGCCTGCTTGGCTATTAACCTTTTGTCTTGGTATTGTCTATATTTTATGAATGCAGTAGATACTAAAATTATTGCTAATAAAATAGTACAAATTATTATAAAGTTCTTGTTTGTTATTGTATCTAATACAATGTTTCTTTTTCTTGTGTTTCTTCTATTTCTCATATTTCTTATATTCCTCCTAAGGTACAAACTTTATTTTCTTTGTTTTACAACTTCATACATTACAATTCCTGCTGATACAGAAGCATTTAGAGATGTTATTTTTCCCTTCATTGGTATTTTTATTAAGAAGTCACAATTTTCTTTTACTAGTCTGCTCATTCCAAATCCTTCACTGCCAATTACTATCGCTACATTTCCAGTCATATCTTCATCATAGTACATTTTGCTTGTTTCCATATCAGTTCCATAAATCCATATATCATTGTCTTTTAAGTATTTTATTGTTTCATTTAGATTATTCACTCTCGCAATTTTCATAAAATTCGTTGCTCCAGCTGAGGTCTTATTTACTGTGCTATTTACTAAAGCTGATCTTCTTTTAGGAATTATTATTCCGTGAACTCCTGCTGTCTCAGCAGTTCTTATGATAGAGCCTAAATTATGTGGATCTTCTATTCCATCTAATATTAGTATAAAAGCCTTTTCCTTTTTGCTCTTCGCTTCATTTAGTATGTCATCAACACTACAATAATCAAATGGAGGAACAATTGCTATAACTCCTTGACAATTCTCAGTTTGTGCCATTTTATATAATTTTGTTTTTTCAATTTCTACTGTAACAATTTTGTTTTCCTTTGCTTTTGCTATGATTTTATTTATTGAACCGTGTTTTTCGCCTTTTGCTATATATATTTTATTTATGTCTTTTCCTGATTCAAGCAATTCCATTACAGAATTTCTTCCTTCAATTTGGTCTAAATAATTCTCCTCCATTTATAACATTTCCTTTCTATTTATTGTGAACATCTAATTGTGGATATGGTATTTCAATCTTATTTTCATCCAACACAATTTTAATAGCTCTTAATGTTGCTTTTGATACTGATAATTTATAGTCCGGGCTATACTCTACTGATAACTTATAAATCATACTAGATTCACCTAATTCGCCTAGTCCTAAATATTTGCAGTTTTCTACATTTTCCAGATGTAATACTGCATCTACAATTTGTGGAACTACTGTTTCAAATTTTGAAATTGATACTTCGTAAGGAACAGGAATACTAATAAATATAAAGTTTGAAACTTTTTCTATTTCAGATATGTTTCTGTTACTTACTGATAATATATTGTTATTATCTGTTAAAAGTATTTTAGTAGTTTTTAGTCCGAATCCTACAACTTTGCCCTCTTGACCTTTGTATTTGATATAATCTCCTATTGAAAAATAGTCGTCGACGATTATATTAATTCCCATAATTATATCTTTAAGTGCATCCTGAAGCGCAATACCTATTACAATTCCTAATATTCCTACTCCTGCTAACATTGAGTTTACATTTACTCCATTGATTTGTAGTACTATTAGTAATGTAATTATTATAAATGTATATTTTACTACACTATTTAAAAGTCTAATATATGTTCTTTGTTTTTTGCCTATTTTTTCTTTTAGCACTTTATTTTTTTGATTTTTGTTTATTACCTTTGTTATGATGCTATACAACAAAATGCTTATTGCAACTGTTATAACTGTTTCTACTATATTGTTCTTTAAAACATTTTCAACAAATTGCTCTACTTTTTCGTTCATACTTTTTCCTTTCTCTATTCATCATCCAATTTAAGTACTGACAAAAACGCTTCTTGTGGTATTTGTACATTTCCTATTTCACGCATCTTTTTCTTGCCTCGTTTTTGTTTTTCTAATAGCTTTTTCTTCCTTGTTACATCTCCACCATAGCATTTAGCTAATACGTCTTTTCTCATAGCAGAGATTGTTTCTCTTGCTATAATTTTTCCTCCAATTGCTGCTTGAAGTGGTATTGCAAAAAGTTGCCTTGGTATAACTGACTTTAGCTTTTCTATCATCTTTTTGCCTCTTTCATAGCTATTGTCCCTATGAACTATAAATGAAAGTGCATCCACATTTTCTCCATTTACTAATATATCTAGTTTTACTAAGTTTGATGGTCTATATTCTTTTAATTCATAATCAAATGACGCATATCCTTTTGTTTTTGATTTTAAGCTATCAAAAAAGTCATATATTATCTCATTAAGTGGAAGTTCATATACTAATGTTACTCTTGTTGGATCTAGATATTTCATATCTACATATATTCCACGCCTATTTTGACAAATTTCCATTAGATTTCCAACATATTCTTTTGGTGTTAATATTTCCGCTTCTACAAATGGTTCTTCTATTTTAGAAATTTCATCTGTTGGTGGTAAGTCTGCAGGATTATATATTTCCACCATACTTCCATCTGTTTTATATACCTTGTATATAACTGATGGAGAAGTTGTAATTAAACTTAAATTAAACTCCCTATCAAGTCTTTCTTCTATTATTTCTAGATGTAGTAATCCCAAAAAACCACATCTAAAACCAAATCCTAATGCTGCTGATGTTTCAGGTTCATATTCTAATGCTGCATCATTTAACTTTAATTTTTCTAGTGCAACTTTTAAATTCTCATAATCACTACCATCTACTGGATATAATCCACAATATACCATTGGATTTACTTTTTTATATCCTGGAAGAGGCTCTTTTGCCGGATTATCCTCTAATGTAATTGTATCTCCAACTCGAATATCTGATAAACTTTTTATACTTGCTGCTATGTATCCAACTTCTCCTGCTTCTAGTTTATCAGATGGTAAGTAATTACCTGGTTCAAAATATCCTACTTCTGTTACTGTAAATACTTTGTTTGAAGCCATTAGCTTGATTTTATCTCCTACTTTTACAGTTCCATTTTTTATTCTTACATATGCAATTGCACCTTGATAATTATCATATATTGAATCAAATATTAGTGCTTGCAAAGGTTCATTCTCATCACCTGTTGGTGCAGGTAAGTCTGTTACTATTCTTTCTAAAACTTCTTCCACATTTAATCCGGTTTTCGCAGATATGCAAGGTGCATCTTGTGCTGGTAACCCTATTATATCCTCTATTTCATTTTTTATTTCATCAGGTCTTGCATTTGGTAAATCTACTTTATTTATTACTGGTAATATTTCTAGATTATTGTCTATTGCTAAGTAAACATTTGCAAGAGTTTGAGCTTCTACTCCCTGACTTGCATCAACAACAAGAATGGCTCCATCACATGCAGCCAAACTTCTTGACACTTCGTAGTTAAAATCTACATGTCCCGGAGTGTCTATTAAATTAAGTTCATATATATTTCCATCTTTAGCCTTATACTTCATTCTTACAGCTTGAGATTTTATTGTTATTCCACGTTCTCTCTCTATATCCATATTATCTAGGATTTGTTCTTCCATTTCTCTTTTTGAAAGAACTCCTGTCATCTCTATCAATCTATCTGCTAATGTAGATTTACCGTGGTCTATGTGTGCAATTATGCTAAAATTTCTAATGTATTTTTTTCTGTCCTCCATATAATCTCCTATATAATAAAAAATAATATTTCGTATACTATTAATCCTATAATTTCAATACTATGTAATATTATATCAAATTTTATCGTTTTTTCCAAGCTCTTTTGCTTAGTATTTTTGCATTTTACTATATTTATACATCTAAATATTATCTCTAACATAACTGCTATTGTTATTATTCCAAAAGGGTTAAATAAATATGTAATGTCATTTAGTGCTTCTGGTAAATTTTTAATGTATCTTGTTCCTCCACACAAAGGACAATTTTTTCCTGTCAACATAAAATATGGGCATCTGCCAAATTGGGGTATTATTTTTTGTATCGTTTCGCTTATTATAGGAAAAAAAATTACATATATAGATAATATCAAGAGTGTTATATTTATATATATGTAATTTTTTTCTATTTTTTTATAAGTCGTTTTCGATTGATGATGAGTACTCATTTACCCAATCCATTATCTCATTTTGGTGATTTGTAATATAGTCTGCTGTTCCATTAGCTGCTACACCAAATACAAATAGCCAGAAGCTTATTATTACTATTGCTAATCCTGTTAATACAGTTCCTGCTATTGCCATTCCCTTTGGCTCTTTTTTCTTTGACTTTTGTACTATATCAATTATTCCTAATATTAAACCTATTACAGCTGGAACAAATGCTATTGCACCACAAAATGGTATAAATCCCACAATTATTGATATAATTCCTAATACTAAAGCTGCTACTCCCATTTTTTTACCCCCTTTGTTTTATATGATATATTATATAATTTAATGTCGGAAAATGTCAATATTTTTTGTATTTTTGTACAAACTTTTAATAATATTTTATTTACCCTATTTATCACTATGGGTCTTTTCTTACACACTCCACACACTCTCTACCTAATAAAGTGTGACACGGAAGCCAATATTATCGACACAGAAGTCTACTTCACTGCCGTTACGGCTAGACGCTGGATAATCAGTACCAAATTCGTAACCGCCGCCCCTATAGACACAAGGTGGGATCACATCTGTCATGGCCATCTTGATTGGGCTAATTTGAGTATTTATTAATGATGCTAATTTTATACCTTGCGAACTTGCTGTACTACTACTATCTGTTGTTAATGTTGCCACATCGACTCCACCTTTATTTTGTATAAATACTAACCACTTGCTAACATTGTTTTCTTTGCATTATCATATGCTGTTTTTCCTGCAAACCATCTCGGTGTTGAGTCCTCTATATATTCATCTACAACATATCTATCTGCAAATCCATCTTCTCTATATGCACTTGCATATTTCTTTAAACAGTATTCTATTTTTTCTGAATCTTCTTTATTTGCTGGCTTTTTATCTCACGTATTTGTTTCTGTGTTATAGATACTCCATTCACCTGTTTTTGTTCATTATCCTTAGCTTCTCCATACTTATTTCTTGCTTCTTTACTTCTTTTGATTATTCCGTTATTATCTAATACTAGGCTTATACTCACTCCTGCTAGTATCAAAAGTACTACTATTGTTACAACCAGAGCTACTAACGTAATTCCACTTTTATCTCTTAACATCTTATTCATTTTTATTTTTCTCCTTTCTTTTGTTTCTTTTAAATTTTTTAATGTTTTTTCTAACATATACTTTCTCCTTTCCTTTTGTATATTGTTTATATATATCGATTAAAAATCAACTTTTTATTAAATATATATTCAATTAAAAAAATTTTTTATAACCATAAAAATAATCTAACTTATCAGATTTTCTTCTGTAAGTTAGATTTTAACCTTTTTATTATTGTTTTTTTATTTTTGGTTTTGCTATTAGAGAAGCAATGTATCCGAAGAATATTGCAGCTGCAATTCCTCCTGCTGATGCTTTTACTCCTCCTGTAAATGCTCCTAATAATCCACTTTCTTTTACCGCTTCTATGCTTCCTTTTGCAAGATTTGCTCCAAATCCAGTAAGTGGAACTGTTGCTCCTGCTCCCGCAAAATCTATTAAACATTTATACACACCTAGTCCACCAAGTATTGCTCCTGTTGTTACAAATATTACTAGTATTTTTGCTGGAGTTAGTTTTGTTTTGTCTAATAGTACTTGACCTATTATACAAATTAATCCTCCTACAACAAAACATTTTAATAACTGCATCCAATCAATACTTTGTATAAAACTCATAACTTTACATCTCCTAACTTTAAATTTCTATGGATATTGCATGTGCAATTCCTGGTATTGTTTCTCCTTGTTGCATACTTGTTGAGTTCATTAGTGCTCCAGTTGCAATTAGTAATATTTTTTTCATTTTTTTCTCTTTTAATTGCTTATAAAAATATCCTGAAAATACTGTTGCTATACAAGCACATCCGCTTCCGCCTGAGTGTGTATCCTGTTTTTGCTTATCAAACATTAACACTCCACAATCATCATAATTTGCATTTATATTATATCCTTTTGTTTGAGCCATCTCTTGCAATATTTCTTTTCCTATATATCCTAAATCTCCTGTTATTATTGCATCATAGTAGCTTGGCTTTCTGCCTGTATCTTGAAGATGCGTAACTAAAGTATCTAGTGTAGCAGGTGCCATCGCAGCCCCCATATTGTTTGCATCTTTTATACCCATATCAACTATTTTTCCTGGTGTGATATTTGTTATATATGGTCCTTCTCCTGTACTTGATAAGATTGCAGCTCCTGCCCCTGTGACTGTCCACTGTGCTGTTGGAGTTCTCTGTGTTCCTAGCTCTAGTGGAAATCTAAATTGTTTTTCTGCACTACAGAAATGGCTTGATGTAGCACATATTACATTTTTTGCCCCTCCACCTTCTAAAAATACTGAACCTAAACACATACTTTCTACAAATGTTGAACAAGCTCCAAATACTCCAAAATACGGAATGTTTGTATCTCTTAATCCAAAGTCACTGGATATACATTGATTTAATAAATCTCCTGCAAAACAATAATCTATATCTGTATTTGATAAATTTGCTCTTGCTATTGCTAGATTTACTGTTTCTTTTATGATTTTACTTTCTGCTTTTTCCCAAGATTTTTCTCCCCAGAATTCATCTTCTAAGCATTTGTCAAAATATTTTGCCATTGGTCCTTCTGCCTCTTTAGGGCCAACTATTGATGCCGTTCCTATAATAACTGGTGGGGCATCAAAATTTATTGTTTGTTTACCTATTTTTTTCAAAGTACTTCCCTCCTATTTAGAATAATGTAGCAATTATTCCAATAATAACTGATGTTGAAATTCCGAATACTAATACAGGTCCTGCCACTGTGAACATTTTTCCACCAACACCCATAACATAGCCTTCTGATTTATATTCTATGGCTGGTGATACTATTGAATTTGCAAATCCTGTGATTGGAACAAGTGAACCTGCTCCTGCAAATTTTCCTATTCTATTGAATATATTTAAACCTGTTAATATTGCAGATATCGCTATTAAAGCTATTGATGCAACTGTTGATGCTGATGTATTATCCATTCCTCTGTACATACAATAGTCTATTATAATTTGTCCTATAGTACAGATTAAACCTCCTACCCAAAAAGCATTAAAACAATTTTTTACTATTGGTGAATTTGGTGATTTTTTATCTACATAGTCACTATATTGTTTTTGAGTTTGAATCGGCTTCATAATTACCTCCTATTTTCTATCCCTATCTATCATAAATGTTATGTCTAAATCCACATAATACTCGCTTATTTTATCTCCATTTATTTTAGCTTTTTGTTCTATAATCTTAACTCCTGTTAGATAATCCAATGTTTTAGATGCTTCTGCAATTGTTTTTACTATTGCATCTTTCCAAGATACTTTTGACGTACCTGTTATCATTAAGTGTTTTTCCATACAAAATAACCTCCATTTTATTTGCTAAAAATAGCTTTTCCTTTTTTAGATAAATTATGCAAAATTTTTCAAGCATAAAAAATACACCTCCAAATGTTAGATTTTTTTAACATTTGAGGTGTATTTTATTTCTGACATTATTTTAATCTAAATTTATTACTTATTTTGAAGTAATATGGTTGAATATCTGTTAATATATCTTTTACCCAAATTATGTTTCCATCATCATCTTTAAATTTTATATTAGGGAATGTTCTTAATATCTTTTCATCTGAGAACATTGTATTTGATAATTCTTGTATAACTTTGTTGTCTAAAACTTCTTGACTTACCATTAAATATTTATCTTCTTCCAAATTTAAATTATATGTATTTGTAAATCTGGTATAAAATACTTGAAGTCCAAAAGCTGTTATTAATAGATCTAGTATGAGAAGTATTGTTCCACCAATTGTAATCACACTAAATAGCTTTGCTGGTATTTTATCAATAAATCTTTCTATATATGGATTTATTAGTCTTATCAACACCAATGCTAATACTCCCCAGAATATTGTAAATAGTAAACATATTCTTCCATTTATATCAAATGGCATATTTGAGTAATCCCACCATTTTATATGGAATATCATCTCTCCAATCCAGCTGATAATATATTCTACAACTGAACCTTCTACAGCTCCTGCTAAGAATAATGTCCAGTTTCTTTTTTTAAACTTTTGAAGTCCGGGTATCATTACTGCTGCACCTAATCCATAAATACAGCAAAATGGTCCATACAAGCAGCTTTGTCTACTTTCTACTACTCCCTTTGTTAGCATTCCAAATATTGTTTCTATTATAAATCCTAAGAAACTGTAAATTATAAAATATGCTAATATTCTTTTAAATGTTATTTTTACAATTGGATCTTCTACTACTATTCTGCTTTGTATCTTTTCTTTTTGCTTTTGCAGGTTTTCTTTTATTTTAGCTTTTTCTTCTTCTATTTTTACTCCATTTATCATATAGTTTTCTCCGTTTTTAATATTCAAAATCACCATTTATCAAATAAAGGTCATATCTTGCTCTTGACAATGCTGTTAAATAATATTTTTGTAAATTTATACCATTTAGATTTGTTATATCTACATCATTGTCATTTTTATCTTTTATATTTCCATATGGAGTTCCTTCATCATTACTAGTTCTTCCATATTGATCTATTACACGTCCATATATTATATCATCTGTTGTATAAGCATCTGATGCTGTAACAATACAGTCATAACAGGCCTCATATGGTTGTGGATAATAATATGCATACTTTCCTTCATCTATTCCTTCAATTTGAGAAAGTCCGTTTACATCATCTCCTGTTAAGGATACTGATTTTCTCTTAAAATCTATTGCTGGATAAGCTCCTTGAAGGCTCCATCCTTGGCTATTTAATCCTGTTATCAAGCTTCTACAACCAGGCTTGTGATATTCTACTTTTCCTTCATTATTTTTTGCTAGTATATATACCGAGTTACTATTTACATATTCTTTATTTGTGTTATTAGATACTACACAATAATTATTATATAGCTTTCCTCCCAATGGTAATCCTTGCATGAACACTAATTCACATATATTATTTTCTATACTTCCCCAATCTTGCTCAGATAGTTTTGGCATTGCAAATTCCACTCCTGCATAGGTAGAATGTTGTGTATAGGAATTCATCGCTCTTACTAGAATTGTTTCTATTGTATACCTAATTACGTTCATTCTATGATCATTAAATGTAGAACTTGTAAGCATTGGGTTATTTTCTGAATTTGAAGTATTAAATATTTCTTTATCTCCTAAATCACTTTGAAATGTTGTAATTTCATTACCATTTATATCTACTGCATCCGTTTGTTTAATTTCAGCTAAATTTGCATTTACCCAGTCTGTAAAAATTTTCGCCTCTTCATAATATTTTTTTGCACTTGTTGTCCCTTGAGCAAATATATTATTTAATTCCTGTATATTTTTAGCTGATGTTATATAATCTTTTTTATATTGGCTACTATATTTAAAGTATTTATTTTCCTGTAATGGATCACTGTCTATATTCCAATGATTTTCTCTATAAATTTTTTGGTTATTATATACAACATAGTCAAATGTTTCTGAGTTTACATTTGAAGCATTTGTATCATCCTTTAATATTATTATATCTTCTTTTAAATTTTCGCTTGCATTTACAATATTTGTTATATCAGTATCTTTTAATATTAAATGTCCTGTTTTTGTAACATAAGCTCCATCCACTTTTCCTATTATTGTTATAGTATTATCTAATGTATAATTTACTATAAAGTCATAGTTATTTCCTTTTACATATCTACACGAATATGCTATAAATGGCTTTAATCCATATTTATACTCGGTATCAGGATTTTGTGGATTATAATTGTAATTATTAGAATATATATAATATCCATCATACAATGTAAATACTATTGCTGGTATATATGCTTTTAAATCTTCCTTTGTATATCCTTTTGCTCCTAAATTTGTAGCTAAAGAAGAATAAAATACATTTATAGAGGCCTCTATATCTCTTATTTTAGAGTTTGATATATCTGACATAGTATTATTTTGTGTATTTAATTGAAAAGCCCTCATAGAATCGTGTGTTGCATTAATAAGGCTTGCATCACATACTGATTGGTATTCTATGGTTTTTACATGCAAGCTTATATAATTTGATAACACCAATGATATTGGTACTATTATTATAACAAAAATTATTGCTATATGTTGTAATTTCATACTGTTTACCTTTCTATACAAATAGCAGCCCTTGGACTTTTATATTTACAGTCCATAAAGCTGCTACAATTATACATTATCTATTTTGTACCATTGACAGTAACAATTCCTGCATATTGTACAGCAATTTGATAAGTGTCATTTCCTGCGACTTTATAAAAGAAGTTTCTTAATGTTTGTGCTATTGTAGTATTGGTATTTTTTACTGTTACCGATACTCTATCGCCTTCTTTTAATGATAATCTGTGTTTTGTATTGCTTGTATTATTTAATAGTTCTTCTAATTGACTTGTATATAGAGTATAATAAATATTTTCTCCTATTTTAGTTTTTTCTGCATTTGTTGTTTTTACTCCTATGTTTTCGTCCATTACTTGAACCATCATTTCTACATCAAATGCATTACCAGTTGATGTAATTGTTTGAATATACTTTTCATAATCATCTAATGTTAGTTGACCAGTTGTCCTAACTTTGTCTACAAAATCAGTAGTAGCTGTTTGTACAGTTAATTGTGAAATATTATCTGATTTTTCAGATACAGACATTAAAGGAAAAACAAACATTAATATTGCTGCTAAAAATATAGCTATAATTGTTACAAAACTATCTCCCATTTTCTATTTCCTTTCTATTTTAGATAAAATATTTGATGTTTTATTTTCGTTAGTTAATTAAAACATAGGTGATTACTTTTTTGGTTGTTGTTTTATTTCCTATAATTCCTTCGTTTTCATCATTTGGGTTTGCATTGTTATTAGGTACCTCTCCAACTAATTCTACGAATTTTTTATTTTTGTATTTTTCTAACAAACTCTCATATTTTATAGCAAACTTTGCTTTATCAGCTTCAGATAACGCACTAAGATTTTTGTCATTATATTGTGGTTTTAAATACCATCCACCTTCTATCATAACATCTAAATGATGCTTTATATCTGCAGTCCAACATTCTCCTCTTTTAATTTCTTCATCTATATCAAAAGAGCATATTCTTAAATCCTTTTCATTGGTACCAAAATCATTTTTATAGCTTTTACTCCATTCAATGTTAGGAATTGTAGTTGTTTTATATATTTCTATAGAATCACCAACTACAACTTTTTTTAATCTTGTTGTTTCTCCATTGCTGTCTGTAAAATCTTCACCTTCTGTAATGATTCCTTTTTTAAATGTTACTTTATATCTTTCTTTGCTATATTTATATAAAGTAGGAATTATTGTTTCAATTCCTACTATTCTATTACCTAATGCATCTTCGCTATTTGTTTGACTATAATCGTAATATTCATAAAATTCTGTTGGCTCAGAATATTTTAACATTAATTCTGATGTTTCTCTTGCCTTAGCAAAAACAGTCATTGAAGTTGCTAGCGCTATCACCAACACTATGACAGCAAATGCCATTTTTAAAGCTTCTACTGCATTTTCCATAATATTTTATTCCTTCAATTATTATTGTTTATTAATATAGCACTTTGTTATATATCCACCTTTGCTATATGAAAATGATATTTTATATGTAAAACCTGATTTAACTGTATCTACGCCAGTAAGAGTTGGAGCTGTTTCTAATGGGTCTTCTACTGTACCTGGTGCATCAGATCCTGTAACTATTTCGATTTGTTGAGTAGTGTCATCTACATTTACTCTGTTATGATTTTTTATAGCTTGTATTAGCGCTTTAGCGTCAGTTCCTGATCTTGTTCCTTCATATTGTAAGAATTCTGAGTTGTATGCATTTGCTTTTTGTGGGTCTAAGTTTGTTCCCTCTGCTGCACTATTTGCTTGTTGGAATATATACATTCCTAATCCTATAATTAAAATTGATAATATTATAGCTCCTGCTATAATTAATGCTTTACTTGCATTCTCCATAAATAATTTCCTCCTTTGATTTTATATAATTTTTTATTTTTATTTAAATTTCTTATGAAACATAAGAATATTAATAACTTATTTATAATTGTTCGAAATACATTAATTTAACATTTTTAGTCTTCGGATGATATTCTATTTTTGTACATTTGAAACCAAATGCTCCAAAGTTTTTCTTAAATGCTTGTATTCCCTGCCTTTCTATTGATTCCATTGTAATTATTTTATCTAGCTCTTTAAATTTAATCTTAATTATTATTGAATCTGTGTCATTCTCTATATAATTGCCTTTTTCATCTTTTTCTACTGCATTTTTTTCGTTGTTATCAATCGCTTTATTTATAATTGAAATAACATCTGTTCCCAGTACTTGTTGTTCTAAGAAGCTTTCATAGGGTTTATTATTTTGAGCACTTTCTTTTTCTATTTTATTTGAATTATATATTGTGTAAGTAATTATAACTATTATAGTAAAAAAAAGTGTTACTATAAATATAATATTTTTTTTCATACTTGTCCTTCTCTATGCAATTATATCATTATGTTTGCTAATATGCAATCTCTATAAACATTTTTTATAATATTTTTTAATTGATTGCTTTAAATGTAACTTTTTTTACTCTACCTGTTATTGAGCTAATGTCAACTTTGCAAGAATATTCTCTTACTTTATATTCTCCACCTTCTATAAATCCCACATAGTCTTTTAAAAATTGAGAATAATTACTTTGCTTTTCAAAAGCTTTTATTGTTAGAGCTTCAGTACTTTTAGGTTTTACATCTACAGTTATGTAAAAGTTTGCCTCATCCTCTATTATATCGTTTGTTATTGTTCCAAACTCATAGTTATTATTATTATCTTTAGCTAAATTTGCAATACTTATTATATCTCCTACCTTACAAGTATTTTGCCATTTTCCAGTTTCATCTTGGTAGCTTTCGTATTGTGTAAATTGTACATTAAACTCGTCTGTTTCTTTTTGTTCTATTCTTGCAGTTATTTGAGAGCCATAATCGCCAAAAATTGTATATAAGTATACAGCCAATGATATTATCGCAACACCGACTAATACAGAAGCTGCCATTAGCAATGCTTTGCTTGCATTTTCCATGTCATTATAGCCCTCCTTATTCTATTTTTCCTCAAATGTTAATTTTGCAACTCGTCCATTTCCTTGATCATATTCAACTAGGTCTTTATATTTAAAAGTTTTTCTTCCAAACTCTTTTTGTTCATTCACTAGTTGCTTATACACTATGATTTTATTAAACAACTCATGGCTGTCCGGTATATTGTATCCATATTCCAATATTTTTTGTCTAAATATTGCCTCGCTTGTTACTGGTAGGGCATTTGTCCAATATGCAACACTTTTACCTGCATATTTTACATTTGCTTCCCTTATTTTTTTCGATAAATCTTTATAAGCATCATCTATATCATTTGCTGAATATGTTTTATTGTCAAACTTAAATACCTTACCATCCATTATTGCATTTTTTATAGTTACTTCTAATTCTATCTTTTGATATCCTGATTCATCAGTTGCTTTTCTTGTATTATAATTTATTATTTCATTTGCAAGTGAAAGTAATTCACTTCCATATACTTTATCTTTTGAATATGATTCGAAATTTATATTATATTCTGAAAGTTGTCGTGCTTTTTCATTTTTCTGCTCTATCTTCTTTTGCTCTGCTATTTGATTATATCCAAATATTAATGCTCCTAGCAATAGTACTCCAATTAATACACTTGCTGCTATTTCTAGAGCTTTTGTTGCATTTTCCATAGATAAAACTATCCTTTCTATTATCTCTTCATCGAAGACATAGTATCAAATGATGATGTCATACTTGTTAATCCTATGAATACTAATGGAATAATCAAATATCCAACAAATAATGCTACCATTGGTGCAAATCCTATTACTTTTCCTATCATTCCTTTTCTAGATATTAATCTTTCATTTGATTCTTTTCTTCTCGCTTGATAATATTCTCTTTCTGAATCTAATTCATCAAAAGCTTCTGCAATTGGAATTTTTTCAACTGCTGCTTGCATACTTTCTATTAATCGTATAAACTCTTTGTAGTTTATTTCATCTTTCATTTGTTCTAGAGCTTCCCATGGACCGCTCTCATAATTGTTTACACACCTTGATATCGGCTCTCTAAATATATTTGAATATCTTTCTAGCCATTCTAATATCATTTCTACATTTACTCTCTCTATTCTCATAAGCATTAGTATAATTGTTTGGAATTGCATTACTTCATTTTCCATTTCCATTTTTCTCATTTTTGCCTGGAAGAATAGTAACCATACTGGTAAATTATATCCTACTACTGCAAATACCATTGCCAAAATCATTTCAAACCAGCTTAAGTATTCGCTATTTACTTGTCTTAATTTTTTTAGAACTCTTTCTGCGGCTGTCTGTATTTCATCTGTAGTACTATCTGCATAATCTTTAGATTTCTTCATTGCTTTTTCTATGTCTGCTTGAGTTGTTTTTGTTTTTCCTTTGAACATATCAATAAATCTATTATCGCTTTCTGTTAATTCTTCTGCTTTTTTTAAATTCTTACCTGTTACTTGTCCTACTAGATTATATGTTGTTGTTGGCTCTGTATATATGTAATTAATTTGTATTTTGTGTAATTGAGAAAATACAAATAATGAAGCCACAAAAGTTACTATTGTTAATAATATTCTTTTTTCATATATCCAATGAATTTTATCCTTTGTTGCAGAATTCTTCATTAGATTCTTCATTTTTCTTCTTTCTTTTGTACCATCCTTAGGAATAAATAAATCTATAATCCTTTTCATAATAGGTAGTTTATATAGTTTTTCTTCCCAAGGATTCTCTGGTCTTGTATCTATAACTGTTGAACCATTATCTTTTAATTTTCTTGTTAATATATAACAAATAAATGTTAATACTACTATTAATATTTGTACTACCATTCCTTGTTTACCATAATAAAATGATTTTGTAAACGAGAATTGTCCTACTGCCCATTTCTTTATTGGCTCTAATGCTAATATTGGAGCAATTGATATTACTGATAAACTTTGGAATACATAATTTAATTTATCTCTTTTTAATATTTCTAGTTGCATTTCTTGGCTTATATTGTTTAGGTTCTTTAAATATAAAGAGGTTTTATCTACTGTTCTATCTCCAAACTCTTTTGTAAGATATGATATTCCAGCGAATTCTTTTAAGTAGCTGTTTGGAGCTATATCATAGTATTTTTCAAGTTCTCCTTCTGGGTCATCTGATATTAATATTTCATATATTTTTTCTGCTTGTCTTGACATCTCAGGTGCACTATCGCCCTGAGCTACTTGATATATTGCTTCTTCTACCATATTAAATTCATGATAAGCATGTCTTATTTCTGCGAAGAAGTCTATTTGTTGAGTTAATAATTTATTATCTATTTTATCAACCATTCCATCAACTAAAGTGTCTATCATAAATAATTCAAAAATTAATAATATAGATAGTAAAAGTGTATTGCTTTTTGTTATAAATATAATGATTAGTGTTACAGGAATTATTATTAATAATGCTCTTGTTAGTATTTCTGATGTTTGTTTTCTAGTTAAATATTCATCGTCAATATTTATTATCTCAAGTCTTCTTCTTATTTTAAATAAGTATCTTTTTATTAAAGGAGATTTTAAATATCTAACATATAATTTTTGATATAATATTTCTTTAGAAAATTTCTGTTCCTTTGTTCCTTTTCTTAATTGTTTTATTTGTACTATATCTGATGATCTAGATTTCTTCTTTAACATAAGAAATGCTACTACTATACCTGCTAAAAGTACAGCTGCTCCAATCATCATATATAATATTATATTCATTTGCATTTTTAAGCTATCGCACCTCCTTTTTTAGATGATGTTTTTTAGGCTTCCTCTTCAATCATATCAGCATCTCTATGTGCTTCAATTCCCCAATTTTTCTTAACGAATTTTTTAAATTCTTCTGCATCTGTATCATCCATATTATTTAACATTGCTTTTATGTTTGCTTCTGATATTGGGTTTGTTAGTACGTATGTACCATCATGATATTCTAATATATTTCTATATTGGTATAATTCTCTGTTTGTTGTTTTTGTAAAGAACATTGTTGCGTTGTCCATGAATTTTTCTATTTTCTTTTCTGTTGTTTTTTCTTTTCTATAATCAAATGTATATTCATTTCTTTCTTCTACTGGTATACATTCTGTTATTCTTTCTATGTATCTTCTTCCTCTGAAGTCCTTTACTAAGTGGATATCAAAGTTCAATACTTGTACAACTTGCTCTTCTGCTGTTCTTTCATCTTTGAACACTCCTGCTCTAAGCATTGAGTTTCTTAGTGCTGTAACTAAGTCCGGAAATGTTTTAGCGTGGTGAGTGAATAATGTAAATTTAGAAGCAACCTGTGCTGATTGAATCATCCAAGATGCTACGGGGTCAGTTGCAACCTCACCGATGATGTTAACAGAACCGTCAGTCTTCTTCTGAACGTCCAAGCAGGCCTGTCCAGAAATTGTTTCTGTTTCACGCATTGATAATATGTTTCTTGTTGGGTATATTTTTCTTAAGTGAAGCTCGAATGCAGTTTCTGTGATACGAAGGTTCATTGTTTCGTATATGTTTTCTATCATTGCCATAAGCATTGTTGTCTTACCACAACCCTGCTCACCAGTAAGTGATATAATTCTTGCTCCTTTTACTAAGTATTTTAATAAATCTATTGTTTCGTCTTTTCCAGGGAATTTTACTATTTGTTCTAGTGTTGCTCTCTTAACATCGAACTTTCTTACGAAGAATGCCCATGTTTCAGAGAAACTTGGTCTTACAACAA
>OLHG01000954.1_pt1 | contig 19044 bp, 18 predicted proteins | sample 1605971 | NCBI WGS metagenome assembly OLHG01 (sample SAMN03283289) | human gut metagenome | biome: human-associated habitat; material: feces | host: Homo sapiens | place: Peru | collected 2012 | reverse complement strand
ATTCGGACGGAAATGACGCAATCGTTCTGACACTGGACTTCACAAACAACGGCAAGGAAAACGCCTCGTATCTCTGGAGTGTCAACGAAACCGTTATGCAGAACGGCACGGAGCTGGAGATTGCGGCAGTCGCTGCCGACTGCGAGAGCTATGAAACCGTGATAAACAGCCAGTTCACGGACATCGCGCCGGGTACGACGCTAGAGGTGCAGACGGCCTATGTGCTGCGCGACCCGACCGGTACGGTGGAGGCGACTTTTGAACAGATCTTCGGCAAGAAAAGCGGCAAGATCACCGTCGACCCCTCCACGCTCAGCCGCGTGGAGACCACGGAGACGGGCATGACGGATGACGGCGGGCTGACCGCCGCGACCGGCGACGCGCTGCTCGACTGGTGGAACGGCGCATGGTACGGCTGGTGGAAAATGACCGGTTGCTCGGGCTCTTACGAGAGCATGGAAGGGCAATGGTGGGATGTCTGCGGCGAGATCGCCATTGGCGCAGACTATACGGGTACCATCACACTCTGGGATGAGGACTACACCAGAGCCGACCCCATGGCTCTGGCCTCCGTCAGCCTGAATGAAGCCGGAACCGGCGAGCACGGTACGGTCATGTCCGAGGGCGGCCGGTTCACGGACACGGCACTGGCACATGCGGACTGGATCGTCGATCCCGGCCTTCTGGACTATGACGACCTGATCTGGATCGACGGCGACTACGAAAACGGTGATGACGCGTTCCACTACGACATCTATCTGCGCCCCTGGGGCCTGTACTGGGAGGACATGGACGAGAGTGGCTATCCCTACCGCTATACCGACTGGTACCTGCCGCTGATTGACGCGGGCATGTCCATGCCGGACGCCATCGGAGAAGACCCGTCGAACGACTTCAATCCGCATGACAGCGCCCCGCTCACCCAGACGGACGCTGCGGCATCCGGCGGAGACGGCATCGTGACCGAAGAGCAGGTACAGAAGGGCTACGTCTGATGGATTCAGTATATCGCGCAGCTTGACGACAGCCGTGCCCTTTCCATCGGCCTCCGCAACTTGGACTGCGTCCCGGGAACGATGCCGGACATCATTCTAAACAACATGACGTTCAAATAAGGGCGTCGTACTTCTGAAAATCTGTATAAAACCGGCTCCCGCCCCAATTTGGAGCGGGAGAATCCGGCTATTTGCGGAGAAACGGAGGTCTTGTGGACATCCATCCCACAGCATATTGGGTAAACGATTTTGAGCATAACACATCCCCTCAAAACAGAATTTGATGGAACAGGCAGGGACTGGACGCTCACCGAAAGATTGAAGTAGTCCGTCTCTCCAAAGATAAGGTTACAGAGTGCAAAGCCCTACTCATTGGTGCTTGAAAGAGCATCCGGCAAACATAATCATTCAGTCCAACGCAAGGCTGGGCCTACTCTCCTTCACGTGCTCTGCAGTGTGCCTGCTTCCTCAAGCATATTCTAAAAATTTTACAAGCTGCGATAGAAGCATCACGTTTCATTTCCCTTTGGTGCCTTGTAGCGCAGCGGAAAGGAATGGTCATAAACATGGCAACACGAATCACAAATTATCAATGTCCCGCCTGTACGGGACCGCTCCATTTTGTAGGAGAATCCGGCAGGCTGGAGTGCGATTACTGCGGCTCGTGCTTCGATATCGCAGAAATGGAAGCGTTCTACGCAGAAAAAGAAGCAAAAGCGGCGGAAGCGGCGCAGAAGCGGGAAGAAACGGAGGCGGCTCAAAAATCTGCCGAAGCGGAAGAACAACAGACAGACGGCTCTGACTGGGATGCTTCCGGTCTGAGCGAGGACTGGGGCGTGGATGCGGCCGACATGAAGGCCTACTGCTGCCCGTCGTGTGGTGCGCAGCTGCTCTGCGACGCAACGACTGCAGCCACATCCTGCCCATACTGCGGAAACCCGTCGGTACTTCCGGGGCAGTTCGCCGGCATTTTGAAGCCCGACTTTGTGCTTCCCTTCAAGCTGAGCAAGGAGGATGCCATCAAGGCATTGAAGAAGCACTATCTCAAAAAGCCTCTGCTGCCATCGGCCTTCTCCAAAGCCAACCATCTGGAGCAGATCAAGGGTGTGTATGTACCTTTCTGGATGTACGACGGCAAGGCCAGCGGAAGCGTCCGGTTTCATGCCACCAAGGTACATAAATACACCTCGGGAGATTATGAGATCACGGAGACGAGCCACTACGACGTGCGACGCGCCGGTTCCATTGCCTTTGAAAAAATCCCGGTGGATGCATCCAGCAAAATGCCGGACGATTATATGGACTCCATCGAACCGTACGATTATACAGAGCTAAAGCCGTTTTCCACGGCGTATCTGCCCGGATTTCTGGCGGATAAATATGATGTGAGCGTGGAAGACAGCCGGAACCGGGCGGATCGGCGCTGCGCAGGTTCGCTGGCGGATGCGCTGGAAAAAACCGTGACCGGCTATGCCTCCTGCAATGAAACGGCCCGGAGCATCCAGCTGAAGCGTGGTAAGGTGCATTACGCACTGCTGCCCGTCTGGATCCTGAATACAAGGTGGGAGGGAAAAGATTTCCTCTTTGCCATGAACGGCCAGACCGGTAAGCTCGTTGGCAACCTTCCGGTCAGCACGAAGCGGGTAATTGGCCTGTTTGCGGCAATCGCGGCGCTGTTTGTTGCTATCAGCGTGACGGCGATTCTGCTTATGGCACGGTAGGAGGGTGAGAACATGAAGAAACGGTTATTATGCCTTCTGCTGGTGCTCGTGACGGCGCTTGCCCTCTGCGTGAGCGCAGCTGCGGCAGCGCAGACGGGAGCGCAGCTGAACTATGTGACGGATGCCGCCGGACTTCTCAGGGAAGGGGAACGTGCGCGGCTGGAGAAAATGGCGGAAGCGGTTTCCCAGAAATACCGTGTCGGCGTTTACATTGTGACGGTGGAGGATTTCCGGGACTATCACGCCGACGGCGTCTACAAGGCAACCTATACCATCTATCATAACTACACCATGGGCGAGGGGCCGAACCGCGACGGGATTATGCTCCTGCTCAGCATGGATGATCGCGACTGGGCGATGTTCTGCTATGGCAAGCGCTGCGAATACGCATTCAACAGCTACGGGCAGGAGAAGCTGGAAAAGGTCTTCCTCGACAATTTCGGCGAGAACGACTGGTACGGCGGCTTTGAGGATTACGTCAAAGAATGCAGAGTCTATCTGGAAAAGGCTTCCGCAGGAAAGCCCGTCCGGGCGAGCTTGTTCTATCCGCTCCTTATCGTGATCGGTCTTTCCCTGCTGGCAGCAACCGCGGTCGTCGCCGTGATATGGCAGAAAATGGAGACTGTATCCGAAAAAGCAACCGCGAACGCCTACGTCTCCGCGGGACTCCGGCTTACGGAGCAAACAGATCATTTCACCCATAAGACGACCTCCAGTCGGAAGATCGAGCGCAGCTCTTCCAGCAGCGGAAGCAGTCACAGCGAATCCGGCGGTGGCGGTTCCGGCCGAAGCGGAAAATTTTGAAAGGAGCGACCATGAAAACAGCGCACAAACAAATACTCGCGCTGCTGCTGGCACTGGCTCTGCTACTGTCGCTTTGTGCCTGCGCGCAGAAGACGCAACCGGAGTCGGACGAACCCAAAATGAGTACAGATAAGGTTGACTTTCCCACAAAGGCCGATAAAAAAACGCCGGAGAAACAGCCGGAAGAAGCGATATCGCAGAGCGATATGCGCAATCGCACGTCACGAAATGAGGCCGTGGACACACAGCCGGTACAATACGGTTTTTCACAGGAGGCAGAGACCTCGCTTGGACGGCTGCGGGACAGAATCGAATTTCCAATGACAATGTTTGGCGCGGCATATCTCGGCTATGTCGGCGGCCTGTTTGAGGAGGGCTTCGAGGCGGGCTTCCCCGCATGGCTGCGGGAAACCAATGAGGCAATGCTCCACGAATACCCCTTCATCGCTGAGATCGACGAGGAGCACATTATCGGCGGTGCGGGGCATCTGTACTGCATCGTGCCGGTCGACGAGAACGCGACGGTTGCGATCAACCGTGTGCAGTGGAACGAAAAAACACAGACCGACGAGGTCACGGAGGTGCTCTACCGGTCGGAGAGCGGCGAGCCGGTGCTGCTCTTTGCAAATCTTGACGGCGTTGCATATGAGGCCGACACCCAGGTCTTCATCACTGACAACAACGGGAATACCTGCGAATGGTATCCCTCGTTTGATGCGATGAGCCATCTTGCGCCGTGTATATCGGAAGCTGGAGACTATCTTTCGTTTGACTTTACGGAATATGCCTGGTACAACGTCCCGGCCGAGTTTTCCGCGTGGCTTGCCGACGGCTGGAGCGGCATGACCGCGCTCGGTCTTGCCGGATCGCAGCGTGACGGCATGGGCTGGATCACAGAAACCATGGTGGGGGAAACCAGCCGCTATGCCTATTTCTCGCTGCGCTTCTATCCTGAGGATGAGACGGGCGGTACGGTCGATCTGAATTGGGTATACGAAGACAGCGACGAATTTGAGGAGATGTGGAGCGGTTTCTGGACGATTCAGACCATTCAGGACGGGCCGAGCTATGTGACGCTCAGCTTGTCGCTTGTGGGCGGTAAAAACTATGGCGTCACGGACGGTCCGATGTATTTGTGTGAGACGTATCCCCTCCTGATCAGCCCGAGCGGCACAGAGCTGCTGGTCGGCGCGGGTGAGAGCGGCATTTGCCTGCCGTTCATGTCGCAAAGCACAACGGCATGTGTGCTGACACAGGCCGTAGGATAGAAGGCGTGCATGGAGCAAACTGCTTTGAGGTTTGCATTCACAAATACGTAAGCGCTCAAAAGAAAACCCGGGAAAAACACATGGTGATATTCCCCGGTAATGGAATGAGCAGATTCTATGTTCAACAGCTTCACAAGTCCCCGAAACAATAATGTATAACATACCGGTGCAATCATTGCCCACGCTCAAAACAGGCAGGTCCCACTTGGGGCCTGCCTGTTTTGGGGTGTTGGATGTTTCCTTACCCCCTAGACTTCCCGGAAATAGGCGAGGGTGGCGTCGGAAAGCACCGCAACTTTGGTGCCGGGGCCGTGGCGTTGGCGCAGCAGCCCCAGGGTCTGCTCCCAGGTGTCGGTATAATATTGCTTGTCCAACTCTCCGAACCAATGGGCGGCGCCCCGGTCTGGGTAAGGCATATAGAAAATGTAGCGGCCTACCTCCGGACGGATGGCCGGCATGCCGCCCATCATCCGCCCGCCGGTATCCTTGCCGAAGGAGCCGAAGAGATAATGGGTGGCCTGTCCCCGGTTCGTCAGGTCCGGCACCACAATGTCTCCGCCGGGCCTCAGGGCCATGGCGGCAAAACCGGTGGCGATGGTGGCCTCGCTGGCCTTGGCGTTTACATTGGCTATGACGACATCGGCATCCCGAAGGGGAGGCAGCCCATAGGCCTCCTGGGCCGCCGGAATGGCGGCGTAATATTCCTGAATGGGGTCTCCGGCGTAGAGGTCGATGAGCTCCAGGCGGCTGTTGTAGAGGCAGTCTACCTTGAAGAAGGGCAGGGCCATGCGGGTCATCTCCTCAATCTCCTCCCGCATACCCCGCATTTCCAGATTGCCGGTCATTTTGGAGGAATTCAGCTGGTGTTCCCGCAGAAAATCCGTGGCGGTGCGGTGATTCTGGGCGATGGTGTCGATAGAGGCGATGCCGGGGAATAGCAGCTTGCCGCCGCCGCCGAATCCATTCATGGTGTGGGGCGTGACGGCTCCCAGGCCGATGCGCAGGTCCGCCCGGACATATTCCTGGTTGATCCGGACATCTACGCCCCGGCTGGTCTTCCCGAGGGAGACGGTGTTTTCGTAGCAATTGTGATTATAAACTGGGTACTCGTGGACGATATCCGGCCCCAGCTTGGCGATATGATCCTGGAGATCATGGGCTCCATGGGTGCCAAGGGCACAGAGAAACTCGATATTCTCTTTCTGGATGCCGCTTTCCAGCAGGATGTCCAGCACGGCCCGGGCCATCCGATGGGTGGGGGTGCCCCGGCTGATGTCGTCGAAGACGATGCAGACCCGCTTTTTCCCCCTGGCCAGCTGGGAAAGGGGCAGAGAACCAATGGGATGCTCCAGGCGGCTTCGGATGTCCGCGTCGCTCAGGGGCAGCCAGCTGTCGCCGGGGAGAGGGTAATAGGTGACCTGCCAGTCCTCCGGCAGATCCAGGACCAGGGGCGCATTGCCTTGATGGGCGTTGTGGGGTAGGGAAAGACGCATGGGATACCTCCTTTGTAAGTGAAAAGACGCCCCGGCCGGATATCCCGGCCGGGGGCATGCTCAGGACACGAATCCAAACAGCCTGGGCAGGAACAGGGACAGACCGGGGAAGACAGTGAGCAGGACAAGAATGACCATGTCCACCGCAATAAAGGGAATCAGCTGCCTGATCAGATTCCCCATCTTGCATTTTCCCACAGACTGGGTGGTATAGATCGCCATGCCAAAGGGCGGCGTCAGCATACCGATCATCAGATTGCTGACGACCAGAACGCCAAAATGGATCGGGTTTACCCCAGCGGCCTTTGCCACGGGGAAAAGAATGGGCACCAGCACCAATATAGAGGGGGCGGTATCCATAAACATACCCCAGACCAGCAGAATGATGTTGATGACTACCAGCACACCCAGAGAGGAGCTGGCGAAGGTGCCAATAAGGGCGGAGAGCTTGGCGGGGATGTTCTCGATGGCCAGCACGTAGGAGAAGGTGGTGGCACCGGCGATGATCAGATAGATGGTGGCCGTCTGGATCAGTACATTCTTGCAGATGACCAGGCACTCGGACAGGGGGATGTGCTTATACAGGAAGGTGGTGATGCAAAGCGCGTAGGCCAGGGCTACGGCGGCGGCTTCGGTGGGGGTAAACACGCCGGAATTCATGCCCACCAGAATGATGACTACGGTCATCAGGGGGAGAATGGACTGCACAGTGACTTGGATGGCAGTGCGGAAGGGGATCTTTTCGGTGCGCTTGGGCATTTCCACAAAGCGGCTCTCAATGAAGATCACAATGGCGCTGCCCAGACCGATCAGCAGTCCCGGCATGGCACCGCCCCAGAAAAGAGCGCCGGTGGAGAGTCCTGTGGCGGAGGCTACCAGCACAGCGGGGATGCTGGGGGGAATCAGAGGCCCCTGGATGGCGGTGGCGGCGGTAACGGCGCAGGAGAAGTCCTTGGTGTAGCCCTGCTCCTCCATGGCGGGGATCAGAATGGAGCCAAGGGAGGCGATATCCGACAGGGCGGAGCCGGTGATCCCGGCGAAGAAGGTGGAGGCCAGGGTATTGACGTAGGCAAGGCCGCCCCGGACCCGGCCCACCAGAAGGTCTGCGAACCGGACAATGGCGGTGGTGATACCGCCCCGGTTCATGACCTCTCCGCACATGATGAACATGGGAATGGCCAGCAGCACAAAGCTGTCCATGCCACGGAACATTTTCTCAATGACTACCATCAGCAGGGCGATCTTGCCCACGGCTACGCAGTATACCAGGCTGGAGAAGGTCATGACGAAGACGATGGGCATACCCAAAAACATGAGTACAGCGAAGACAATCAGAGCAATGGCTAACGGGTTCATGGGATACCTCCTTTACGTTTCGTCCTGCCATAGCTGGCAGATTTTCGCGGGGATCTGGAGCAGCATACTGACGGCACCGATGAGCAGAGAGAAGAAGGGCAGGGCCCAGGGAATATGGATGGAGGCACAGTAGACCTTTACATTTCTGGAGACATAGATGTAGCCGTAATAGAACATGACGCACAGAAATACGGCAATCAGCACATAGAAAAACGTGGAGAGGATCTTCTGAACCAGGGGCGGGAATTGGTGATAGAACATATCTACTTTGGCGTTGGCATCCATATACAAGACGGTGCCGGAGGCCAGGTAGACGGCGTAGATCACCAGATAGCGGGTCAGTTCCTCGGCCCAGGTAAAGGAGTGGTGGAAGATATTGCGCAGGACGACCTGCACAAAGGTCAGCCCAACGGCGAAAATCAGGAAGGCAATGCCAATGCCCAGTAGGATTTGGTTCAGCCGCCGGCAAAAGGATACATATTTCTTCATGTAGAGCTCCCCCTTTTGTGGGCGGGACCGGAGGGGTGCCCCCGGTCCCGGGGTCAGATTACTTGCGGTTGGCGGCGACGGTGTCCATTGCCTTGTCCAGCAGCTCCGGCGTATCCATCACGCCCCGCAGGTACTCCAGCACCTGGGGCTGGCAGGCCTGGCGGAAAGCATCGATTTCCTCGGAGGTGAGCTCGGTGACCTGCAGGCCATTGTCCTTCAGCATTTGCAGATTGGAAGCTTCGTTGGCCTTAAACATATTGTATTCGGCCTCCAATGCTTTCAGGGCGGCTTCATCTACGGCGGCCTTCTGGTTATCAGTGAGGCTGTTGTAGAATTTATCGTTCATGCAGAACATGCTGCACAGGCACACATGGCCGTCCAGGGTCATGTATTTCTGAACCTCCCAGGCGCTGATGTACACGGCGTTGGCAATGGGGTTCTCCTGGCCATCCACCACGTTGGTCTGCAGGGCGGTGTAGAGCTCGTTCCAGCTGACGTTGGTGGGCAGGGCCCCCAGAGCCTTAAACATTTCCATGTGAGCGGTTACGTTCATGGTGCGGATCTTCAGTCCGGCCAGGTCGGCAGGGGCCTTGATTTCTCGCTTGCTGTTGGTGATGTGGCGCAGGCCCTCATTGAAGAACACCAGAGGACGGATGCCGGACTTCTCGGCGATATTCTTTTGCAGGTCCTTGAAGAAGTCCTTCTCAGGATTCAGCAGCTCGTAGGCCTCGTCGGCGGATTCAAACAGGTAGGGAATGTCCAGGAAGCCCAGGTCGGGATAGTAGGAGGTGGCAAACTGACCGTTGGAGATGGACATGCAGGCCTCCAGAGTGCCGGCCTCTACCTGGGTCAGCATGGAGGTGGCATCGCCCAGCTGGGCGGCAGGGTAAAGATCTACCTTGATAGAGCCGCCGGAGAGAGCCTCTACCTGCTCCTGGAAGGTGTAGGCCGCCTCGGACAGAGCATGGCCGCTGCGTTCGGAGGTTTCGGCCCAGCCCAGCTTGATGGTGACCTTGGGATCGCTGCTGGCAGCGGTTCCGGCTGCGCCATCAGCGGCGGGGGCGGCGGTTTGAGCGGGTGCCTCGGTCTTCTGGCCACAGGCGGCGAGGCTGAGGAGCATCACAAGGGCGAGAATGAGAGCAGACAGACGTTTCATTTAGGGTATCCTCCTTTTTATGTTGGGTGTATTTTCTCACAGCAGCCCCAGCTGCTGCAAACGACTGCGGATGTGGGCCTTCTCTTCATCGGAGGCCGGGATAAAGGGAGCTCGCGGATAGCACCGGACAATACCCCGAAGCTCCAGCATGGCGTAGATGGCCAATTGGGTGGACCGGGCCAGATACATGATATCCCGCATTTCATTGACCTCAAACTGGGTCTTCCGGCAGGCCTCAAAGTCACCGGAAATGCCCTCCTGGAACATTTTGACGCAGATCTCAGGGAAGGCGTTGGCAATGCCGGGGATAAAGGCTTTGCAGCCTAAGACGCAGGCAGACAGCCACATGGCCTCGGTACCCAAAGCCACATCGAAGGTGTCACTCTTCAGCAGACGCATATATTTGGCCATGGTCTGGATGTCGAAGGTGGCGTCCTTCACGCCGCTGACCCCCACCTGCTCCTTCAGCGTCCGGATCACGTCCAGGTCCATGGGATAGCCCTGGAACTGGGGGTTGTTGTAGACGTATACCGGCAGCCGACCCTTGGCAGCCTTGACCAGGGCGTCAAAGTAGTGGCAGATCTCGTCTTTGTTATGCTTGAAGTAGTAGGGACCGACGGCGGCCACGGCGGCAGCTCCGGCGGAGGCGGCGTGGTCCACCAGCCGGGCGGCGCTAAGGCTGTCGGCGGTGCCTACCTGAACAATAACGGGGACCCGGCCGGCAGCGGTATCGATGGTGGTCTCGGCCACCTGGCGGCGCTCTTCCTCGGTCATCAGCACGCCGCCGCCGTAGGAGCCGTTGATAAACAGGCCGTTTACATGGGTGGAGAGAAAGTTTACCAGGGTTTTCAGGCTCTCATAGTCTACTTCCCCGTTTTCCTGGAAGGGGGTCAGCATGGGGGGCACAACGCCGTACATTTGAAACATAGTCCTAGTCTCCTTTTCTTAATTTGTATCCTGCTCGATGGCCTTCAGGGCAACGGCAATGGAGCCGCTGACAGTCAGGCCGTCCAGCTCTTCTTTTTCGTAGATGCTTTCCACGGTGATGTGGTCACCGAATTCCTTTTTCAGCATATAGGTATATAGTTCACACCGGGATTTGTGACCGTACAGGAGATACCGATCGGAAAGATACCCTTGCTCCCGCATTTCGTGGAAGGCATTGAGATCATCGGCGGCAATGGCTGCGTCAATGAAGGTGCGGCGCTCGTCACTGTTGGAGCGCATAAGCACCTGCAGGAATCTGGGCATCATACAGGTGCGGCCCAGTCCCGCATGGCGGACGCAGTCGGCAGCGATGCGAACCAGCTCCTCATAGCTGTAGCCGCCGGGCTCCTCGCCGGGGGTGTCGGCAATGCTTTTGCCGATGCTGGTGGAGGAGAGCAGCGCCTCAAAGAACTGCCCGCTGATGGTGGTGCTGCTGGCCTCGATCTGGCCGGCACCGTTGATGTACATGACCTTGGTGTGGGAAGACAGGGCCACGATGTTGCAGGGAGCGGAGAGGTTGTGGGAGCCCAAAATGCCGATACACTGGACCTCCTCCCCCCGCATGAAGTCCACCTGCCGCAGGTCCTGGGCCTTGGGCGGCAAAGGATAGTTATTGCGGATGCCGGGGATGAAGTAGACGGGACGGCCTATGGGAAGAACGGCAGGGTCCGTGACCTTGACAATGCCCCGGGTGAGCTGCTCCAGGCCCACGGGGGCCACCAGGTGCGGAATCTCGATCAGGCCGATTTCCGAGGTGATCATGCCGGAGGCGATGGCGAAGCTGATCTGGGACTCCTCAATACCGGAGTTTTCCAGAATTTCAAAAAAGAGCTCTGTTACGCCCTTCCGAAGGGCATCCCGGCTGCCGGTGATGGAGGTGTCCCGGACGCCGATCTTCTTTCGTCCGGAGGCCAGGACCTCCCGGCCATCGGTCATGTAGATGCGGGTCATAGTGGTCCCGCAGTCAATTACCGCAAACATAGCATTCCCTCATTTCTTTGGATGGTTGACGAGGTGCAGGGGAGCTTCTCCCCCCAGGACCCGGGCGACTTCCTGGGCAACCTTCAGCTGAAGGCTCTTCACGGCTTCCTCAGAGTACCAGGCGGCATGGGGTGTGACCAGGGCATTGGGCAGCTTCAGAAGGGGATGGTCCACAGGGATGGGTTCGGTTTCCGTCACATCAATACCGGCTATGGCGATTTCTCCATTCTCCAGAGCCCAGACCAGGTCCTCTTCCTTGACAATGGCGCCTCGGGCGGTGTTGATAAAGACGGCAGTGGGCTTCATTTTCCGGAAGGCCTCCCGGTCAAACATATGGCGGGTGGCGGGAAGCAGGGGACAGTGGACGGATACATAATCGCTGCGCTCCAGCAGCTCCTCCAGGGACACAGGGGTAACGCCCAGCTCCTTGGCGGCGGCTTCATTGACCATGGGATCGTAGGTCAGCATCTGGAGGCCGAAGCCCGCCATCTTTTTGGCCACAGCCTGGGGGATCCGGCCGAAGCCTACCAGGCCTAAGGTCTTCCCTTCCATGCGGTACAGAGGCTTCACAACGGTGTAGCTGCAGTTTCCCTGCTTTACCTGGGAGGCCAGATAGGTGAGCTTCTTGGCGCAGTCCAGCAGCAGGGCAATGGCCATGTTGGAAACCTCATCAATGCTGTAGTCCGGCACGTTGCAGACATAGATGCCTCGCTCCTCAGCGGCCTTCAAATCAATGTTGTCCACGCCAATGGCATAGCGGACGATGACCTTGCAGCAGCGGAGGGACTCGATGACTCTCCTGGTGATGGGGGCGAACTGGCAGATCAGGGCATCGCAGTCCGCAGCAACGGCGATGACCTCGTCCTCGGTTTTGCAGTGGTAATCCCGAAGCTCCGCACCCAGCTCCGCCATGACGGCCTGCTCCTGATCGATGGATTCGTAGTAATAGTCGGTAATGACAACAAGGGGTTTTTTCATGGATAAGCTCCTTCCTGTTTTATATAATGAAACTTAGTTTTGCTTTTGCATGATAAAAATAAGATAAGGGATGTCCCGGGAACCGTGGGGCGGTTCCCCGGGCCTCAGCTTCCGAAGTAACCCAGCTCCTTGGAAATGGCCTGGGCGGTTTCCAGGATGCGGGAAAGATAGTAGTCGTGGCGGGAGCCGGAAATGTCCTCCTGCATGCCGCAGAGGCTGACACCGGCTACCATGGTGCCGTCCATCTGATAGACAGGGGCACAGAGGCTGTATACATGGGATTCGTTTTCACCGAAGTTCCCGGAGTATTTCTGCTTGCCCGCCTGGTGGATGAGCTCCAGCAGCTCCGCCCGGTCGGTGATGGTGGCATCGGTGTATTTTTTGGGCTGGATCCGGTCCAAGTACCGGCATATCTCGTCATCACTGTCCTGGGACAGGAAGAGCCGGCCAATACCTGTGGAATACAGCTGACTGACGCCGCCGCCCAGCACTGTCAGCTGGGTCCAGACGGGGACGGTGGGGGGCAGGATCTGGCCAACCATAGCCAGCATATCCCCCTGACGAATGCCGATATAACAGATCATGCCCATTTCATCGGCCAGCTTTTGCAGATGACGCCTGGCAAACTTGGTCACGTCCAGAGAGTTGAACTTGGATAGTCCGATCCGGTACATCTCCAGTCCTACGGAATACTTCCGGGTCTCCGGATTATAGCTCAGAAAATCCTCTTGGAGCAGGGTATAGGTAAACCGGAGCATGGAGCTCTTGCCGATGCCGGACAGCTGGCTCAGGTCTGACAGGGTCAGCTCCCGATGGGATTCATCAAAGAGCTTCAGAATGTCCAGGGCCCTTTTTACGGAACTGATGGTGTAATCTCTGGTCGTATTCAAGTAGACACCTCATTTACAGGATCATTTGGGAAATTGGACCACACCCTTGAAGACACCGGAGCCGGGAGAGATCCAGGCCGGAATGGCCTGAGCGGCTTCCTGGAAGGAGGCTGTGTGGGTGACAAGCTTCCCAGGGTCCAGCAGACCCAGCTGCCAGAACCGAAGGACCCGCTGATAATCCTCCGGGGTGGAGTTGCGGGTAGTGCCCAAAGTGGGCTCTTTCAGGTGGAAGGGAAGCCCCTCCAAGGCAATGCTGCTGCCGCAGATGCCCACGTACACGACCTGGCCGCCCTGGGTGATATAGCGCCAGGCACTGTCCATAGAGGCTTTGACGGCGGTGGTATCGATGACGGCGTCAAAATTGTCTCCTTGGGTGATGTATGCAATTTCCTTGGCATAATCATAGCCCATCGGATCCAGAACTTCAAGAGAAAAACGATTTTTTACGAAATTTCTTCTCGCTTCGTTGGTATCCGCCAGATACACCGCGGCACCGTAGGTCTGGGCGTTGAGGGCGCAGCTGACGCCGATGGGCCCGGCGCCGATGACTAGCACCCGGTCCTCAGGGGTCAGGTGAAGCTTTCCGGCGGCGTGGGCTCCAATGGTCAGGGGCTCTATGGCGGCAATGGCCTGGGCAGGAGCATCGAAGGGGATCTTCAGAAGATTCTTTTCCGGTACCGTAAGATATTCCTGCAAGGCGCCGTCCTCCTGGACGCCGTAGAGCTTCAGAGACTGGCAGCAGTTGGGCTTTCCCCGGCGGCAGGCCCGGCAGCTTCCACAGGAAATGCAGGGCATCAGGCAGACCCGGTCTCCCGGCTGAAATCCGGTAACGCGGCTGCCTACGGATTCTACGGTTCCCGCTGCCTCATGGCCCAGGACCCGCGGATAGGTGAACAGAGGATTTTTACCCAGGATGGCTCCTGCGTCGGAGCCGCAGATGGCAACGGCCTCGATCTTTACCCGGACCTGATCCGGCCCGCAGGGCACCGGCACTCTTTCCCGGTAACAGAAGCGATTGGGACCCTCTAAAACCAGAGCGTTCATGTCATCCCTCCTATTTGGTCAGGTAGCCGCCGTCTACGGGGATGGTGACGCCATTGATGTAGCTGCCCGCGTCGCTGGCAAGCAGCACGGCCACGCCCTTGAAAACCTCCGGGGTGCCCCAGTCCCCCTGGGGAATGCGGGCTTTTACGGAGTTGTAGCGCTCCGGGTCCGCAACCAGAGGGGCGGAGAGGTTGGTCTTGATCCACCCGGGGGCAATGGCATTTACGTTGATCCCCAGGTGGCCCCATTCGCTGGCCATGACCCGGGTCAGACCCATAACGGCGTGCTTGCTGGCGGTGTAGGCGGTGGTATTGAAGCCTCCCAGGAAGGAGAGCATGGAGGCCAGATTGATGATCCGACCGCCGGTGCCCTGACGAAGGAACTGCTTGGCGGCCAGCTGAGACAGGAAGAATACGGTCTTTTCGTTCAGCTGGATCACCTGGTCCCACATTTCCTCGGTGTATTCCAGGGCGGAGGCCCTGGGGCAGATACCGGCGTTGTTCACAAGGATATCCAGATGGTCGAACCGGGTAACGGTTTCGTCCATGACCCGGGGAAGCTCGGACATCCGGCTGACATCTGCCTGGATCGCCAGAAACTCCCGCCCCAGTCCCCTGACATAGGCCTCTATTTCTGTTGGCGGATGGCGGCTGTAGACGCAGGCAATATCCGCTCCCGCTTCTGCCAGCCCCCGGGTGATCCCGCTGCCAATGCCGGATCCGCCGCCGGTGACCAGCGCCGTCTTGCCCCGAAGGGAAAGCTCCTGCAATACCATTGTGAATGCCTCCTTTGTTTTATGCTATAAAACTCAGTTTTATTTTTTACAAAACTATATTACAACAGAAATCAAAGAATGTAAATGCATAAAAATAGAAAAATAATCCTTCGGAATTTTGTGCATTATAACGATGCTTGTAAAACTTTCCGAGGACCAGCACCCGAAGCCTCCATTCAAAAGCAAAAGCCAGTGCCCCGTGGCACTGGCTCAGTTTGCTTTATACATACCCGCAGCCGGAACGCTGGGGGCCTTTCATGGCGGAGGTGTACTCCCGCCGGAAGGACATGGTGATCTCTGTCAGCTCCCGCTTGCCGTAGATGTAGTCGTCGTACATATCGGCCAAGCCGCCGGCGCATTCGTCGCAGGTGCCCAGCAGACCCAAGGACTCCTCTACGATCCTGCGGCGCTCCTCCTCTGTGGTGTCCTGGATCAGGTAGCTCTTCATCTCACTTCTCCAGGATCACCGGCACCTGGGCGGTGACGGCTTCTTTGATGCGGCTGGCAGCTTCGGCAGGGGACAGGAGCTCCTGCTCGCCGGTGCTCATATTCTTCACGGAGCACAGGCCCTGGGCGATCTCGTCCTCACCCAGGAGAACGGCGAAGGGGACCGCCAGCTTATTGGCATAGGCCATTTTCTGCTTGAATTTCTTCTGCTCGCCGTAGAGCTGGACCCGCAGTCCTGCGGACCGCAGAGTCTCTGCCAGGGCAATGGCGGGGGCCATGTCGGCGGTCATGGGCAGCACCAGAGCATCGGCGGGGGCGCTGGAAAGCTGAGGATTCAGCAGGCCCTGCTCGTCCAGGACGTAGAAGAGCCGGGTCAGGCCGATGGAGATGCCTACGCCGGGCAGGGGCTTATCGATATAGTAGCCCGCCAGGTTGTCGTAGCGGCCGCCGGAGCAGACGGAGCCGATCTCCGGATGATCCAGCAGGGTGGTCTCGTAGACGGTGCCGGTGTAGTAGTCCAGGCCCCGGGCGATGGTCAGGTCCACGGCGAAGTTGGCCTCGGGCACGCCGAAGGCGGCCAGGTTGGCGGTAACGGCCTTCAGCTCCCCAAGACCGGTGTCGAAGAGCGCGTTTCTGCCGGTGTAGCCTTCCAGGGCTGCCAGTACCTGGGCGTTGGTGCCCCGGATGGCGATGAAGGCCAGGATCTCGCCTGCCTGGTCTTCCGTCAGGCCGCAGTCCTCCAGGAGGATGGCCTTGACCTTCTCCGGCCCGATCTTATCCAGCTTGTCCACAGTGCGCATGATGTCGCCGCTCTTGTCGGCCAGTCCCAGCATATCGTAGAAGCCGGAAAGGATCTTCCGGTTGTTTACTCGGATCTGGAAACGGCTCAGGCCGAAGCCCTTGAAGACCTTGTAGATGATGGCGGGGATCTCCGCCTCGTTGAGGATGTCCAGCTTGCCGTCGCCGATGATATCAATATCCGCCTGGTAGAACTCCCGGAACCGGCCCCGCTGGGCCCGTTCTCCCCGGTAGACCTTGCTGATCTGGTAGCGGCGGAAGGGGAAAGCCAGCTCGTTGTAGTGCAGGGCCACATATTTTGCCAGGGGCACCGTCAGATCGAACCGCAGAGCCAGGTCGCTGTCACCCTTGGTGAAGCGGTAGATCTGCTTTTCGGTTTCGCCGCCGCCCTTGGCCAGAAGGATCTGGGCGTCCTCAATGGCAGGCGTGTCCAGAGGGGCGAAGCCATAGGAGGCGTAGGTGTCCCGCAGGATCTGCACCATCTTCTCAAACCGGATCTGCTTGTCCGGCAGCAGCTCCATAAAGCCGGAGAGGGTGCGGGGTTTGATGATTTCCATATTTCCATTTTCCTTTCTTCTATAGGGCGCGCCACCGGAATGGCATGCGAAAGCCTTCCCCTACGGGGAAGGTGGACCGGGCATAGCCCGGGACGGATGAGGGAGCCCCCACCGACAAAGACCAGGCCTGGTTTTGGGGGTGCGCTGAGTCCCCTCATCCGTCACGGCTTCGCCGAGCCACCTTCCCCGAGGGGGAAGGCTTTTTCCATGGAATAGGGGCCGCTCCCGCCCGCAAGGCATCGGGACGATGTGGGCATCGCCCCCTACGCGTTGGAAGGCGTTTACCATCCAGCCGAACTTTTCCGAATGTCTCAGTGGGTCCTCTCCACACCCGCCGCTGCGGCGGCACCTTCTCCAAGCAGGAGAGGGCAGGGATTAGAATTTCTGCTGCTTGCTGTGGACCATTTCCCGCCAATCCAGGTCGCCCCTCTGGAGGCCCAGGATGAACATTTCGGCGGAGGCCAGATTGGTGGCAATGGGGACGTTCTGCTTGTCGCAGTGCCGGATGGTTTCGATCATCTGGGCATCGTCCCAGGGGTCGGTGGTGTTGGGGTCGGTGAACAGCAGCACCAGGTCGATCTCGTTATAGGCGATCCGGGCGTTGATCTGCTGATGGCCGCCTTGCTTATGGGAAAGAAGCAGGGTAATGGGCAGACCGGTATTGTCCGCGATCAGCCGCCCGGTGGTTGCCGTGGCGTAAAGGCTGTGCTTGGCGAGGACGCTCTTATAGGCGGTACAGAACTGCACCATCAGCTCTTTTTTCTTATCATGGGCCAGAAACGCGATATTCATCCTCTTCACTCCTTATTATGATAGCTGTGTTACAGCTTGATTTTTGTGGGGATCCCCTCCAGCCGGGCGGCGATCCGGCGGAATGCCCGGGCGGCGGCACAGCGCTTGGCGTATACCGGCACGGGGCTGCCGAAGGCGGCGGAAAGGGTAATATTGGGGTCCTCAGGGACCACACCGGCAAGGGGGGTGCCTGTGGTGTCCATCACATCGTCGATGGTGAGCCGGACGGTGGAGAGCATCTCCTCATCTACCCGGTTGACGATGAGCCGGACGTTTTTCTTGCCGGAGAGCTCCAGCAGGTCACTGACCCGGGCGGCATCCCGGATGGCCGCGGGGCCTGGGCCCGTTACCAGCAGAAACCGGTCTGTCCAGGCGCTGACCAGCCGGAATCCGGCATCTACCCCGGCGGGGGCATCCAGAAACACAAAGTCGAATGCCTGCCGGGCCTGCCGGAGCATATTGCCGAAGGCCCTGGTATCGATGGCCTCAGGGCTTCGGTTCATGGGGGCGGTGAAAAACCGCAGGGTGGGATACTTGGGGTGCCGGGCGGCATCCTCCAGGCGGTAGCTGCCCTCGGACACGTCCAGAAAGGACAGAGCCGGAACGTCGCTCATCCCCAGGGAGATATCCAGATTCCGCAGGCCCACATCGCAGTCGATGCAGAGGACCTTCTTTTCCCGCTCCGCCAGGGCGCAGGCAAGGCCTGCGCAGACGGAGGTCTTGCCTGTGCCGCCCTTGCCGGAGACAATGGCATACACTTCGCCCACGCAATTCCCCCCCAACATAGTATGGATTCATTATAAAGCCAAATCGCACAAAAAGCAATACCGAAATTGGGCCTTCCAAAAAGAAATTCATCATTTTTACCAAAAGTTGTGTTCAGAGGCTTTTCGCCCTTCTTCAAAAAAATGGTTGCACAGGGAAAGGAACTGCGCTATAATAGAAGGGCGAAAACAAGGGCTTCGGCCCGTAAATTTGGAGGAGATTATCATGTTCAATGCTATGATCGAGACTCTGAAGGCGAACCCCAGAAAGATCGTCTTCACCGAGGGCCATGACGCCCGTATCCTGGAGGCTACCGCTCGCCTGCTGGAGGGTGGCTTTCTGACCCCCATCCTCATCGGCAATGTGGAAGAAGTCAAGGCCAATGCCAAGAAGGGCGGCTTCAACATTGAGGGCGTGGAGATCATCGACCCCGCTACCTATCCCGAGATGGACAAGATGGTAGACAAGATGGTGGAGCTCCGCAAGGGCAAGATGTCCGCCGAGGACTGCCGCAAGGCCCTGTCCAAGGGCAACTACTTCGGCACCATGCTGGTGAAGATGGGCTACGCCGATTCCCTGCTGGGCGGCGCTACCTATTCCACTGCCGATACCGTCCGTCCCGCTTTGCAGCTGGTGAAAACCAAGAAGGGTGCCCATCTGGTGTCCTCCTGCTTCATCCTGGTCCGGGGCGAAGAGAAGCTGGCCATGGGCGACTGCGCCATCAACCTGAGCTACGAGGACAGCGTTG
>OLHG01000949.1_pt1 | contig 19101 bp, 9 predicted proteins | sample 1605971 | NCBI WGS metagenome assembly OLHG01 (sample SAMN03283289) | human gut metagenome | biome: human-associated habitat; material: feces | host: Homo sapiens | place: Peru | collected 2012 | reverse complement strand
GTTCGACGGCAGCTTCGGCTTTGGCGGCGAAGAGAGCGCAGGGGCTTCCTTCCTGCGTTTCGACGGCACGCCGTGGTCCACCGATAAAGACGGCATCATTATGTGTCTGCTGGCGGCGGAAATCACCGCTGTCACCGGTAAGAACCCGCAGGAACACTATAACGAACTGGCAAAACGCTTTGGTGCGCCGAGCTATAACCGTTTGCAGGCAGCAGCGACTTCCGCACAAAAAGCGGCGTTGTCTAAGCTGTCTCCGGAAATGGTGAGCGCCAGCACCCTGGCAGGTGACCCGATCACCGCGCGTCTGACGGCTGCACCGGGTAATGGCGCTTCTATCGGCGGTCTGAAAGTGATGACTGACAACGGCTGGTTCGCCGCGCGTCCGTCAGGCACGGAAGACGCATATAAGATCTACTGCGAAAGCTTCCTTGGTGAAGAACATCGCAAGCAGATTGAGAAAGAAGCGGTTGAGATTGTTAGCGAAGTTCTGAAAAACGCGTAAACACATTAAATAAGAAAAAGGGCGGTCGGAAGATCGCCCTTTTTTTGCTTTGCTTAATTAACCGTGTTTATTTTTCAGTTCAAAGCGTGGTGAGACCAGACCATACAGTGTCCAACCGAGGAAGGTCACGATGGAACCGTATAGCATGGCTTCTTCCCCGGATGAGTACAGCGCATAAAAGCTGTACATCGCGCCAACAAAAGCAACAAAGTTTGCAACTTTCGCTTTTGAGGGGGGCACATTAGCGACCTTCTGAATAATGACTAATGCCGCCATTGACAGAATATACGGAATGATATTAGTCACCACGGCCAGGTTAACCAGCACGTTGAACTGACTGTTTAGCGACGGGCTAATCGTCATCAGCGCCAACCCGCTCTGGATAATCACAATGGTCAACATTCCCTGCACCGGTGCATCCACTTTGGTTACACGGGAGAAAATTTTAGGGAAGTAGCCTTCATCAGATGAAGATTTAAACACCTGGGCAATGGTGAACTGCCAGCCAAGCAGCGAACCGCAGCAGGACATCACCATCAGCGCCATAATGACTTTACCCACTTCCGGCGTGAACATCTGCGCGAAGGCCAGACCAAATGGTGCCGTTGAATTTGCCAGCTCCATATTTGGCACAATCCCGGCAATCACGTTGGTGGAGACGATATAAATCACCGCCGCACCTAACGTACCGCCGAGTACCGCGATTGGCACATTACGTTCCGGGTTTTCCACTACATCAGTATTCGCACACGCAGACTCCAGACCAAGAAAAGCCCACAGCGTCATAGCGATGGAAGAACCTACCGCACTGAAGAAGGGTGCATGATGCGGATTCCAGGAATCAACGTAAAGCGTCGGGCTAAACCAGAACCAGCCGATAATGCACAGGCCTACCACCGGAATAATGACCCCCCACACGGTAATGCTACTGATTTGCCCGGTAATGCGCGCACCACCAAAGTTAGCCACAGTACAAATCCACAGCACCCCGATGGTCGCAAGACCAATCTGCACTGGCGACAAACTCGCGCCGAGCAGTTCGGTGCCGTAACCAACCGCCGAAATAGCAATCGCGACGTTAGCAATCAGCAGCGAGACGCCGTAGGTATAGTTCGCCATAAAGTTACCGGATTTACCGAAAGCATACTCGGCATAACCGCCCATACCTCCTGATTTACGGCTGAACATACCGCATTTTGCGAATGCCCATGCCAGTGCCATTGAGCCTACGGCTGTCACCAGCCAGGAGATAATTGAGATTGTCCCGACTTCGGCAAGCTTTGTCGGCAGCATGATGATACCGGAGCCCATCATGTTGACCATCGTCAGTATGGTTAACTGAACGACACCCATTTTGTTCGATTTCGCCTGACTCATAATTTTTCCCCTTTCAACAGGGCGCTTTGCGCATCACGAGGCTTGATGACATAGCACCAAACTTGCTTACGACCATCATGTTCTTCGATATAGACACCCTGCAGCTCCGGTGCAAAACCTGGCAGCAGGTTGATGCCTTCTTCCAGAGCGCTGAAGTAACGCAGAACAGCACCACCCCAGATTTCACCAGGAACAACACACAGCACACCCGGAGGATAAGGAAGCGCACCTTCGGCAGCGATACGGCCTTCTGCATCCGGCAGACGAACCAGCTCCACTTCACCGCGTAAGTAGGCGTAGTTGGCTTCTTGCGGATTCATGCTGACGCGAGGGAAGTGTTCCTTACGGAACATCTCTTTTTGCAGTTGTTTCACGTTGTGACGGGCATACAAATCATGCATTTCCTGGCACAACTGACGCAGGGTATAACCGGCGTAGCGCTCTTCATGCTGTTTGTAGATGGAAGGCAGTACTTCCGCCAGAGGCGCATCAGCTTCCAGTAGTTTTTCGAAGCGTACCAGCAGGGCAACAAGTTGCTGCAGTTTGGCCATATCTTCTGCCGGAGTCAGCAGGAAGAGGATGGAGTTAAGATCGCATTTTTCCGGCACTACGCCATTTTCGCGCAGGAAGTTAGCAAGAATCGTTGCGGGTACACCGAACGCTTCATATTCGCCGTTACGTGCATCAATACCTGGAGTTGTCAGCAACAGTTTGCACGGATCGACAAAGTATTGGTTCTCTGCGTAGCCTTCAAAAGAATGCCAGTGCTCACCGGGTACAAATTTAAAGAAGCGCAGATCAACCGCAATTTGCGCTGTTTCATACGACTGCCAGGGTTTACCATCCACCAGTTCAGGAACGAACGGGCGAATGTGCTGGCAGTTATCGAGGATCAATTTGCGGGCATTAATACCGTTAACCACACAATCCATCCACATATTACGACCGCTGACACCTTCATGCATTTTGGCGTTGATATCCAGTGCGGCAAACAGCGGATAGAACGGGCTGGTGGAGGCGTGCATCATAAAGGCGTTGTTCATGCGTTTGTGCGGTACATAACGCTGTTGCCCTTTGATATGGCTGTCTTTTTTATGAATTTGTGAAGTCTGAGAAAAACCAGCCTGTTGTTTATGCACAGATTGCGTAACCAGAATACCCGGATCGTTCTCATTAAGCTCCAGTAGCAGCGGCGAACAGTCCGCCATCATCGGAATAAACTGTTCATAGCCGACCCATGCGGAGTCAAACAGGATGTAGTCACACAGATGGCCGATTTTATCCACCACCTGGCGGGCGTTATAAATAGTACCGTCGTAGGTGCCTAACTGAATCACAGCGAGGCGGAACGGACGCGCCTCTTTTGCCCGTTGCGGTGCAACTTCTGTAATCAGTTCACGCAGATAACTTTCTTCGAAGCAGTGCGCATCAATGCCACCGATAAAACCATACGGGTTACGTGCCGTTTCCAGATAAACCGGTGTTGCACCAGCCTGTAGCAACGCTCCGTGGTGGTTAGACTTATGGTTATTACGGTCAAACAGCACCAGATCACCCGGTGTCAGCAGGGCGTTTAAAACCACTTTGTTGGAGGAGGATGTGCCGTTTAAAACAAAGTACGTTTTATCGGCATTAAACACTTTAGCCGCATGTTGCTGTGCAATGCATGGCGCACCTTCATGAATCAGTAGATCGCCCATTGCAACGTCGGCATTACACAAGTCGGAGCGGAAGAGCATTTCGCCAAAATATTCCACGAACTGATTGCCTGCCGGATGGCGACGGAAAAACTCACCTCCCTGATGACCCGGGCAGTCAAAAGCGCTATTGCCCTGATTGACATAATCGACCAGTGCGCGGAAGAAGGGCGGGCGCAGTTGCGTTTCATAATGGCTGGCAGCGGTTTCTAACTGACGTCCATAAAACTCTTTCCGTGATTCGCAATGCTCGAAGACACCAGAAATACGTGGCAGATATTCTGCTGGTACACGTTCTTCATTTTCCGTTGCAATAAAAACAGGAATGCCATAGCCAGTAGCGTCTATTTCATCGAGTTTTCCACGTTCAACATCATTGACTGATAAAATAATGGCGGCAACGTCAATATAATTACTTTTGTCAATATTCACGCATTCACGATGAGTGGAAAAACAATCCGGGCAAGAACGGCTAACGGCAATTTTTAATTCTGACATTTTGTTCATCTCTTTATTTCAGGTAATAGCAGGTCCTCAATTTCTCAAAGGAGAAATTGATCACGCCGGAAAAAAAGCAAAACCCCACCGCTGATAAATAAATCAGTAGATTGCTTTTTGCAGATGCAATAACCCAGACCAGCCCGGTAACTGGCTATACTCGTCATACTTCAAGTTGCATGTGCTGCGACTCGAATTATTTAGAGTTTAAAAGGGTTAGCAGTATATGAGCACCGAGGGATACAGGTATTAACCTGTAATGCTTAAAGTCAGGGAGACCTGTACGCTGGGGTGCCCTCTAGTCAGAAGACTAGCGGGCATTAAAGAAATGAAAGTCAAAACTATTACGATGGGCAAACTTCATGATATGGGTTGTCCGCCTTATATGAGGCATTAAGCGGTTATTATTTTCCATTTACCTTTACCTTTTTCTGTGTCAGTTGAAGGTAGAGTTATTCTATCCATGAAATGGCTATAATCTGTGAAGAAGATCAACAAAAAACGATCATATCCCAAATAATAAATCATTAATGATGAATATCGCCATATTAGATGCTGTTTTGTTGTTTAAATGTTGCAATTTTGTGGGTTGTATTTTCATTAAAAAATTAAACCTGCCAAATAATAATTTTCGGGGCAGGTTTAATAATAAATTAATAATTATTTAAGCGTATTTATTGAATAATAATTCATGGCATAAACCGATACCCAATACCGGTTTCAGTAATGAAATGGCGGGGGCGAGCGGGATCCTGTTCCAGTTTTTGTCGCAGATGTCCCATATAAATACGCAAATAATGACTGTGTTCGACCGCGTTTGGCCCCCACACCTGGTTAAGAAGCTGGCGCTGGGTGAGCACTTTTCCGGCATTGTTGAGCAGCACCGCCAGCAGGCGGAATTCAATCGGGGTGAGATGCACCTCTTCCTCACCCCGGTGAATCACGCGGGCGGCTAAATCGACGGTAACATCAGAAAATTTCACCAGCGGATCGGGCGTGGTGGTGGCGGAGTGGCGGCGTAATGCGACGCGCAGACGGGCCTGCAATTCGCCAATGCCAAACGGCTTACTCAGATAATCATCCGCTCCGGCATCCAGCGCGGCGATTTTATCGCTCTCTTCGCTGCGTGCGGAAAGCACAATCACCGGCACCGCGCTCCACTGGCGCAGGTCGCGGATAAACTCAATCCCATCACCGTCGGGCAGGCCGAGATCGAGAATAATCAAATCTGGCTTACGGGTTGCCGCTTCCAGCAAGCCGCGTTGCAGCGTTTCGGCCTCAAAGACGCGCATACCGTCGCCCTCCAGCGCCGTGCGCAGAAAGCGACGAATAGCCTGTTCATCTTCAACAATCAGAACGTTTGTCACATATCCTCATGAAATTCTTCAAGTTCAGGGGCTGTTTGCTGGGGAAGTGTAACACGAAAACAGGCACCGCCTTCCGGTCGGTTGAATGCGGTAATGGTGCCGCCGTGTACATCCACTATCGCCCGACAAATTGCCAACCCAAGCCCTACACCCGGTACCGCCGACTCTTTATTCCCGCGAGCAAACTTATCAAATATCGTCTGCTCCTGGCCTGGTGGAAGACCGGGGCCGTTATCCCAGACATCCAGTTGTAGATTTTCGCCCTCAACGTGGGCATTGATACCAATTTCGGCCTGCGCCCCCGCATATTTCACCGCGTTCTCCAGCAGGTTAATCAGCACCCGTTCAAAGAGTGGCCCGTCAACGTGGATTAAGGTCAGCGGCTCTGGCAGAGAAAGATTGATGGGCGACGATAAACCCGGTTCCAGCATTTGCAGCGCGCTGCCGACCACTTCTTCCAGCGTTAACCACTCTTTCTTCAAATTAAAGCCGCCGGACTGAATTCGCGCCATATCCAGTAGATTATTCACCAGTCGGGTGGTGTTCAGCACATGCTGGCGAATCTCGCTGGCCTGGCGGGCGTGGGGCGAGCCTTCGCTTGCCAGATCGAGCGTTAAGATTTCTGCCTGACCGAACAGCACCGTAAGCGGCGTGCGTAAATCATGCGAAAGCGCCGCCAGCAGGGCGTTGCGGATCTGTTCACGTTCGCTTGCCATCCGCGCCTGTTCTTCGCTGGCGGTCAGTGTCAGCCGCTCAAGGGCATTGGCGACTAACAGCGTAAACGTCTCCAGCAGGCGCTGCTGTTCCGGGATCATCAACTGGCGCAGATTCCCCGGTTCCACCACCACCAGTCCGTAGGTTTTCTCGCCGCTTTTTAGCGGCAAAATCTGGTACGGTACACCGGGTAACGTGTCGGTGCCCGCGCCCGCAGGCAGGCCTTTATCAAAACTCCACTGCGCGATGGCATCGTCCCACGGCGTCATTCCTTGCGGATGTGTTAAAGGCTGCAATTTACCGTTGTCATCAGGCAGCAACACCTGGCTACGGGCATGAAACGTGGAGGCAATAAACTGTTCGCTGGTGGCGGCGATATCCTGCGAACTACGGCCCACAGCCAGAGCTTTGGACATTTCATATAAGTGCCGTGTGCGTTGTTCGCGGTAACGGGCTACCCGCGCCTGATAACGCACGCCAGCAGTAAGGTTCCCGATCACCAGCCCGACGGTTAACATCACCGCGAAGGTCAGCAGATATTGCACATCAGAGACGGCGAGCGTGCCGCGTGGGGCGATAAAAAAGAGATCGAAACTCACCACATTAATGACGGTCGCAACCACCGAAGGCCAGCGTCCGTAAAATAGTGCCACCACAACCACGCCAAGCAGATACAGCATCACCAGGTTGGCGGCATCAAACGCCATCAGCCACTGCATGGCAATTAAGGTGATAACGGCGCATAACGCGGCGGCAACCACGCATCCCTGAATCTGTACCCGCCACTTGTCTTTAAAAGAGCGGCTATCCGGCGCGTTGTTAATCGTGCGGGCGGGTGGTTCATCAAGCGCGACCAGCACCTGATCGAGATCGGGGGCGATGCGTGCCAGCCGGTCAGCAAATGTTTCCCGACGCCACCAGCGGCGCGAAGCCGGGCGACCGAGAATAATCTTGCCGAGATTATGTTCACGGGCATAACGCACTACCGCTTTTTCTTCCGCTGGATCAGAAAGTGTTGCCGTCTCCGCGCCCAGCTCCTGCGCCAGACGTAAGGCGCTGAGAATTGCCCGACGTTTTTTCTCCGGTAAGCGATGCAGGGCAGGGGTTTCAACATACACCGCGTGCCAGACACTGCCCAGGCGCGACGCCAGCCGCGCCGCCGCGCGGACCAGTTTCTCACTGCCGGTGTTATGCCCGATGCATAAAAGGATCGCGTCGCGCGTGTGCCAGACTTTCTCTTCGCCAGGATGCCCCCGCCACGCGCGCATTTGCTCATCTACGCGATCGGCAGTACGGCGTAGCGCCAGCTCGCGCAGGGCGATCAGATTGCCTTTGCGGAAAAAATGCTCAATGGCGCGTTCTGCCTGCCCGGCAATATAGACTTTGCCTTCTTTCAGTCGTTGGCGCAGATCGTCCGGGGGCAAGTCCACCAGTACTACGTCGTCGGCGGCATCGAAAAAAGGATCGGGCACGGTTTCCCGAACCTGAATTCCGGTTACGCCACTGACCACATCGTTCAGGCTTTCCAGATGCTGAACGTTGACGGTAGTAAAAACATCAATGCCCGCTTCCAGTAGCTCTTCGATGTCCTGCCAGCGTTTGGGATGACGAGAACCTGGCGCATTACTGTGCGCCAGTTCGTCCATTAAGATCAGCGCCGGACGGCGGGCGAGGGCGGCATCGAGATCAAACTCGCTGATATGCCGCCCACGGTACGCCTGGCGTTTCAGCGGCAGAACAGCCAGACCTTCCAGCATTGCGGCGGTATCTTTCCGCCCGTGGGTTTCTACCACGCCAACCACAATATCCAGCCCTTGCGCCCGCAGTCGCTGGGCTTCTGCCAGCATCGCCCAGGTCTTTCCGACGCCTGCGCAGGCACCGAAGAAAACTTTCAGCTTCCCCCGATGCGGCGCGGCAGTTTGTTCCAGCAGACGATCGGGGTCGGGACGTAAGGGTTCGTTATTCATCAAGCTTATCCAGCGCCAGATTGAGTTCTACAACGTTGACGACCGGCTGGCCGATATAGTTCACCAGCGGTTGTTGGCTGTATTTTGCGATCAGTTGCGTGAGCTGTTCAACGCTGAGATTACGCGCTTTCGCCACGCGTGGGATCTGCCAGGCCGCCGCTTGCGGGGTAATATTATTGTCCAGCCCGCTTGCTGACGCTGTCACCAGTTCAACCGGAACGCTCGTGCTGGCGTCCGGGTTAGCGGCCCGTAATGCGGCAACGCGTGCGGCTATCTGTTTATCCAGCACCGGGTTACTGACTGCCAGATTGCTCCCGCCAGAAGCCTGTGGATTATAGGGCATTTCTGCTGTTGCCGACGGGCGACCATGAAAATAGCCGTTGCCGGTAAAATTTTGCCCGATTAATGCCGAACCGCGCACCGTATCACCTTCACGAATCAATGAACCGTTGGCCTGCCAGGGAAACCACCATTGCCCCAGTGCGGTGGTCAGCAGCGGGTAAACGCCGCCAGTAATCAATAACAGAAAGAGAAATGTCGATAATGCCGGACGTAATCCACTCATGGTAAACCTCACACCAGACCGCAAACGGTTAGCAGTAAATCAATGACTTTGATACCAATAAACGGCACCAGCAGCCCACCCAGACCGTAAATCCATAAGTTACGGCGCAACATGGCAGAAGCGGTAAGCGGTTTATAACTCACGCCTTTTAACGCCAGGGGAATCAAAAAGACGATAATCAAGGCGTTGAAAATGACCGCACTGAGAATGGCGGAGTCGGGCGAATGCAGGCGCATGATGTTCAGCGCATTTAACTGCGGATACGTTGCCGCGAACGCCGCTGGAATAATGGCGAAGTATTTCGCCACATCGTTGGCAATGCTGAAGGTGGTCAACGAGCCACGGGTCATCAGCATCTGTTTGCCAATGTGCACTACCTCGATCAACTTGGTCGGGTTGGAGTCGAGATCCACCATATTGCCCGCTTCTTTCGCCGCCTGGGTGCCGGAGTTCATCGCCACCGCAACATCGGCCTGTGCCAGCGCCGGAGCATCGTTGGTGCCATCGCCGGTCATCGCCACTAAACGGCCTTCCGCCTGATACTGACGAATCAGTGCCAGCTTGGCCTCCGGTGTTGCTTCGGCGAGAAAATCATCGACACCCGCTTCCGCAGCTATCGCGGCGGCAGTCAGGCGGTTATCGCCGGTAATCATCACCGTTTTAATGCCCATTTTACGCAGCTGGGCGAAGCGCTCTTTAATACCGCCTTTGACGATATCTTTCAGCGCAATAACGCCCAGCACACGAGAACCTTCCACCACCACCAGCGGCGTGGCTCCCTGACGCGCAACCTGATCGACTTTTTGATCAACATCGGCAGGGAAGTGACCACCGTTAGCCTCAACATGGCGGCGAATGGCATCGACAGAACCTTTACGGATCATGCGGTTGTCGATGTTGATCCCGCTCATCCGGCTTTGCGCAGTAAACGGTACAAAGGTGGCATGGAGCGACTGCACATCGCGCTCGCGCAGGTTAAAACGCTGCTTGGCGAGGATCACAATACTGCGGCCTTCCGGCGTTTCATCAGCCAGCGAAGCCAGTTGTGCGGCGTCAGCCAGCGTTTTTTCATCCACGCCCTGCGCAGGGATAAACTCCGACGCCTGACGGTTACCGAGTGTGATGGTGCCGGTTTTATCCAGCAGCAGGACGTCCACGTCGCCCGCCGCTTCAACTGCACGCCCGCTGGTGGCAATCACATTCGCGCCCAGCATCCGACTCATCCCGGCGACGCCAATCGCTGACAACAGACCGCCAATAGTGGTTGGGATCAGACAGACCAGCAGTGCCACCAGTACCGTTACGCTGACTGCATTACCGCCCCACGCGGAAAACGGCCACAGCGTGGCGGTTGCCAGTAAAAAGACGATAGTCAGGGCAATCAGGAGAATGGTCAGGGCAATCTCGTTCGGCGTTTTACGTCGCTGCGCACCTTCCACCATCGCGATCATCCGATCCAGAAATGTCTCGCCGGGGTTAACGCTGCACTCAATCACCAGCCAGTCAGAAAGAATACGCGTGCCGCCAGTGACGGAGGCAAAATCACCGCCGGATTCACGGATCACCGGAGCCGATTCCCCGGTGATGGCGCTTTCATCGACCGATGCGCCGCCTTCAATGACTTCACCATCGCAGGGGATAATATCGCCAGCTTCTACCAGTACGATATCGCCTTTACGCAGTTGATCGGCAGGAACTTTGTCTGCCGCAGCGCCATATTTCGGTTCGCGCAGCTTGCGAGCAAAAGCGGTTTTTTTCACCCCTTTCAGACTGTTGGCCTGCGCTTTACTGCGGCCTTCTGCCAGCGCCTCGGCGAAATTAGCGAACAGTACGGTGATCCACAGCCAGCCGCTAATTGCCGCACTAAACAGCGCATTGCCAGGCATCGTACCGCTTGCCATCGCGATGCTAATACAGGTGGTCAGCAGACTGCCGATCCAGACGATAAACATCACCGGATTGCGCCATTGCGCCTGCGGGTTTAATTTTTTCACCGCTTCTTTCAGCGCCTGAACGACAAGTGTTGGTTCGAATAGCGCCAGTTGTTTACGACTCATATTCAGTGCTCACTCAATATCATCAGGAGAGATATTCCGCCACCGGACCAAGCGCCAGGGCAGGGATAAAGGTCAGTGCGCCAACCAGCAACACGGTGCCGATTAACAGGCCAACAAACAGCGGGCCGTGCGTTGGCAATGTGCCGGAGCTGGCGGGTTGGCTCTTTTTACTCACCAGCGAACCGGCAATTGCCATCACCGGGATAATCACCCCGAAGCGCCCGACAAACATGCACAACGCCAGTAAACAGTTCCAGAATGGAGAGTTGGCGCTTAATCCGGCAAAGGCGCTGCCGTTGTTGTTAGCGGCGGATGACACGGCGTACAGCACTTCGCTAAAACCATGCGGGCCAGGGTTGAGCATGGCGCTACGTCCGGCGTCGGTCATCATTGCCAGCGCCGCGCCCATCAGCACCAGCGTCGGGGTGACCAGAATCGCCAGTGCAGTCAGTTTCATCTCGCGTACGTCGATTTTTTTACCCAGATATTCCGGTGTACGACCAATCATCAGCCCGGCAATAAACACCGCCAGCAGGACAAACAGCATCATGCCGTAAAGGCCGGAACCGACGCCGCCGAATACCACTTCACCAATTTGCATCAACCACATCGGCACCATGCCACCAAGAGCGGTAAACGAATCATGCATCGCAATCACCGCGCCGCAGGAAGCCGCCGTAGTCACGACCGCAAACAGGCTACTGACCAGCACGCCGAAACGGCTCTCTTTACCTTCCATATTGATGCTGCTGTCCGCGCCGAGCGCCAGCAGATGCGGATTACCCTGAACTTCTGCCCACATCACTACGCCTACGCAGATGACAAAAATCACCGACATCGCCCACAGCAACATGCGCCCCTGGCGACGATCGCCCGCCACTTCACCAAAGGCAAAGCACAGCGCTGTTGGGATCAAGAAAATCGCCAGCATTTGCACGAAGTTGGTCAGTGCGGTTGGGTTTTCAAACGGATGCGACGAGTTGGCATTAAAAAAGCCACCGCCGTTAGTTCCGAGCATTTTGATCGCTTCCTGAGAAGCTACTGGCCCCATTGGTAACAGCTGTTGCGATCCTTCAATGGTCGTCACAGCCTGATAAGGCAAAAAGTTTTGCAGCGCACCTTGTTGAATAAAAAACAGTGCGATCAACAATGCCACAGGGGCTAACACCCATAACGTGATGCGTAGCAGATCGACCCAGGCATTACCGAGCGTGCTCATGCTCTGGCGGGTAAACGCACGGATGAGGGCAAAAATCACCGCAATCCCGCTGGCGGCAGAAAGAAAGTTTTGCACCGTTAAGCCCGCCATCTGGCTGAAATAGCTCAACGTGGTTTCACCGCTATAAGATTGCCAGTTGGTATTGGTGACAAAGCTGACGGCGGTATTGAGCGCCAGATCCCACGACAGCCCCGGCAACTGCTGTGGATTAAGCGGCAGATAGTGCTGACCGAGCAACATAAAAAACAGCACCGCCAGCCCCAGTATATTCAGGCCAAGAATGGCTGAGAGATACTGCTTCCAGTTCATCTCGCGGTCAGAGACGCCAAGCGCGCTAAAGAGTACGCGTTCAACGCCCGTCGTACCAGGAAGAGGAATATCATTAATCAGCCGCGCCAGCCCGCTACCTAAGGGACGCGCCAGCACCATTAATACCAGTAAAAACGTGGCAATCAGTAAGAACCCTTGCGCAGCCATCAGAACGCCTCCGCATTGATCAGGGCATAAACCAGATAACCCAGTAATAAAAACACCAGCAATACGCCGGTTATCACGCCTGCACTCACAGTGCACCTCCAGTGGCCTAAAAGTGATACCGGAAGGGTAGAGTTCTGGCTGCAAAGATTTCGCAAAAATCTGCGGGCGTGGTGTAAAAAAAGTATAAAAATGGCAAAAGTAATGATTTAACTAATGTTTAGTATTAATTTAACTTTTATGTAACTTAATTACACGGTGAATATAAATAAACCATCAATAAGTAAAAATAAGTGGTCGGATGAGTAGTAAAATTACACAAACAGCGGTACTATTTTCATCAGATAAACGAATTCATTTTTCCGGTGCTATTCACCGGGTAGATACAAAAGGGGGAGAAAAGTATGGAACTCTACAAAGAATATCCTGCATGGCTTATCTTTTTACGCCGTACTTGTGCGGTTGCAGCGGGCGTTCTGGCGCTGCCTTTCATGCTTTTCTGGAAAGACCGCGCCCGCTTTTACAGCTACCTGCACCGCGTCTGGTCGAAAACCAGCGATAAACCGGTGTGGATGGATCAGGCCGAAAAGGCAACTGGTGATTTTTACTGATTGCTGAGTTCTGAATACATTGAAAACCGCCAGCGGAAACGCTGGCGGTTTTTTGTATCAGGAAGATGTTCAGAGGAATATTTAGACACCGTTATACCAATCGAAACATATATTCATGAAATATATATAAATATTTTCCTAATTGTTTCTATCTGACGGATATCTCACTTAAGGCTTTCTTATAAATCTGTAGGGTTTTGCCTGTCAGCGGACAAATAACCCGATAATACAAGGATGAGCAGATGAGCGGAAAACCGGCGGCGCGTCAGGGCGACATGACGCAGTATGGCGGTAGCATTGTCCAGGGTTCAGCCGGGGTGCGCATCGGTGCCCCCACCGGCGTGGCCTGTTCGGTGTGCCCCGGCGGGGTGACGTCCGGCCATCCGGTCAATCCGCTGCTGGGTGCAAAGGTCCTTCCCGCTGAAACCGACATCGCCCTGCCCGCCCCGCTGCCGTTCATTCTCTCCCGCACCTACAGCAGTTACCGGACAAAAACGCCCGCGCCGGTGGGGAGCCTCGGCCCCGGCTGGAAAATGCCTGCGGATATCCGCTTACAGCTGCGCGATAACACACTGATACTCAGTGATAACGGCGGCCGAAGCCTGTATTTTGAGCACCTGTTTCCCGGTGAGGACGGTTACAGCCGCAGCGAATCACTGTGGCTGGTGCGCGGCGGCGTGGCGAAACTGGATGAAGGTCACCGGCTGGCCGCACTCTGGCAGGCGCTGCCGGAAGAACTCCGCTTAAGTCCGCATCGTTATCTGGCGACAAACAGTCCGCAGGGGCCGTGGTGGGTACTCGGCTGGTGTGAGCGGGTGCCGGAAGCGGATGAGGTGCTGCCTGCGCCGCTGCCGCCGTACCGGGTACTGACCGGGCTGGTGGACCGCTTCGGGCGCACACAGACGTTCCACCGCGAAGCCGCCGGTGAATTCAGCGGCGAAATCACCGGCGTGACGGATGGTGCCGGGCGTCACTTCCGGCTGGTACTGACCACGCAGGCGCAGCGGGCAGAAGAAGCCCGGCAGCAGGCCATTTCCGGCGGGACGGAACCGTCCGCTTTTCCTGATACCCTTCCGGGTTACACCGAATATGGCCGGGACAACGGCATCCGTCTGTCTGCCGTGTGGCTGACGCACGACCCGGAATACCCGGACAACCTGCCAGCCGCGCCGCTGGTGCGCTATGGCTGGACGCCGCGCGGCGAACTGGCGGCAGTGTATGACCGCAGCAATACACAGGTGCGCAGCTTTACTTACGATGATAAATACCGGGGCCGGATGGTGGTGCACCGTCACACGGGCCGACCGGAAATCCGTTACCGTTACGACCGCGACGGGCGGGTGACAGAACAGCTAAACCCGGCAGGCTTAAGCTACACGTATCAGTATGAGAAAGACCGCATCACCATCACCGACAGCCTGGACCGCCGTGAAGTGCTGCACACGCAGGGCGAAGGCGGGCTGAAGCGGGTGGTGAAAAAGGAACACGCGGACGGCAGCGTCACGCAGAGTCAGTTTGACGCCGTGGGCAGGCTTAAGGCACAGACAGATACGGCAGGCCGGACGACTGAGTACAGCCCGGATGTGGTGACGGGACTCATCACGCGCATCACCACACCGGATGGCAGGGCATCGGCATTTTACTATAACCACCACAGCCAGTTAACGTCAGCCACCGGGCCTGACGGGCTGGAATTGCGCCGGGAATATGATGAATCCGGCCGTCTGATTCAGGAAACTGCACACAACGGCGATATCACCCGCTACCGTTATGATAATCCACACAGTGACTTACCCTGCGCAACGGACGATGCCACCGGCAGCCGGAAAACCATGACATGGAGCCGTTACGGTCAATTGCTGACCGTCACTGACTGTTCCGGTTATGTAACCCGTTATGACCATGACCGTTTTGGTCAGGTGACGGCGGTGCACCGCGAGGAAGGCCTGAGCCAGTACCGCGCATACGACAGCCGTGGACAGTTAATTGCGGTGAAAGACATGCAGGGCCATGAAATGCGGTATGAATACAACGCCGCCGGTGACCTGACCGCCGTCATTGCCCCGGACGGCAGCAGAAACGGGACACAGTACGATGCGTGGGGAAAGGCCATCCGTACCACGCAGGGCGGTCTGACGCGCAGTATGGAATACGATGCTGCCGGACGGGTCATCCGCCTGACCAGTGAAAACGGCAGCCACACCACCTTCCGTTACGATGTACTCGACCGGCTGATACAGGAAACCGGCTTTGACGGCCGCACACAGCGTTATCACCACGACCTGACCGGCAAACTTATCCGCAGCGAGGATGAGGGGCTGGTCACCCACTGGCACTATGACGAAGCAGACCGCCTCACGCACCGCACCGTGAAGGGTGAAACCGCAGAGCGCTGGCAGTATGACGAACGCGGCTGGCTGACAGACATCAGCCATATCAGCGAAGGGCACCGGGTGACGGTGCATTACGGGTATGATGAGAAAGGCCGGCTGACCGGTGAGCGTCAGACGGTGCATCACCCGCAGACGGAAGCACTGCTCTGGCAGCATGAGACCAGACACGCTTACAACGCGCAGGGGCTGGCGAACCGCTGTATACCGGACAGCCTGCCCGCCGTGGAATGGCTGACCTATGGCAGCGGCTGGCTGGCAGGCATGAAGCTCGGCGACACACCGCTGGTGGATTTCACCCGCGACCGCCTGCACCGGGAAACGCTGCGCAGATTCGGCCGTTATGAACTCACCACCGCTTATACCCCTGCCGGGCAGTTACAGAGCCAGCACCTGAACAGCCTGCAGTATGACCGCGATTACACCTGGAACGACAACGGCGAACTCATCCGCATCAGCAGCCCGCGCCAGACCCGGAGTTACAGCTACAGCGACTCCGGCAGGCTGACCGGCGTTCACACCACGGCAGCGAACCTTGATATCCGCATCCCGTATGCCACGGACCCGGCAGGTAACCGCCTGCCCGACCCGGAGCTGCACCCGGACAGCACCCTCAGCATGTGGCCGGATAACCGTATCGCCCGTGACGCGCACTATCTTTACCGGTATGACCGTCACGGCAGACTGACAGAGAAAACCGACCTCATCCCGGAAGGGGTTATCCGCACGGATGATGAGCGCACCCACCGGTACCATTACGACAGTCAGCACCGGCTGGTGTACTACACGCGGACACAATATGCAGAGCCGCTGGTCGAAAGCCGCTATCTTTACGACCCGCTGGGCCGCAGGGTGGCAAAACGGGTATGGCGACGTGAACGGGACCTGACGGGCTGGATGTCGCTGTCACGGAAACCGGAAGTGACCTGGTACGGCTGGGACGGCGACCGCCTGACCACAATACAGAACGACAGAACCCGCATCCAGACGATTTATCAGCCGGGGAGCTTCACGCCACTCATCAGGGTTGAAACCGCCACCGGTGAGCTGGCGAAAACGCAGCGCCGCAGCCTGGCGGATGCGCTTCAGCAGTCCGGCGGCGAAGACGGTGGCAGTGTGGTGTTCCCGCCGGTGCTGGTGCAGATGCTCGACCGGCTGGAAAGTGAAATCCTGGCTGACCGGGTGAGTGAGGAAAGCCGCCGCTGGCTGGCATCGTGCGGCCTGACGGTGGAGCAGATGCAAAACCAGATGGACCCGGTGTACACGCCGGCGCGAAAAATCCACCTGTACCACTGCGACCATCGCGGCCTGCCGCTGGCGCTTATCAGCACGGAAGGGGCTACAGAATGGTGCGCAGAATACGATGAGTGGGGCAACCTGCTGAATGAAGAGAACCCGCATCAGCTGCAGCAGCTTATCCGCCTGCCGGGGCAGCAGTATGATGAGGAGTCCGGCCTGTATTACAATCGCCACCGCTATTATGACCCGCTGCAGGGGAGGTATATCACTCAGGATCCGATTGGACTGAAGGGGGGATGGAATTTTTATCAGTATCCGTTGAATCCGGTTCAGTATATAGATTCAATGGGACTGGCATCAAAATATGGACACTTAAATAATGGCGGATATGGAGCGAGACCCAACAAACCGCCTACGCCCGATCCAAGTAAATTGCCAGACATAGCGAAACAATTAAGACTGCCATATCCTATTGACCAGGCCAGTAGTGCGCCTAATGTTTTCAAAACATTCTTCAGAGCATTAAGCCCTTACGACTACACACTGTATTGCAGGAAGTGGGTAAAACCAAATCTGACTTGTACGCCACAGGATGATCCCCAGTATCCAGGGATGGATACAAAGACAGCAAGTGATTACCTGCCACAGACAAATTGGCCAACAACTCAATTACCACCAGGATATACTTGTGCAGAACCCTATTTATTCCCAGACATTAATAAACCCGATGGGCCAGCAACAGCAGGGATAGATGATTTGGGTGAAATTTTAGCTAAAATGAAACAGAGAACATCGAGAGGAATAAGAAAATGAAAAGAGTTTTGTTCTTTTTGCTGATGATATTTGTTAGTTTTGGTGTTATAGCTGATTGCGAAATACAAGCTAAAGATCATGATTGTTTTACTATTTTCGCTAAGGGTACTATTTTTTCCGCGTTTCCTGTCTTAAATAATAAAGCCATGTGGAGATGGTATCAGAATGAGGACATCGGTGAGTATTATTGGCAAACAGAACTGGGTACATGTAAAAATAATAAATTCACACCAAGCGGGGCGAGACTCTTAATTCGCGTCGGGTCACTACGCCTTAATGAAAATCATGCCATCAAAGGAACGTTGCAGGAGTTGATAAATACAGCAGAAAAAACGGCGTTTCTCGGCGATCGGTTTAGAAGTTATATAAGAGCGGGTATCTATCAAAAAAAGAGCAGTGATCCAGCTCAGTTGTTGTCAGTCCTTGATAATTCAATCATGGTTAAATATTTTAAAGATGAGAAGCCAACTTATGCTCGAATGACAGCACATCTCCCGAACAAAGATGAGTCTTACGAATGTTTAACAAAAATACAGCATGAACTGCTTCGTAGTGAAGAAAAATAAAACATCTTCCTGAGAAAATAAATTAACCATTCGGAAAAACATGTTCTTAATGGATATCCAGGTACACCAGAAGGTCGATTTGGAAAAATGGATTCCGATGGTAAGAATATCATATATTCTGAATGTAATGTTTTACCCACAACTTTTGAGATTCGATAGGTGTAGAACACGAGAAACTCACTAATATTACTTATTATGATATTGTTTACAATATCATAATAAGTATTTGGAAAAGAAAATCCAGTGGAAATTTTAGTAAATAGTCGTGAAATGGCTTTGGAATTATCATATGTTTACATTAAATATGTATACGGGAAAGAAAAAGCAGAATTTCAGAAACCATATAGTATTACAGATGACAATAATTGTTGGAAAATTGAGGGAAAACAACCGAAGACGTTAGGAGGAAATTTTACAATACTAATAGCGAAAAAAGATGGGCAAGTGTTGAATGTAATACACACAAAATAATCCACTGTACAGTCGATTCAAATATTTTACCAAGGTGTGTTTCGTAACAATTTTGTGTACAATATGACTCTACATATCGACGAAAAAACCACTTGATTTGACAGGAACACATTCAAAAAAATTTCTTTTTTCATTTCAGGAGCGATTTTCATCTGTTACTTGAAGTATCTGTGAGATTAAGTGACTCCCCCTAACGTCGTACTAAATAGTAATTACTGGCCATACCGGGAGCAGTATTCGGCGCTCCCCACATGCAGCAGAATAACCGCATCAGCGAAGATGTATTGTATTTTTACTATCACAATGGGTACGGACGGTTTATGGAAAAGAATGAACATTAGATACGCGATGCGGCGGCAGGTTACACGGTTATCACTACGATAGCCAATACTGGCTGGTGCATTACCGCCGTGAACGATAGGACGCCGTACTGCTGGAAATTTCTTACCTTTATGACTTCCCGCGCCGCCGTATCGGGAAACGGGAAGCAATCACAGGGAAAGATCATCAGAAGTTCACTTTTTGTACTAAATAATTCGCATTTTATGTTTAAAAATTGAGATATTCCTCATTA
>OLHG01000944.1_pt1 | contig 19189 bp, 21 predicted proteins | sample 1605971 | NCBI WGS metagenome assembly OLHG01 (sample SAMN03283289) | human gut metagenome | biome: human-associated habitat; material: feces | host: Homo sapiens | place: Peru | collected 2012 | reverse complement strand
AAGATCCAAGAGCAGATAGAGCACCAGGAGAATTTTATCAATTAGATTTTGAGATGGCATTTGCTACACAAGATGATGTTTTAGGAGTTATTGAAAAAGTAATACCATCAGTATTCAAGGAACATACAAATTGGCAAGTGGATGAAGGACCATTCGTAAGAATTCCATATAGAGAAGCAATGGAAAAATACGGAATAGACAAACCAGATTTAAGAAATCCATTAATAATCCAAGATGCTACAGAAATATTTAAAGATACAGAATTTAATGCATTTAAAGGAAATGTTGTAAAAGCAATTGTTGTTCCAAATGGTGCAAGCCAAGGAAGAAAATTCTTTGATAATATGACAGAATTTGCTGTTCAAGAACAAAAGGCAAAAGGATTAGCTTGGACAAAGATAGTAGAAGACAACACTGTTCAAGGAGGAATTGCAAAATTCATTACAGCAGATGTACTAAAAGGACTAGAAGAAAAATTAGAAGCAAAACAAGGAGATAGTATATTCTTTGTAGCTGATCAATTAGAAAAGGCACAAAAAATAGCTGGACAAGTAAGAATCGAATTAGGAAAAAGATTAGACTTACTAGAGAAGAATGTATACAGATTCTGCTTTATAGTAGACTTCCCAATGTATGAATATAACGAGGATGAAGGAAAAATTGATTTCAACCATAATCCATTTTCAATGCCACAGGGCGGTTTAGAAGCATTAGAAAATAAAGACCCTCTAGACATAGTAGCATATCAATACGATTTAGTATGCAATGGATATGAAATGGCATCTGGAGCAGTTAGAAATCATGATCCAAAGTTGATGGTAAAAGCATTTGAGATTGCTGGATATTCAGAAGAAACAGTAAAAGAAAGATTTGGAGCGTTATATAAAGCATTCAAATACGGAACTCCACCACATGCAGGAGCAGCTCCTGGACTAGATAGAATGGTAATGCTAATTGCAGACACACAAAATATAAGAGAAATAATTGCATTCCCTAAGAACAAAAAGGCAAGAGATGTAATGATGAATGCTCCAAGTAGGGTAGATGAACAACAACTAAAAGATGTACACATAAAAATTGATAAATAAAAAAGTTTAAAATTAGAAAAGGCAGGTGGATTTGATGAAAAAGGAAAATGAAGAAACACTTGCAGTAGCAGTAGAAAAACTAAATAAAAAAATAGATGGATTAATAGATGAACAAAAAGAACTAAAAAAAGCGTTTAATAAATGTTTACAGAAGCTAAACAAAATGCAGGAATTTCATGAAATTAATGATATGAGAGCAGAATTGTTTAATAAAGAAGTAAACGATATAAAAAGGTGTTTAATTATGATAAATGATAAGCTTTATTAAAACATCTAAGAGAGTAAGGAGAAGATATGAAGAGAACATTTAGATTTTATTTTGCTTTAACAATGGCAAAATGTGCAAGTTTAGCGTTAAAAATATTGGGAAGAAATGCATCATATTTTCCGGGAAAAGTAGCAATAACACTATGTCCAGATTTCCTAGGAATGATAGAAAAACCAAAAATAATAATAGGAATTACAGGAACAAATGGAAAGACAACAGTAGCAAACCTTTTATTGGATTGCTTAGAAAACTTTGGATACAAAGTAATAAACAACAAGGCTGGATCTAACATAAATGCAGGAATAGCAAGTAGTTTAGTTCATGGTGTAACTTTTAGACAGAAAGTAAAAGGAGATATAGCAATTTTCGAAATAGATGAGAGAAGCTCACCAAAAGTATATCCATATGTGAAACCGAATTACTTAATTTGTACAAACCTAATTAGAGATTCGTTAAGAAGAAATGCGCATCCAGAATTTATATTTAACATCATAAACTCTAATTTGCCAAAAGAAACAAAATTGATTCTAAATGCAGATGATATGATAAGCAGTGGTCTAGGACAAGAAAATGAAAAAGTTTATTATGGAATAGATAAATTGGATTCGGATTATGAAGAATGTCCAAACATAATAAATGATATGGCAGTATGCCCTAAATGTCATACTAAAATGAAATATAACTATGTAAGAAATAATCATATAGGAAATGGATATTGCCCAAACTGTGATTTTAAATCAAAAGAAGCTGACTATCGTATTACAAATATTGATTATAAAGGAAACAAAGCAATAGTAAATAGAAAAGGAAAAGATGAAGAATATAAATTACTAAATAACAACAGTATATTCAACATATACAATGAATTAGCAGTGATAACATTCTTAAGAGAATTTGGACTATCAGATGAAAAAGTACAGAAACTACTAGAAAATCTAAAAATAACAAAATCAAGATACGAAGATGAAGAAATCGAAGGATATAAGATGATTAGTTATATGACTAAAGGTGGAAATCCTGTTGCAACATCAGGTGTATTCGATTATGTTAGAAGAGAACCAAATAAAAAAGATGTAATCATGATAATAGAAAATATTCACGATGGCGAAGACTGGCCAGAAAATATAACATGGATATATGACACAGACTTTGAATTCTTAAAAGACGAAAATATAGACAAAATAATAATAGGTGGAATTCGTTCTCAAGATTATCGCATTAGATGTTTACTAGCAGGAATACCAGAAGAGAAAATAGTATGTGACAGAGAAGAAACAGAAACTTATAAATATTTGTCATTAGATAAGGATAAAGACATATACGTATTATTTGACTTAGATTCGTTGGATAAATTAGCAATATTACAACAAAACATAAGAAACAGAATAAAGGAGGGAAAATAAATGATAAAAATAGAAGTATTATTCCCTGAAGTATGTAATTTATATGGCGAAACTTTTAATATAAAGTATCTAGAAAAATGTATAGACGATGTAGAAACTATAAATACTGCATTAACAGATACACCAAGATTTGTTTCAGAAGATATTAATATGATATATATGGCACCAATGCCGGAAAGTATACAAGAACTAGCCATAAAAAAGCTAGAACCTTATAAAAAAAGAATAAAAGAATTAATAGACAAAAAAGTAGTATTTTTACTAGTTGGAAATGCAGTAGAAGTATTTGGAAAGTATATAGAAAATGAAGATGGAAGCAAAATAGAAGCCTTAGGTGTATTGGATTTATATGCAAAAAGAGATATGATGCATAGACATAATAGTGCATTTATTGGTCAATTTGAAGACATAGAAGTAATTGGATATAAATCACAATTCACAATGGTATATACAGATAATACTGAAAATTACTTTGCAAAAGTAGAAAGAGGAATAGGAATCAACAAAGAGAGCAAACTAGAAGGTATAAAAGTAAACAATCTAATAGGAACATACTTACTAGGACCAATTCTAGTATTAAATCCATTATTAACAAAGAAAATTTTAGAAATGATGGGAATAAAAGAACCAAAGCTTAAATATGAAGCAGACTTAATGGATGCATATCAAAAAAGATTAGAAGAAATAAGACTAAAAGTAAAGTAGAAAGAGATAAAATGAAGAATATAAAAGATTATGACCTAGAAGATTTGAAACAAGAACTTATATCAATTGGAGAAAAAGGCTTTAGAGCAGAACAAATTTTTAAATGGTTATACCAAGAGAAAGTAAAAAGCTTTGATGAAATGACAAATCTTTCACTAGAATTAAGAGAAAAGTTAAAAGACAATTATACAATTTGTAATTATAACATACTAAAAAAATTAGAATCATCAGATGGAACAAAAAAATACTTATTTGACATTTTAGACGGAAATATTATAGAATCTGTATTAATGGAATACCATTATGGAAAATCAGTATGTGTTTCATCACAAGTAGGTTGCAAAATGGGATGTAAATTCTGTGCGTCGACAGGAATTCCATTTGTAAGAAACCTTACGGCAGGAGAGATTGTAGAGCAAATTTTAGCAATAGAACAAGATACTGGTGAAAAAATTTCAAATATAGTATTTATGGGAATTGGGGAACCATTAGATAATTATGATAATGTAATAAAGGCTATAAGAATATTGAATAATCCAAAAGGGTTAGGAATAGGTGCAAGACATATTAGTGTGTCTACAAGCGGACTAGTTCCAAGGATATATGACTTGGCAAAAGAAAACATACAATGTACACTATCTGTGTCATTACATGCGAGCAATAATGAAAAACGTTCAAGCATGATGCCTGTTAATAATAGATATAGTGTAGAAGAATTAATCAAAGCCTGCAAAGATTATATTGCAATGACAAACAAAAGAATATCATTTGAATATGCGTTAGCTAAGGATAATAATGACAATATGCAAGATGCAAAAGAACTTGCCAATCTGCTAAAAGGGATGTTGTGTCACGTCAACTTAATACCAATAAATAAAATTGAAAATGGAAAATTTACAAAAAGTTCAAATGAAAATATAATTAAATTTAGAGATTATCTAAATGACCATGGAATTGTAGCAACTATAAGAAGAGAACTAGGTTCGGATATAGAAGCTGCTTGTGGGCAATTAAGAAGAAAAAATTTGAATCCTAAGAATGAAAATAATAAGAATCAATAAATTGAATCTTATTAGGGTTTTTAGAAGATAATAGGAGGAAAAATATGCAAATATTTGCAAAGACAGATATAGGAAAAGAACGAAGAATAAATGAAGATTTTTTCTATATAACAGATAAGAAGGATGAAATTCAACTAGCAATACTAGCAGATGGAATGGGAGGCTATAATGCAGGCGAAGTGGCTAGCAAGACAGCAACCCAAGCTGTACGAGAGTATATAGAAGAACATTTTTCGAAAGAAGAAATAGAGGAAACAATTAGACAGTCAATCGAATATGCAAATAAAGTAGTATACGAAAAAGCAAAAACCAAAAAAGAATTAGATGGAATGGGTACTACTTTAGATGTTTGTCTAATATATAATAATAAGATATATATAGGTCATATTGGAGATAGTAGGGTATATAGAATAAGAGATAATGAAATGCAAAGAATCACAAGGGATGACAGCTATGTACAAACATTGATTGAAGATGGAAAAATAACAAAAGAAGAAGCATTTAATCATCCTAAAAAGAATATGATAACAAAAGCTTTAGGATGTATGGGAGACGTTGTACCTAACATATATGAAGAAACTTTTGAGGAAAACGATATAATATTGATGACTTCGGATGGACTTACAAATATGGTAAAAGAGGAAGAAATATTAGATATTATTAAACAAAATCCAGAAGAAGCGGTAGAACAATTAATAAAAAAAGCAAATGATAATGGCGGATATGACAACATCACAGTTGTTATAATATTATAAGTGGGGAGAAAGGTTATGAATATAATAGGAAGAACAATAGCAAATAGATATGAAATAATTAACAAAACTGGTGTGGGAGGAATGGCAACAGTATATGTTGCAAAAGACAAAGTACTAAATAGAAATGTTGCTGTAAAAGTATTAAAAGATGAATTCACAACAGATGAAGAATTTGTTAAAAGATTCAATTCAGAAGCACAAGCAGCAGCAAGTTTGTCACACCCTAACATAGTATCAATATATGACGTAGGAAACGAAGACAATATTTATTATATAGTAATGGAACTTGTAAGAGGAAAGACACTAAAACAGATTATAACAGAAGAAGGAGCACTTCCTTGGAAATGGTCTGTAAATATAGCAATGCAAATAGCTTCAGCGCTAGAAACAGCACACAAAAATAACATAGTTCATAGAGACATAAAACCACATAATATAATAATAACAGAAGATGGAGTTGCAAAAGTAACAGACTTTGGAATCGCAAAAGCTGTATCAAACTCTACAATAACAGCATTTGGAACAACAATAGGATCAGTACATTATTTCTCACCAGAGCAAGCAAAAGGTGGATACACAGATGCAAAATCAGACATATACTCATTAGGAGTAGTAATGTACGAGATGCTTACAGGAAGAGTCCCATTTGATAGTGACACATCAGTATCAGTAGCTCTAAAACATATGCAAGAAGCGCCAGTTCCACCAATGGAAATAAATGAGAATATACCAAAAGCTGTAAATGATATAATTTTAAAAGCAATGGAAAAGGAACCAATGGCAAGATATCAAACAGCAACAGCGATGCTTAGAGATTTATCAATGGCTTTAAAAGATCCAGATGGAGAATTTGTTGAGGAAGAAGCAAATGACGGACTTACAAGAAGAATGGGAGTTATCACAGACGATATGCTTAGAAATTCATCTGCTTCAAACACAAAAAAGAAAAAACAAGGAAAACTAGCAGAATTTTGCAAAAAACATCCTGCTGCAAGACCTTTAATCATAATAGCAATAATACTTGTTCTATTTTTTGGAAGTATAGGAATAACATCTGCAATAATGAATGCAGTTAATCCAAAAGATGTACAAATACCAAACTTAGTTGGAAAAACAGAGGATGAAGCAAAAGAGGAACTAGCTAAATTAAAACTAGAATATGTAAAAATAAGTGAAGACTATAACAAAGACTATGAAGCTGGAAAAATATATGAACAAACGCCAGGTTATAGCGAAGGATATAAAATAAAACAAAAAAATAAAGTATCAGTTAAAGTAAGCAAAGGAACTGAAACAACAATAGTACCAAAAGTAATCGGTGACACATATGATGAAGCAGTTAAAAAATTAGAAGATGCTAAACTTAAAGCTGAAAAAGTGGAAGAGGTAAACAAAGACATAAAAGAAGGAATTGTAATAAGTCAAGAAATAGAAGCAAATTCAACAGCAAATGCAGGAGATGTAGTAAAAATTCATGTAAGCATTGGCTCTGGAATACCACAAGTTGTAGTGCCAGGCGTAGTTGGAAAAAATGAAAACGAAGCGAAATCAGCATTAGAAGCAAAAAATCTAAAAGTAAACATAGAATATGAAGAAGACAGTACAAAAAATAATGGAGAAGTTCTAAGACAAAGTATAAAAGCTGGTGAAAACATTGATGAAGGAACAGAAATAACTATAACAGTAAATAAATTAGCAGAGATGAAAGATGGAACAGTAAATGTTAATCTAAAATCGCTTCTAAAATATACACCAGAGAAAGATGAAGATGGAAAGGAAATCATAGAGAATGGTCAAGTAAGAATAGTAGTTGGAAACGATCCAATATATAATGAAAATAAGCCAAAGACCACAACAAACATCAGTGCAAGATTTAGTGCAAAAGGAAATGTAACAATAAAAATTTATGTAGATGACATATTAAAAGGAACAAAAGAAATTAATATGAATGTTACAACAACATGCACATTTGAATAAAAAATTCAAAAGCAACTCATAGCCTAATATGAGTTGCTTTTTATAGTGAAAAAATGTTATAATAAAAAAGTAAAAAATAAAAATAGGAGAAAATATGCAAGGATTAATAATAGAAAATAAAGCAAATCTATATAAAGTAAAAGTAAATGAAAAAGAATATATAGCAACAGCAAGAGGAAAGTTCAAAAACGAGAATACTTCGCCAGTTGTAGGAGATATAGTAGAAATATCTATATTAGAAGAGCAAAAAAACACAGCAGTAATAGAAGAAATAAAAACAAGAAAAACATATATAAAAAGACCAAAACTTGCAAATATAACAAAAATAATATTTGTAATATCAAGCAAACATCCAAAGCCTGATTTACTAATGTTAGACAAACAATTAGCTTTTGCTGAATACCTACATATAGAACCTATAATAGTATTAAATAAAATCGATTTAGATGAAAAAGAAGAATTTAATAAAATAAGCCAAACTTATAGAAATATAGGCTATAAGGTAATAAAAACAAATGCAAAAGAGAAAATAGGAATACAGAAATTAGAACAAGAACTAAAAGACAATATAAGTGCCTTTTCGGGCAACTCAGGAGTAGGAAAATCAACATTAATAAATGATTTATTTAATCAAAATATAACAGAAGAAGGAGAAATAAGTCAGAAGAATAAAAGAGGCAAGAACACAACAACACATATAAAACTATATGAATTAAACAAAGACACATATATAGCAGATACTCCTGGATTTTCAACTTTTGATGTGTATGAAATTCCATATAAAGAACTAGACGAATATTTTGTGGAATTTAAGAATGGAATAGAAAATTGCAGATACATTGGATGTAGCCACATAAAAGAAGATGAATGTGGAGTAAAAGATCTGATAGAAGAGAATAAAATAGACAGACAAAGATATGAAAATTATATTAAAATATATGAAGAATTAAAAGACAAGGAGGAACACAAATGGTAGATGTATCAACATCAATATTAAGCGTAAAAAAAGAAAATATAATAGATACAATATACAAACTAGAAGAGGCAAAGACAAATTATTTTCATATAGATGTAATGGATGGAGAGTTTGTAAAGAATAATACACACGACATTATGTTAGAATATGCAGAATACTTAGATCACGTAACCAAAGTACCATTAGATGTTCATTTAATGGTAAAAGATATAAAAAACTATGTGGATAGTTATTTGATATTTAATCCTAATATAATAACATTTCATTATGAAGCTTGTAATGATAAAGAGGAAGTATTTGAAATAATAAAATATATAAAAGAAAAGGGAAGAAGAGTAGGAATCTCAATTAAACCAAATACAAAATTAGAAGAAATAAAAGAATTTCTACCATATGTACACTTAGTTTTAATAATGACAGTAGAACCAGGAGAAGGTGGACAAAAATTAATTCCGGAAACAATAGCAAAAATAGAAGAGGTAAAGACATTTAGAGAACAAAACAATTTGGACTTTGAAATAGAAGCTGATGGTGGAATAAATGTGGAAAATGCAACTGAATTAGTAGAAGCGGGAGCAGAAATATTAGTATCAGGAAGTGCAATAATAAACTCAAAAGATTATAAAGAAACAATTAGAAATTTAAAAATGGCATAAAAAAATAGAAACTGTTGGAATAAACCCAACAGTTTAATTTTTATTTTTTAGAATCATCTTTTTTTGCTTCAACAACTGCACTAGCAGAAGCTACGACATTTTCTTCATTTAATTTCTTGTGAGCAAATATTGTATATGTGATAATTCCGAATGCTAGTAAATTGATGATTAAAGTTACTAATCCGCCAACAAAAGGAATCAAACTTACTGCCCAGAAAGCAAGAACTAAAATACAATCAAATAAGATATTCATACTTTTTGAGTTCTTGTTTATTTTCTTGCAAATTATTCTTCCTAAAGGAATTGCAACAAATGCATAAGTAAGTTTAGCAATAAATAGTATGTATGCTAATAATACTATAATTGATGGTAATATACCTATAATTGTGCAGAAAAGAATGATACAAGCAATAGGTATAGCAATTATTGCTAAAGCACCATATCCTAAAGCTGGACCAAATTTCTTAGTAAGAATAATCTCTTCTTTTTCAGCAAATTTAGGTGTTGCTAATACAACAATTAGAATTACAACTAAAGATATTAGTAATACCTTTATAGCATCCCATACATAATTCTTTTTGTGAGATGTTGTTGCAGTTTGGTTATCTGAGTTATCTGCCTCTGTAAAGTTGATAGTTCCTCTAACCATATCTTCTGGAACTTCAACCTTTGATGATGAAGAATAATTAAAATCTTCTCCAACATATGAAGAATCCCCAAATGTAGCATTATCAAAAGATACATTTGCATTTCTTCTAATTGTACCACCTAAAACGAATGTCTCTGCTCCAACAGATACATCTCTAAATATTGTAGCATCAGCAGAAATTGTTAATTTTGAAGCTGTAGCATATATGTCATATACATAACCACTCACAGTAACTTCTTTACCACAAACAAATAAATCGTTATAAATATAACCTGTGTCTGTAATGTTTAATGTGTTAGCAAGAATAAATGCATTTCCACTAATCTTACCACTAATAGTAACTGTTTCACCTATAATAAATGCGTTTCCATCTACATTGTAATCAATAGTTACATCATTTTCTACTAAAAATAAATCTTTATTTATATCCTTTGAAACAGGAGCTTGAGGTTCATCTAATATAGGTTGAACTGCATCCTCTTCTTTAATAGATATAGTACTTATTTCGCTCTCGTTTGCAGCAAATGCAACTGTTGAAATGCACATTACTATAAGAAGTAATAAAATAAAAACTTTTGATTTTAATCCTTTCATAGAATTTCTCCCTTCTTTAAATTATATATATAATATATATTCAAAATTCCAAAATGTCAATGATATTTACAATAACTTTTTAGAGGACATGATTCGCACTTTGGACTTTGAGAGGTACAAGTATTTCGTCCATGCCACATAAAAAGATGATTAATATATTTATAATACTCTGATGGAATAATTTTCAATAAATCCATCTCGATTTTAAGAGGGTCACTTTCTTTAGAAAGACCAAGCCTATTAGAAATACGCTTACAATGAGTATCAACTGCAATGCCCTGAGGTTTGTCGAAAGCTTCAAGCATAATAACATTAGCACTTTTTCTGCCAACGCCGGGCAAAGAAATTAGCTCTTCCATATTGTCAGGAACAACCCCATTATATTTTTCTACCAAAATTTGAGCAGTTGCTTTAATATTTTTGGCTTTATTCTTGTAAAAGCCACAAGGATGAATATAGTCTTCCAATACATGAATATCCATATCAGCAAAATCCTTTGGGGTAGAATACTTTGCAAATAAGGTGGGAGTAGTCAAATTTACTCTATTATCCGTGCACTGAGCAGACAAAACCACGGCCACCAAAAGCTCAAAAGGAGTAGAAAAATCCAAGCTACACTTTGCGTCAGGATACATTTGCTTTAAAATTTTAATCATATCTAATACGTCATTTTTCTTCATAGTAAAATCCTTTCAACAATATTATATAATAAAAACTTTACAAAATAAATATACAATATTAAATTATTGCTCACACTTATGTAAAATTATTAATAATATATTATAAGAAAAGGAGGTAAAATATGTTTGAAGCTTTAAAAAAGACAATCGGACTTTGTCTTGTAGGAATAGGAACCGGAATATTATTAGTATTATTACTTCCTGTTACAGGGTGGCTATTTTTAATAGGGTGTGCACTGTTTATATTAGGAATAGCTTGGCTATTTTGTAAAAAATAAAAGAAAGGATATGATTGTATGAAAATAGTGGTTAAGAAAGTACCAAAATTTTTAAGAGGATTCATTAAATTAGTATTTGGAATAAAAGACGAAAAATAATACATAAAATAGCAAAAAAATAAAATAGGGTTAGCCCTATTTTTATTTTACATTAATTATGCTCTTGTAACTTTTCCAGAACGTAAGCATTTTGAACATACTTGAATGTTTTTTGCTTCTCCGTTTACAATAGCTTTTACACTTCTTAAATTTGGTTTCCAAGTTCTAGCAGCTCTTCTACTAACATGAGAACGAGCGATACTAATTTTATTTCCGTGTGATACACCTTTATCACAAATTGCGCATTTTGCCATGTTACTGCACCTCCTATTGATTTAGCTAAAATCGACTATATATTATAATAACATAAAAATTTAAAAAATACAAGTCTTTTATATGTTTTTTTATAAAAGACTGAAAAAATATAAAATGAACGTTATAGAATATTGTGAATCACTAAATTTGAGTCATCTAATAACTTATTAGCAACAAAAACAAAATTACATTCTGTGTCTGTTAAATAAATATCTAAATTTCCTATATGTGTAGAAGAATTTAGCAAATTGCTTCCAAGTATTTTGCTAAGGTCTTGAGCTATTATAGTTCCTGTATTAATTACTTGAGAGTCAGATTTTAAATACTTTTTAAATATATCAGTAAAAAGAGGATAATGAGTACAGCCTAAGATGAGAGCGTCGACATTATATAATTCTTTCATATATTCATTAACTGTTAAATCAGCAATTTGATTATTGGTCCAACCCTCTTCTGCCATAGGAGCTAATAAAGGACAAGGTTTATTAATTATAGATAAATTATGATTATATTTAAGTAGTGCTGATTGCCATCCACTGCTTCGAATAGTGCCACTAGTAGCAACAACGCCAATAGTCTTTAAATTTGGTTGATTTGATACATACTTGGCAGTTGAATCAATAATACCGATTATTGGTAAACTGTATAAAGACTGCACAGTTTCTGAAGCTTGACTAGTGGCAGTTCCACAGGCAATTACAATAGCTTTTACATTTTTGCTAATAAGAAAATCAATTCCTTTTTTAGTAAGATTAATTATATTTCCCTTAGACTTATTTCCATAGGGAAAACTTTTTGTATCACCATAGTAGATTATATCTTCATTAGGAAAAACTTTTCTGACTTCTTTATAAACAGTAAGACCTCCAACTCCAGAGTCAAACATTCCGATAGCTCTTGTATCCATAGTAAATCTCCTTTCTATAATAAATTATATTATAGAATAAAACATAAAATTATGCAAACGCAATTCACAATTATAGAAACAAAACATAATATATATAAAGCAGGATTGCTAAAAAAGAAAGGAAGAATTATTATGGATTTTGAAAAAACTAATTGTCCAGTTGTCAAAATTAATGGTGTTATAGAAAGAGGAAAACAATATGACTTAGATATAACACTTCCAGAGGATAACAGAAATGTTATTTATGGAATAGTAAAAGACTGCTACAAAGACCCAGTTTGTGATGCAGTTGTAAAATTAATTGAAGTTGAATGTAGAATGGGAAAAGACGTAAGAAAACCTGTATCTCATACTTTCACAGATGAAAATGGAGAATTCGTATTTGGACCTTTATGTGACAATAGAGTGTACGAAGTTGAAATTTGGGTAAACAAAGTAAAACATGCTAAGATATGTACAGAATGTCATCATAAGGGAGAATGCTTAAAAGGTGTAGAAATTGATTGTAAACCAATGCCACCAAAACCATGTCATCCATGTGAGCACCCATGTGAATCAAGAGAAGGAGAAAAATAAGACTAATATTAAAAATATAAGCCTTATATCTGTAAAATAGAGAAATAGAGAACATACTTGCCTATGTTCTCTACTTCAATTATATTAAACCTAAGTTCTTTACAAATTTTTTTCCTTTTTTCATCATTTTACGAGCATCGCTTTTAGGAATAACCTCATTATACATCCAAGTTGCACCAACTGTAAGCAAACTACCAACCAAGATTCCTTCAAAAAACTTCATCTAAATTACCTCCTTTTAGAAATAGTATTCCTATTTTTACCTTTAATATACAAAATATAATAAGAATAAATTTCATATAGACAAATAATGAGCAAAAATTCACCGAAACATTTTCTTAAATTAGAAACAGGCATATTTTTGGAAATAACAGATCCAATGGAGGCACCTATAATACCAAAAATAACAATAACCCAAGCATTTCTAAAATTTATATTTCTATTTTTTATATTAAAAATAATACTAACAATGGCAGAAGGTATAAAACAAACCAGATTTGTGGCTTGAGAAATATGCTGGTCAAGGTTAAAAAACAGTGTTAAAAATAAAATTAAAACAGAACCACCACCGTAAACCTAAACCAGTACAAACTCCGGAGGCGATACCGATTAAAATTTCAGACATCACAATCTCCTAAAAAAACAATATTTTTATTCCTGAATAAAGAAGAAAAATGATGAAGATAATTTTTAAATATTTAGAATTTAACTTATTTAAAAGTTTAGAACCAATAAAACTTCCTATAATACCACCTATAGCACACAAAGTACCGATTTTCCAGTTTATAAGATTACTTTTTTCATAAAAAATAGCAGTGGTTATAACCATTGGTAAAATACAGAAGATAGCAGTAGCTCTGGCCTCTTTTTCTGTTGAATTAAATAAATAAACATATGCAGGAATAAGTAAAAGCCCACCACCAGAGGCAAACATACCACTTATAAGCCCTACAAAAATACCTAACAAAATTTTCTTCCACATATAATTAGTATGATAAAAAATGAGAAAAATATACAATATAAAAAGTATTGATATTTTTTGTCGAAGAAATTAAAAAAATATTTAAAATTTTTTGAAAAAACTATTGCTTTTTATAAAAATTTATATTAAAATTTAATCGAAGTGGTAAGAAGTGGTACAAAGTGGTGAAGAAGTGTTAAGGAGGTGAGGATAGTGTTAATAGGCGAATATGGCCATTCTCTAGATGCTAAAGGCAGATTAATAATGCCAGCAAAGTTAAGAGAAGATATGGGAGAAAAATTTATAATAACAACTGGATTAGATGGTTGTTTATTTGGATTTTCTATGTCAGAGTGGCAAAAGTTCGAGGACAAGCTAAAAACACTACCAATCACTAACAAAAATGCAAGAAACTTTGTAAGATTCTTTTTATCAGGAGCAACAGAGTGTGAACTAGATAAACAAGGCAGATTTTTAATAGCAGGAAAGCTTCGTGAAGTTGCATCATTAGATAAAGATGTAACAATAATCGGAACAGGAACGAGAATTGAAATCTGGAACAAAGAAAAATGGGAAGAGCATATTAGTGAAGAAAATCTTTCAATAGAAGAGATAGAACAAAATATGCAAGAACTTGGTATATAACTTTTTAAAAGTTTATATAGTCTCAATCTAAAGATAAAACCTAAAGAAAACAAAAGATTAACTAATAAGACACAAAAGCTAAAAACGTACAAAAGAAAAAATACAAAAGATAAAATTTAAACTAAAGTATCCAACCAAAGAAAAAATCTAACCTACAACCAGAGAAACACGAGAAAAAATTATCAAAAGAAAAAATCAAACCACTTAAAGTTTGAAGAAGCTTAAACAAAATATTCTAGGAATCAAAAGATTATGTTTTAAGCTACTAAAGCTAAATATAATAAGAACCAAAGAAAAAATGAAATAATAATTGTAACAAAAGACGGAGCAAATAAAATAGCTAAATATACAAAAGATAAAATTTTTTGTAGTACACAGTTGGTATGAAAATACCAACTGCTTGTGCTTTTATGGGCAAAATACGAAAATTTGTTTTGAATTATTATATCAGATAGAGGGCAAAAAACTTGGAATTTAAACATACTCCGATAATGTTGAGTGAATGTATAAATGGACTAAATATAAAAGAAGATGGAATATATGTCGATGGAACTCTTGGAGGAGCTGGACATAGCAAAGAAATATTAAAACATCTTTCAAGCAAAGGTTTATTAATAGGAATAGATAGAGATGAGGAAGCTTTAAAAGCTGCAAAAGAAAATCTAAAAGACTATGATAATGTAAAATATATTCACGGAAATCATGATAACATAAAAGAAATATTAGAAGATTTAAAAATAAATAAAGTAGATGGAATCTTGTTAGACTTGGGAGTTTCATCATATCAGCTAGATGAAAGGAATAGAGGGTTTAGCTATCTAGGACAAAATGAGTTAGATATGAGAATGGACCAAACTCAAGATTTAACAGCAAAAGATGTTGTGAATAATTATGACGAAGAGAAACTTGCAAATATCATTTTTGAATATGGAGAAGAAAGATTTTCGAGGAACATAGCAAGAAATATTTGTAAATACAGAGAAGAAAAAACAATAGAAACAACAGATGAACTTGTAAGAATAATAGAAAATTCGATTCCAAAGTCTAAACAGAAAGATGGACATCCAGCAAAAAGAACATTTCAAGCAATTAGAATAGAAGTAAATAATGAATTAGAAGAATTAGAACAAGCTTTAAAAGTTTGTTTGGAACTTTTAAATGTTGATGGAAGATTATGTGTTATATCGTTTCATTCGTTAGAAGATAGAATAGTAAAAAATATATTTAAAGAAGTTAGTGAAATTGATCCTTTTTTAAAAGGACTTCCAAATATAGACAAAAATTTATTACCAGATTATGAGATAATTACAAACAAACCAATACTTCCAAGTGAAGATGAAATAAATTATAACAAAAGAAGTAAAAGTGCAAAATTAAGAATAATAAAAAGAATAAAATAGGGTATGGAAAGGAAAGATAATTTATGAAAATACAAAATGGAAAAATTAAGTTTAGTAAATTAGAGAAAATTATATATTTTTCTACTTTTGTTATAGCATTATTATTTTTCCCACTTATGTCAGTTTTTTCAAAATCAATGTTATCTAAAGCTAATTATGAAGTTGAATTTGTTAAAGATGAAATAAGTGTTCAAGAAAAATCAAATGAAAGTTTACAAATGAAAATCAATGAACTTGCATCGCTTGAAAACTTGGAAAGTATTGCAAAAGAAAGAGGATTAAGTTATAATTCAAATAGTGTTAAAATTATTGATAATTAGAGGTGAAGTGTATGAAGAGTAAGAATTATAAATCTACTAGTAAAATTTTTATTGTTTTTACTCTTTTTTGTTTTGCAGTTATAGTTGTTAGAACAAGTTATTTAGCTCTTTCTACTAAGATAGATGGTATCAATATAAAAGAGTTTGCTAATGATAGAACAATAGTAAAAACAAGTATTCCTGCTAGTAGAGGAACGATTTATGATGTAAATGGTGATGTATTAGCTCAAAATGTTAGTTCATATACCTTAATTGCGTATTTAGACCCAAAAAGAAGTGAAAATCAAAAAAAATTATATCATGTTGAGGATAAAGTAACTACGGCAGAAAAGCTTTCAACAGTTATAGATATGAAAAAAGAAGATATTTTAAGTATTTTAAATCAAGAAGGATTATATCAAGTTGAATTTGGCTATGCTGGCAAAAATTTAACAGAAATGGAAAAAGAAAAAATCGAAGCTTTATCTCTTCCAGGAATTGATTTTATTGAGGATGAAAAAAGATATTATCCAAATGGAGATTTTGCATCTTATACAATTGGGTATGCAAAAAAGAATGAAGATGGTATTATAACAGGAGAACTTGGAATTGAAGCTTTATTAAATTCTGCTTTAAAGGGAGTAGATGGTGAAATAACTTACCAAAAAGATAGAGATGGTTATAAGATAGCAGGCACAAAAGAGTTAAGGGTAGATGCAAAAAATGGAGATGATATATATTTAACAATTGACTCTAATATTGAACTTTTTGTTGAACAAGCCTTAAGAGAAAATTTTAGCAAATATCCAAGTGAATGGGCTGTTGCAGTAGTAGCGGATGCTAAAACAGGAAAAATTTTGGCAGCAAGTCAAAAGCCTAGTTATGATCCTAATGTGTTAAATATAGAAAATTACTTAGATATAACAGTATCAGAGCCTTATGAACCAGGTTCTATAATGAAAATATATACTTACATGGCAGCGATGGAAAGAGGAACTTATGATGGAACAAAAAAATTTACATCTGGAAAATATGTTCTTGAAGATGGTACTGTAATAAATGACTGGAATATTGTTGGTTGGGGAGACATTACGTATGATCAAGGATTTCAAGCTTCAAGTAATGTTGGAGTTATTAATATTGTAAACAATTTTATTGATAAAAACATTTTAAAAGATTATTTTAAAAAAGCTGGTTTTGGAGAAAAAACAGGAATAACTCTTGCTAATGAACAATCTGGTAATATAAAATTCACTTATCAGTCAGAAGTATATAATGCAGCTTTTGGGCAAGGAATTACAACTACACCAATGCAACATATCCAAGCTTTAACTTCAATTGCTAATGATGGAGTTATGTTAAGACCTTATATTGTAGATAAAATAGTTAATAGTGATGGTGAGGTTATATATAAAGGAGAAAAAACAGAAGTTGCTACCATTGCATCTAAAAAAACAACCGACCATATGAGAGAACTTTTATATAATACAGTTCATTCTTCATGGGTAGGAACTACTGCAACAGCATTTAACGTACCTGGTTATGACGTTATTGGTAAAACAGGTACAGCGCAACTTGTAAATCCTTATACTGGAAGATATTATGCTGATAATTATAATACAATTAGATCTTTTGTTGGTATGTGGCCTAAAGATGATCCACAAGTAATAATATATATATCAGCAAGAAAAGTAAAATATGGAACCTCACGACCTTTATATGATTCAGTCAAAAGCATTGTGACTAATGTAAGCAAATATTTAAATATTCTTGGAACAAAAAATGATAACACAATTGAAAATATAACAATAGATAGTTATTTAAATAAAGATATAACAACTGTTACAAAAGGATTTGATGAAAAGAAAATATCCTATTTAGTATTAGGAAATGGTAGTAAAGTAATTAATCAATATCCTAAAAAAGATTATCTTTTAAATAGTAATGAAAAAGTTATACTTTTAACATATGATACATCTTATAAGATGCCTAATTTAAAAAACTATAGTAAAAAAGAAGCAGAAGAAGTATGTAATATGTTAAATATATCTTGCTCTTTTAAAGGAAGTGGATATGTTTATAAACAAAGTATAAATAATGGTTCTAATTTAAATAGAACAACAAAAGTAGAGTTTGAAATGAAATAATCACAATTTTTTGTGATTTTTTTCTTAAATAATAATACTTTAATTGACTAAATAACATATTTTTTGTAAAATAAGTTTATAGATAACTGGAGGAATTTTATATGATAGATATTAATTTAATTAGAAATAATAGAGAATTAGTAAAAGAAAATATTAAAAAGAAATTTCAAGAAGATAAACTTAGTTTAGTTGATAAGATTTATGACCTTGATTTAAAATTTCGTGAATTTAAACAAAAAGGGGATAATTTAAGAAGTGAAAAAAATACTTTGAGTAGTAAAATAGGTCTTTTAATGCGTGAAGGTAAAAAAGAAGAAGCTGAAAGTACAAAGAAGAAAGTGTCACAAATTAATGAAGAAATATCTTTATGTGAAAAAGAAGAAGAAACTTTGGAACAAGAAATAAAAGAGAAAATGATGACTATTCCTAATATTATAGATAGCTCTGTACCAATTGGTAAAGATGATTCGTGTAATGTTGAAAAAGAAAGATTTGGTGAAGCTTATGTGCCAAAATATGAAATACCTTATCATGCTGATATAATTGAAAAATTAAATGGTCTTGATAAAGCATCAGCTGGAAGAACAAGTGGCGAGGGTTTTTATTATTTACTTGGTGATATAGCAAGACTTCACGAAGCATTACTTGCTTATGCTAGAGATTATATGATAGATAAAGGCTTTACTTATGCAATTCCTCCATTTATGATTCATGGGGATGTTGTTAATGGCGTTATGAGTTTTGCTGAAATGGAAGCAATGATGTATAAAATAGAAAATGAAGATTTATATCTTATTGGTACTTCTGAGC
>OLHG01000938.1_pt1 | contig 19221 bp, 22 predicted proteins | sample 1605971 | NCBI WGS metagenome assembly OLHG01 (sample SAMN03283289) | human gut metagenome | biome: human-associated habitat; material: feces | host: Homo sapiens | place: Peru | collected 2012 | reverse complement strand
CCCGGAAGTCTATTTTTTTCATCTTATCAACCTCCGAGTAAGTAAGTTTTTCCTCTTACTTATTTTCTATCTTTTCTACTAAAATGATACTATAAATTTAATTAATTTACAATAAAAAACAGTTAATTTTAAACTAACTATTCTCTATAATTAAATTTCTTACTACATCTTCTAAATATTTAATTCTATCTTCTTCTTTTATATCTTTAGCATAAAAAGGTTTACCAAATACTATTTTTGGATTACATCTAAACTTAAATTTACTAATAATAGCAAAAGGTACTATTGGTACATCTGCTTTAATAGAAAAATCTATTGCACCAGGTTTAAAAGGTAATAATAATTCTCCTTCTTTCTTATGAAAAGTACCTTCTGGAAATATTAATATAATATTACCATCTTTTAATTTATTAATTGCTTCTTCTTTAGCTTTAGGATTCTTATTCTTTCTATCTACTGGAATAACATTCATAATCTTAAAAAACCAAGCTAATTTACTATCATACAACTCTTTTTTTCCAATTGTATAAATAGGTCTTTTTAAAGATTTATAAAAAAGATAACAATCAACACTACTAACATGATTCCCTGCTAAAACAAAACCATTATCAATATTTAAATTTTCTTTTCCTATTACTTTTCCTCCATATACTATATTTCCTACAAATTTTAATATACTAGAGAAAAAATGATAACCAAAATAATTATCATTCTTTTTCATTTTTATTCTCCTCTTGTAACTTAGTAAAAGCAACTTTTCCAACTAAAGTAGTAGGTAATTTTTTTCTATACTCATAAGCAACTGGTAAACTATATTTACTAACATGCTTCTTACATAAATCAATTATCTCTTTTTTAAGTTCACTAGTTTCTTCTATTCCATCTTGAAGTACAATATATGCTTTAGCAACTTGTCCCTTATAAGGATGTGGAACCCCAATTACAGTACAAGTTAAAACTTTAGGATGACTAATAATAATATTTTCAATATAAGATGGATAAATATTATATCCACTAGATACAATAATTCTTTTAATTCTTTGTTTAAATATTACTGTACCATTTTTTCTCATACATCCAACATCACCAGTATGTAACCATACTCTACCATCATCATGATATCTAAGAACTTCATTGGTCTCTTTATCATTATTTAAATAACCCATCATTATAGTAGGTCCACTTATACATATTTCTCCATCTTCTAAAGGTTCTGCCTCTTCATGAGTATCTATTCTTACAATTTTAATATATGTATCTGGAAAAGGAATACCAATACATCCCTCAACATAGCCATCTTCTTTAGCAAGACATATTGCAGCAGTAGCCTCAGTAAGTCCATAACCAGGTCTAACTTTAGCAAAAGATCCATGATTTATTAAATACTCATCAACCTTCTTTTTAAGTTCAGGACTTAATATATCTCCCCCAGAAATAACTGCTTCAACACATTCCAAATCTCTTGGTTTTAATTTTTGTTTTAATAAAGCTTCATATAAAGTTGGAACTCCTGCTAAAAAATTAGGTTTTGTAATTTTAATAAGATCTGCAAACTTCTTAGCATTAAATTGAGGAATTAAAATACATTTCATACCACATATTAAAGGTGTATGAATACATACTGCTAATCCAAAACCATGAAATATTGGAAGTAAAGATAATACTGAATTTCCTGGAATAGATTGTTTAATCATTTCATGTGCTCCCATAGCAACTGCATTAAAACACAAATTAGAAAGCATTACACCCTTAGGATCACCCGTAGTACCTCCACTATAAAGAATAACCGCTAAATCATTTGCATTACCCGGTTCATGACAGACCCCAACAAAATCCACTGCACTATTTATAAAAGTACTCCAAAGTACGATATCCTCATCATCTCTAGGTATTTTAATTCTTTTTTTATAATTAGTTACTTTATATAAATAATGTTTCAAAGGAGGTAAACTAGATGCTGCAGAAGCAACTATAATCTTTTGTAATTTAGTATTTTTTTTAATTTTTAATATTTTTTCTAACACCATATCTAATGTAATAACAAAATGAGAATTAGCTTGGTTAATATAATTTTCTATCTCTTTTTCAGAAGATAAAGGATGTATCATACTAGATACTGCTCCAATTAAATTAACAGCATAAACAGTACATATAGCCTCAGGAGTACTAGGCATACAAATAGTTACCTTATCACCCTTAGATACTCCATAATTTTTTAAAGCCTTAGCAGTATCTTCTATTTGTTTCATAAAAGATCTATAAGTTACTTTATTTCCAAAATATTCATATGCATAATATTCAGGATACTTTCTAGCAACATTCATCAAAGCATCAACCATACTTCCACTAGGATATTCTAAATTAGCTTTCGCATCACCATATTCTTTTAACCATTTTCTAGTGTCTTTTTTAAAATTCAACTTTTTCATCTACATTCTCCTCTAATACATTAGGATTATCAAAAATATTTTGTAATAGCTTTAAACACTTAATAAAATAAAAACCATCAGCTATTCTTTCATCAATTGTTACACCAAATTCACAAAAATATTTTTCTTCTCCATTAATTATATTTTTCTTAATTTCTCCCATAGTAATAAGTCCTGAACAAGTACCAAAATCAGTAACATTATGATATATACCATCACATTTTAAAGTACCTATATTTGATACTATCATACTACTATAATAAATATTATCTTGTACTAAACTACTAGGTAACAACCCTTTATTATCTAAAAACTTAAATGCCCCAACAAGCGGAACTCTAACTATATTAGGAAGTTTACCTAAAACTTGTATAGCATTATTAGCACCACAACCCATATCTTTATGACTTCTTACACTATTAACTTTATTACTTATTTTTTCACTAATTGTATATATATTATCGTTACTTAATATAGGAAGAATTACCATAACTTCTTGACTTTTATCTTCAAAATCTATTTTCATAACAAACGATACAGTAACATCATCATGTTCATAAACTCTTCTATTACTTACAAACCTATTTAATAAAGGTCTTAAATAAAGTAATTTACCAACTGCAGTAGTAAATGCATGAAAATAAGTAATTTTCAAATCTTCACTTTTTTTACCTTCAACATATTTAACTAAATTAGTAACATCAAATTTTTGATTAATATAAAGTTCACTCAATGATCTTTTAGGTTTCAAATCAATAAGTATTTGATTTAAACCTGTAACATCATTACATCTAGTAGCATTCTTTCTATCAATAAATAATCTTTTCTTCTCACTCATAAAAATACCTACATTCTTTTTATTAATTTATACTTGAATTATTTTTACTATTATGTTATTATATTTCATGTAACGCAGGTGTAGTTTAATGGTAGAACTATAGCCTTCCAAGCTATTAACGTGGGTTCGATTCCCATCACCTGCTCCATTAATTAATTACTAACCAATTGGTTAGTTTTTTTTATTATATAAACCACTACAATAAAAATAATTACTTACTTAAAAATAGTATCATAATATTCTCAATCTTTCAAGGAAAGTTAAAGAACATTAGAAACATATACTTATATAGGAGTTTTGTATGAATAATGAATATTTCAACAATTTTACAAATCAAAATTATAGTGCATTATCTAATTGGTTAGACAAATTAGATCCCTATGAATTTTCCTTAGTAGGAGTATTAGCAGCATACCTAATCGCTCCAAGTTTGGATGCAAATGAACAAAACTCCATAGGAAATTTTTTTGAAGAAATTGGTCAAATACTTTTAACAATCGCAGCACAACAAATAACAGTAACTCAAAATAATCAAAATAACAAAGAAAGTGTCGGTTTGTACGATAAATATAATACTTCACCTGATGGAATAAATAATAACAATAGAAGCAATAGCAATGATTTTACCGAATTAAAAAAAGAACTTGAATACATAAAATTCTTATTAAACAAAAATAATATAAATTAATATTTATTAATATTTAATATAATGTTATAATCCATATAAAGGATGTAAACAATATGAATAAAAATAAAACTTTAAAAATAGTAAGCGTTATATGTAGTATTATAGGATTAATACTTGCACTAATGGGTTTAATAGTAGGATTACTTAGTCTTAAAGCAACTGATTTTGGAAAGATAGGAACAATATTTATACTTCCATCCATTACTGCATTTATTATAATATTTTTAGATTATTTAATAAGTACAAACAAAATAAAGAATGGTTTAAAATACTCTTATTTCTCTAGTATAATAAAAATTATTATAATTGCATGTTGTATACCAGAGGCAATTGATGATTATATGTATGAATTAAAATATGGAGCATCTAATTTTGATTTTGATTTAATTCTAATTATTTCTTTAACCTTAATTGCTATTCCATCAATATTAAATATAGTCACATTAACTAAAAATAAATCTAAAATTTAAAAAATCCATTACTGGACTTTTTTTATTAACTCAAAGTTGAGTATTTATTAAAAATGGGGCGCTATAAGGGAATCGAACCCTTGCATACCGGAGCCACAATCCGGCGTGTTAACCACTTCACCAACAGCGCCATAACTGTACGAAAAGATTGTATCAAAAAAAAAAGAAAAAAGCAACAAATTTAATCTTTATCTTCTAAATTAACACCTTCATTTTTAATATAATCAGCAAATTCAATTTTAAAGTTTTCAATTTCTTTTCTTTTTACATCTTCATAAACACTTTTACAATTACATATAGCTTTATAAAAATGTTTAGAAGTAACAACTTTTTCATTATCATAAAGTGCATAAGTAAATGCATTTGATACAATAGTTAAACATATATCAGGATATCTACTAGATACTTCATAAACTCTTTTATATTCATCTGTCATATCTACAATAAATTTCATAAATTTTTCTATTTGATAAGGAGCATAATTAATTTTTACTCCAATTTGTTTTTCAAGTTTTGGTATAGTACCCATTAATATTTTAACAGTAGTAGGTTTATCTGTTTCAAGTACATCAATCTTTTGAAATCTTCTTAAAAATGCTCTATCTCTAAGTATATATGTTTCATATTCTTCATTAGTAGTAGCACCAATCATTTTAATTGATCCTCTATCTAAACTAGGTTTTAACAAATTTGCAAAATCTACTCCACCACTCCTATTTACAAGTAAATGGGTTTCATCAATAAACAATATAGTCTTTTCTCTATTAGCAATTTCTCTAATAATAACATCTAACTTACTTTGAGTATCACCATTTTTAGATTCAGTACCAATTAAACTAGCAACGTTTATTTTTATAACACTCCAGCCCTTTAAAGCATCTGGTACCATATTATTTTGTATACGATATGCAAGTCCTTCAACAATAGCAGTTTTACCAATACCAGCTTTACCTACTAAAAGAGCACTTTTTTCAGGCGTTAAAAGTGTTAAAATACATTGCTTTATTTCATCATCTCTTGCAATTGCAGGATCAGTTATATATGTCTTTTTAGTTAAATCATCACCATAAACATCAATTATACTTAAAAACTCTTCTTTCACTGGTATCACCTATTAATTAGTATACCACACCTTGACAAAAAATAAAATTAATATATAATATTAGTCATCTACAAAAGAGGGGGGGAAAATACAAATGGATTACGTATGTGGACAATGTATTAAATTAGATTGGAGCAATAAAGAAAGATACACTTGTAAAGATAAATACTGGTGTAAAGAAGGAAGAGGATACAAAGAACCTACTGATAGAGCTTGTAGTTATGACTTTGTATTAGATGAATCCAAAAAGCCAAAAGACTCAGATTGTTTTATTACTACAGTAGTATGCAATATTTTAGGATATAATGACGACTGTGAAGTATTAACTGTTTTAAGAGACTTTAGAGAAAATTTTTTAAAAAAAGATGACGAATATATACCACTATTATTAGAATATGATCAAATTGGTCCTAAAATAAGTTATTTAATTGCAAAAGAAAAAGATAATTTTAGACAAGCAGCAGGATTACTTAAATTCTTCTTACAACCATGTGTAAAGAAAATTAAAGAAAGAAACTATGAAGAAGCTATAGACATTTATAGAACAATGGTTATGCACCTTAAAGATAGTTATGGACTTGAAGAAGAAGAAATAGAAATTCCTGAAATTATAGATATTAAAAATTTAGGAAAAGCAAGAAAAAGAGTTCTTGTAAAAAAAGAAGAAGTAGATGAAACAATTTAATTCATCTACTTTTTATTTTAAAACATAAAAAAACTCATACTTCAAATATGAGTTAATATACACTATGGCGCCCGATGTAGGACTCGAACCTACGACCTAACGGTTAACAGCCGTGCGCTCTACCGACTGAGCTAATCGGGCATTACTCCATAAGTATAGTAAATATATTTAATTTTGTCAATTAATTTTTGTTAAAATTATAAATATTTTTTTAATTCTTCAATATTATTTTTTAAAAGTTCACTTAATTTATTTAATAAAAGTACAATCTCAGAATCACTATTATCATAAGAATTAATTTTTTCAGATACTTCAATAATACCTTTATTAGTTCCTTCAATCATCATCTTAGCAATAACTTCATCAGTTGTTTCCTTAAGCAATTTCATTTCACTCATAATCTTTGTACTAACTTTAGATAAACTACTAACATCTTCTTCTTTTTTTCCATATTTTTTTAGAATATTGATTGCTTCTCTACAAATAGCATCATATTCATTTTTTTCATTATTTAAAACTTTCTCAAATTCACTACTATTTACTTTCTCAATAATATCATCTATACCAATAATCCCCATATTAGCATTCTTATAAATACAATTTAAATATTCAACATTTTGATCCTCATTTTTCTTCATAAAAAATCACCCATTAATATTATGGATGATTTTTTTTATTTTATACTTCTTGAACTACAGCAATAATCATTGGTTTACACTCAGTCTCATCATATAAATAATTACTTAATTTTTCTCTAATTTCAACTTTAATCTTATTATAATCAACAAAACTTGGAGTAATATTTTTAACTATAATATCTTCACATATCTTTTTAATTTCTATAATTAAATCTTTACTATCTTTAACATAAATAAATCCTCTAGTGGTAACTTCAGGTCCTACTAAAAGTACTTTATCTTTTTTAGAAATAGTAGCACTTATTAAAACTATACCATTTTCAGAAAGCATCTCTCTATCTTTTATAACAAGTTCTCCAACATCTTCAGAACTTATTCCATCTATTAATATATCATTAACTTTAACTTTATCAAAAGATTCAATTAACTTGCCATCTTCAAATTCAACAACTTCTCCATTTTGTTTTAATATAATATTATCTTTACTTATACCTAAATTATTTGCCAAATTAGCATTATTTACCATATATCTATATTCACCTTTAACAGGCATATAATATTTTGGTTGAATAAGCTTTATCATAAGCATAATATCCTCACTAGATGGATGATGTAATATTACTTTATCACTTGGTAAATTAACAATATTACAACCAAATTTAGCAAGTTCATTTTCAAGTTTAACTAAAGTTTTTTCATTACTATCATATCTAGGTTCTGCAAAAACAATAGTATCAGTAGATTTAGGACTTATATACTTATCATAATTATGATAAATTTTACTGATATTAGCATATGGATTAGCTCTCTCATCACATACAAGTAAAATAGCATTATCATCATTTATATTAGATAAATCCCCAATAATACCATCTTCTACACTAATATATTTTTCATTAATAGCAAAATTAACAACATTTTGAAGTCTTTTACCCATAATAACTATCTTTCTATGTGTATTTCTTGCTGCATTGAATATATCATTAATAGTATACAAATGATATGGTAGAAGTGAAAATAAAATTCTTTTTTCATTATGTTTAATAATATCTTTAAAGTATTCTTCTAATCTATGATTTGGACTAGTATGCCCCTTTCTTTCAGAAAATGAAGATTCACATAATAAACATAACACACCTTGTTTACCAATATAAGCAATTTTACCAAGATCCATATCAAATGCTCCTAACATAGTAGGATCAATTACAAAATCACCTGTATAACAAATCGCACCATCTTTAGTATTTAAAACATACATAACCGCATCTGGAATACTATGAGATACACTTATAGGAAATATAGACACATTATTATCGAAAAGTATTTTTTTATGAGGCTTAATTGTAACTATATGATCATTTTTAACACCATATTCTTCTAAAACAAATTTAGTAAATTTAGTAGCATATATTTTAACATTAGGTAAATCTTTTATTAAATCAGATAAACTACCCATATTCTCACTATGTCCATGAGTAATAAAAATACCCTTTATTCTCTTTTTATTTTTAACTAAATAACTAAAATCTGGCATTATATAATCTATTCCTAAAAGATTAGAATTAGCATATTTAAGCCCACAATCAAACACAAAAATACTATTGTCAATTTCTATTACATAACAATTTTTACCATTCTCAGCAAGGCCACCCAAACCAAAAATTTTTATTTTACTCAATTTAATCACTCTTTCTTTCTTTTTAATAAAGGCTTTTCAAGATAAATTTATTATACCAAAAAAAGAGTATATTATCAATAATTTCTAGTAATTATTCACTTATTAAGTCACTTAAATACACAATATTTAAATCTTGATAATTAATTTGTCTGAGTAAAATCTTATAATGTGAAATATTAACATCATCACTTACATAAATAATATCCCCACTTTTAATATCATTTTTAATATCTACTATATTATAATCACTTAATACTTTACTATATTTAACTAAATAACTTTTATATTTTAAACATACATTTTTATCAATTTCATCAATAATACAAATATTTTTATTAATATTATATTTTTCTAAATAAGATAGTACTTTTTCAAAATCATCTTTATCATTATTTATTTGTTCATAAAAAGAACTACTTCTAATATTACTTTTATTAACGAGTCTATCAAACAAAACATTATTATTAGTATTATAATTAATAACATCTTCATTATTACTAACAATTATACTAACACTATTTTTAAGTTTATTTCCCTTTCTTATTATTTTATCTTTATTATTTTTAATACTGAGAGTAGGATACATCACATCATACTCTAAAAAATATTCATTAAATACATTATGAGCTTTCATATTATTATAACTCTTCAATACATTAACACTCTTACCAATTATACCAGGAATAATATAATCACCATCTATAGTAGCAGAAACTGCTTCAATATTATATTTATCTTTATTAGAAGATATTTCTTTCATAAGTTTACTATTATTTGCAAGCATACTATTAATTTTTTCTGTATAATAAAAACTAAATAAAAATAAAAAAGATAATCCTATATATTTAAATAAAGTTTTCATAAATCACCTTACTAAATTATAATTAATTATCTTTAATTTATTACTATATATTACTATTTATCTTCCTTCTTTTTACTTGATAAAAATGTCACTCTTTCTGCTACAACATCAGTTATATAATGCACTTTACCATTTTCATCTTCATACTTTCCACTTTGTAGTCTTCCCTTTACTCCAACAACATCTCCAACATGACAATATTCTGTTGTACTAGATGCTATATTATTCCATAAAATACATCTAACAAAATCAGTCTCATATATACCATCTTGATTTTTAAAATTTCTATTAACTGCTAAAATTACAGTAGTAACTTTTTTATTTCCATCTATTTCACATACTTCAGGTTCACTAGTAAGTCTTCCTACAAGTATAACATTATTCATCATTTTTCCTCCTTTCGAAAAAATAGTAACATAAAATTTTAAAGAAACATAATTGCCAAACCTATAAGTAATTAACACTTTTTATTACCAATTTTCTAAAATAAATACATAAAAAAATTACCAAATATTAAATTTTAGTAATTTTTAATCTTTTATTAATCTATTAAGTTCAACAGCGTACTCCATAGGCAATTCTTTTTTCAAATCTGCCATAAATCCAAGTACTAATAACTCCATACATTTTTCTTCTTTTAAACCTTTACCCATCAAATAACGTAGTTTTTCTTCACTAACCTTTGATATAGTAGCTTCGTGTTCTAATACACTTGAATCATTAGAAATAATATTTTTAGGATATGTATTACTACTAGATTTAGAATCTAATATTAATGTATCACATTTAACTTTAGCACTACTACACACTGCATCTTTAGTTATATGTACACATCCTCTGTAATTACTTTCTCCCCCTTGCGCAGCTATGCTTTTACTAACAATATTACTTTTAGTATGTTTACCTAAATGTATCATTTTAGCTCCAGCATCAAGTCTTTGAATATTTTTAGCATATGCAATAGATAAACTATTACCAACACTATAATCTCCCTTTAATATAGAACTAGGATATTTCATAGTAACTGCACTACCTATATTACCATCAATCCATTCCATTTTACCATATTCATCTACTATAGCTCTTTTTGTTACCAAATTATATACATCATTACTCCAATTTTGAATAGTAGAATATCTACAACTTGCATGTTTACCAACATATATCTCAACTACGCCAGCATGTAAACTACTAGTAGAATAACTTTTAGCAGTACAACCTTCAATATATTCTAAACTACTATAATCATCAACAATAATTATTGTTCTTTCAAACTGACCTAGATTTTCACTATTAATGCGAAAATAACTTTGAAGAGGTCTATCTAGTTTTGTATGAGGAGGAATATATATAAATGATCCACCACTCCATAAAGCACTATTTAATGCAGTATACTTATTTTCATCATATTTAACTAAATTATTAAAATATTTTTTAAATAATTCTGGATACTCTTTTAAAGCATTATCAGTTGATGTAAAAATAATATCTTTTTTAGTAATATTCTTATGATATACTACTTCACTTTCAAATTGATTAGATACACCATCTAAATATTTATTTTCCGCTTCTATTACACCCAAAGTATTAAAAGTATTTCTAATCTCATTTGAAACATTATTCCAATCACTTTGTAATTTTTTATCATCATTTTTATAATAATTTATATTATTAAAATCAATATCTATTTTAGGCCCAAAAGTTGGATTATCCATTTGAAGAAATTTTTTATATGCCATTAATCTAAAATCCAACATCCATCTATCTTCACCTTTAGAATTAGATAACCATTCAACAAATTTTTCATTTAATTCCTTTTTCATAAACAATCTCCGTAAAAATAATACACCTATTATAACATAAAAACAATTGTATTTTTATTCTATTTGAGTTAAAATTAAAACATAATAGGTGAGAATATGAACGAAAAAAATAAATTTTTTTTAAATAGTAATCAAAATAAATATCCATCACTAAAATATTTTTCTATAGATAATAATAGATTATCTTTAAATAATGGTAAAAATATTTTCTTTGTCTATATTCCAAATGTAGACTTAAGTTCATTAAATCCCAATATTTATTTATCATCACCTAATCAATTAATTAATATATTATATATGATTGAACTTTTATATCACAAAACATTACAAGATACAGAAATAAATTTTATTAATTCATATATTCAAAATTATTTAAAATATAACGATAGTGCTTTAAATGATAAAACAGTCAATCATAATTTACTAACTTCATTAAGTATTCCAATATATTTATCATACAGCGAAGAATTTATAAATAATCCTGCTAGTCAATTAATTTTTGATAAAATAAACTCATATAATACGGAAATTGAAGACAAAATGAATAAATCACCAAGACTAGTACTTAAAAACAACAATTTTGATTTAGAAAAAGTTGAAGATCCAGTTGAAAACTTTGAAAAAGCTGGATTTACTACAATTGCTTTAATCACATTAGGTATCATCACAGCCTGTACAATTGTAGCATCTTATATTTTTACTCATTAAAAAAGGTTCATATCAAACTGAACTTTTTTATTTTGACTCAATTATTAATTTAATAGCAGTTTTTTGTTCACCATTAATAATGGTATCATTAAAAGCTGGTATCACAACTAAATTATCTCCAGTCGGTGCTACAAAACCCCTACAAATTGCAATAGCTTTAATTGCTTGATTTAATGAACCAGCACCAATAGTCTGAATTTCAACTGAACCTTTTTCACGATAAATATTAGCAATAGCGCCAGCAACTTTGCTAGGATTTGACTTGCTTGAAACTTTAAGTATTTCCATAATTATTCCTTTCTTGTTAATTAAATATATGTAGTAATTAAAAAATTAGAATAAAAAAAAGAATTACTTCTTTTCTATTAAATATGCTACTAAAGGATCCATTAATTCAAGAATTCCATTTATCAAGAAGAAAAATCCAAGTACTAATATTTGTACATCATTTGTACAATATAAATTTATAGTAGCAAGAATACCGACAATTATAAACAAAATTAAGTTAATAATATTTAATTTCCATAATTTATTTTTTCTATCATTATAATAATCACTTTCTTTTAATTTTATTAAACTAATTAAAATTATCCAGATAAATAATGACACAGCAAGATTCCAAGGTGAATCACTTATATCAATAAAACAAACTAATGCAAGTTCAAAAATTGAAGCAATTCCAGTATATAAACTAGAATAATCTTTAGACTTTAATGTCATAAAATATTTTATAAAATGTAAAAGTCCATATAACGCAATAATTACTATAAAAATTAATTTAACATTACTAAAATCAAATATTGGAAGTATTACAGTAATTATACCAATTATAACTAAACAAATTGATACAATTAATTCCATTAAAGTTCTTCTTTCCATATATACCACATCCTACTTCAATTATAAAATAACTAAACTATTATTTCAATTGTTTTTAATCGATCCAAATCTTCTATCTCTGTTTTGATAATATGAAATGGCTTCATCTAAATCATTTTCTAAAAAATCGGGAAACAAAGTATCACAAAAATAAATCTCAGCATAAAAAGATTCATACAACATAAAATTGCTTAATCTATGTTCTCTTCCTGTTCTTATAAGTAAATCTATCGGAGGCAAATCTTGATATAAAAATTTAAAATAATTTTCTCTATTTAATGTATTTATATCAAATTCTCCATCCAACATTTTTTTACAAATATCTTTAGTAGCATCAACAATTTCTTCTTGTCCACCATAATTTAAACATATATTTAATATACATTCAGTATTATTTTTAGTTCTTTCTTTTATATTTTCCATAGCAGTTAAAACGTCTTCTCTAAGAGGTTCTTTTCTTCCACTAAAAACAACTTTTATACCTTCATCACAAACTTTTTTCAATTTATGATCAAAGTAATATATTAAAAGGTTCATTAAATAATCTACTTCTTCCTTACTTCTTTTGAAATTATCTGTTGAAAATGCATAAACAGTCAACACTTTAACCCCAATTTTTTTAGCATATAACGCTAATTTTTCTAAAGTTTTTGCTCCTTCTTTATGACCTTCACTTCTTTTTTTATTTCTCTCTTGTGCCCATCGACCATTACCATCCATTATAATTCCAACATGATTAGGTATTGTATTCATATATATTCCTTTCTTAATGGTGCCGAAAACAGGAATCGAACCCGCAACCTCCTGATTACGATTCAGTTGCTCTACCAATTGAGCTATTTCGGCACTACCTTTATAATTATATCATAAATCAAATATTTTTTTAAATTATAGTTTATCTAAAAAATCAGATACACCATCTTCATCATTTGTTAAAGTTACTTCTTTTGCTTGTAATTTTACTTCATCTAAAGCATTACCCATAGCAACACCTAAACCTACTTTATTAATTATTGACAAATCATTTGTACTATCACCGAAAAATATTACTTCATCAGTTGAAATATTTAGTTTTTGACACAAACTTTTAATCGTTTCAAATTTATCTATACCAACCGGATTAACCGATAACCATCCTAGAGTACTACCAGTATCAGTATCAAACATTTCATAAACATAAACACCATTAAAGTTATTTTCTATATATTCTTTATATTTTAAAATATTTTTAGTATCACAAAAAAACAAATTAATTCTAATAACATCTTCATCAATTTCATCTAAATTATTAATTTTTTTTGAATAACCATTAAAATTAAGGTCATTTGTTATAGTATAATAATGATTTAAAGTACAATAATCAATTTTTAAAGTAATTTCTTTAAAATAATCAGTTAAATTTCGAATATCAGTTGATGAAATTTTTCCAAAGTTGGTTATTTCATTTGTACTAGGATTAAATAAATAACCCCCATTATTTAATACCAAATAATCAAAAATTTTTACATCACATACATTTTTAACACTCATTAAATTTCTTGCAGTCACTCCTACTACAAAATACCCATTATCTCTATATTTTTTTATAGTATTTAAATTTCTCAAAGATATTTGCTTTTTACTATTTAAAAGTGTTCCATCGAAATCTGTTCCAATTAATCTATATTTCATTATCCAATACCTCATTCTACCTTCTAAACTAATTATAACACGTATATTTTAAAAAAATTTATAAAAAAAGTAAGTATTATTAACTTACATTAAATGGTGCCCTTTTGGTGGAAGTATAACAACCACTAAGTACAAATATTTAGGTAGTAATAACTACTAACTAGTTAAATTATACTATAAATTTAACAAAATGTATCTAAAATATTTAATTTATTGTAAAAAAATGTTATAATTCGATTGTACAAGGAGGTTTTTTATGTATACTGAAAATGATAAATCATATAGAAAAACTTATTTAGTAAAAAAAATAGAAAGAAACAAAAAAGATATTACAAAAAATACTGCTTTTCTTGGTGCAAGTGCATTAGCGGTAGGAGTTGGAGCTCTAGGAGTTGCTTTGTTAGGTGATGATGTAATAAATGCTTTTACTTCTGGTAATGCTTTAACCCTTGGTTCTTATATGGCAATAAGATTTCAAGGTGCTGGATTTGTACTATCTGCAGAAGCGGTTTTAGGTGGAATTTATGCTGCAATTAAAAATTCTAAAAATGTTATTTCTTCAGTTAAAAATTTAAAACAAAATAAAACTGCTTTAGAAGAATTAGAAGAAAAAGGAAGGTCAAGATAAAATGGAAATTGAATATCAAGATATTATTACTTTAAGTGATGAAAATAAATATCTAGTAGCTAGTAAAGTAAATTATAATAACTCTAAATATGTTTATTTAGTTGATATAAATGATAATAAAAATTTAAAATTTGCTGAAATAGAAAATGATGGTATCATATCAGAACTAGACGCCAACATTGATTCAGAATTAATTAATAATTTAGTTCCTTTATTTTATAATAATAGTAAAAACGATATTGAGAATATGCCTTAATAATAAAGTCGTGGCAAGTTTTGTTGAAACGAAGTTTCAATGAAATTGGCGATAGACTTTTTCTTTTTATTTTCATTACGAAGTTTTGAAAATAAAAACATAATTTTTGCTTGGCTTTATGCCTTGCTAAAATTATGCTTAAAAGGGTTTAAAAAGGGGATTTCCCTTTTTCACACCGTTATTGGCTTTGCCAATAGCATAGTGTGTTACTATTTCGACAAAATGGTCTTTTTTCACGAGCTGTAGCTCGTTTTTTAAATATCAAAATCTCTATCATCATATTCAAAATTTTTTGTGTATAAATAATTATTTATTTCTTCTTCTCTAGATGTTTTATCTGCTATATCGTGTAAATCTTTATTTGTGTATAAATCTAATTTGTGATAATTAATTATTTCTTCTACGACTTTATCTTTATCGTTTTCATTCCCTAATTTAAGTAATTTTCTAAAGAATTGTTTTAGTGATTGAACTATGATATTTAATAAACTTTTTAATTTATTATTTTCTTGTTGTAGTTCTTTATTTTTATATTCTAATCTTTTAACTTCATATTGAATATTTCTTTTTTCATTTTCTAAATCTTTATAACTTTGTGTGTAATCAGTTAGTTCTTTAAATAATGCTTGATTTCTAGGCATATCTTTAATAATTCTTTTTGATGTATTCATAAAATTATTTAATGTATCGTAAGTATCTTTATCAATTTTAACTTCTTTGCCTGTTATTGTAGGTTTAGAAGTTTTTAATTTTTCTTGTAGTTCTTCAAAATCTCTAGTCATAAGATAATTTTGTTGTTCTAATCTATTATCTAGTTTTCTTGTAATCTTTTTAAATTCTTTTATTGAAATATGCTCGTTATCGCTGCTTTTAATGCCTCTTTCTAGGTCGAAACCTTTATCTATTAGTCTTTGATAGTATTTGTCTTGAAGTCGACTTAAATGGGCTTTATCTTTGATATATTGCTTTTTTGAAATAGTATATTTTTCAGTATTTGTTCTTTTATCATACTTTCTAATTAATGGTACTACTACACAATGGATATGCGGTGTTTTTTCATCTAGGTGTAGTGTTGCGTGTAATACTTGTTCTTTTGTATAACCTAAATCTTCATAAATAAAATCCATACAAGTATCAGCCCATTTTTTAATTTGTTTTTTATTCATATCTTTAAAGAAATCATTATCACTAGTAAATAGTAATTCATCAGCAACTACATTATTTGAATCATCTACCATTTGTTTAAATGTTTTCTTTCTATCATCTCTCATAGTTTCCATTCTTTTATCGTGTTCTTTTTTATATTCTTTAGTTAAGTTGTAAAAACCTTTTATGTATTTTTCAGAAAGTGGGACTAATTCAATATTGTTTTTAGTTTTAGTAATATCTATATCAGGGTTAGATTTATAAGCTTTTTTCTCTCGTTTGTTGTGCGATCCGATTTGTGCGAGGTCAGATAATTTATTTATTGGCTCAACTCTAAATATTGCATAACTCATTTTTATATACCTCTTTTGCTTTCTCTAAAACCTCTTTATAAAGTGAATTACCATTTTTATCTTTTATATCAGATAAATCTATTGTTATAACTCCTAATCTTAAATTTTGTTTCTTATAGTTTTTATCATTTTTTATACAAATTAATCTTATGATTTTTTCTGCTTCAAGTTCTGAAGTAAACGAGATATCTTTTAAATCATCATCAGTATCAACCTCATAATAGTTTAGTTTATAATCACTTCCCACAGTTTCTTGTAATTTATTAAAGTATTTAAGTGCTTGTTTTTGTGTTTTATGTTCTTTATTCATATTTAAACTACAACCATAATCATCAACAAACCAATTAATGTTATATGGCAGTCCATAATTATTATGATTATTTATCATACCTCTTATATAATCTGACCTAAAGTTACCATCGACCATTTCTACTTTATTATTAACTTTTTTTATTTCAATATTATCAATGTAAGTAGCAATTAATTTTTGTCTTTTTTCTCTAGTTTCATTTACCCAATTATAAATATTTTCTATGAATTTTTCAGGTTTTACATATGTTTCTATTTCTTGTTTATCTTGAATAATTAACAAATCATCAACAGTAAAACTTAAATTTTCATATTGTTTTTGTTCTTTTAATTTATTAGTTAATTCAGTTCTTTGATATTCAATATGTTTTATCTCTTTATCAAAATCATTAAGTTTTAATACACCTTTAATATAAGCAGTTTTAATTCTATCCATTTGTTTATCTAAATTTTTAATTTCTTTTTCATAATCTGCTTGTTTATTATCTAATTTAGATTTAATAAATGGTGTGTAGTAATCATTTATCAGTTCATCTTGTTTAACTAGTTCTAACATTAAACCTAGTAATAAACTTTCTATTTCATATTCTTTATAAGTAGTTTTACAACTTTCACATTTATAGTAATAATATTTCTTTCCACTTTTCTTTTTAGTAGTAGCACATCCACCTAGAAATTTACCACAATTAGCACATTTAAGTTTGTTTGTGAATAAATAGGTTGCCGTTCTTTCATAATGTCTAGCATTTCTTTGTTTTTGATATTGGCAATTTTCCCATTTTTCTTTTGATACTATTGGCTCAACAACATTTTCATAATATGTAGGGTGTTTAGTTCTTTTACCATTGATAAAGTCGCCTTTATAAAGTTCATTTGATAATATCTTTTGGATAGTTGAGTCATACCAATTTGTTTTACCTAATACTTTTTCTTTATTAAATATATTAGCAATAGTTTGATGAGATTTACCCTCTAAATATAAATCAAATACTCTTACAATTATATCTTTTGTAAGTGGGTCAGGTACTAATTTTTTGTTATCTCTTTTAAAACCTAATGGACCGCGATTTGGAATATGACCTGACTTAATAGCACCTACCATACCAAATTTAGTTCTTTCAGAACACTTCTCAATTTCGTTTTGAGATACACTTGTCATTATTCTCATAACCATTCTACCATTTGAAGTAGTAGTATTTGATTCATCTGCCATACAATCAATATCACACTCATAATCATTAACAAACTTCATAAGTTTTTCAATATCATAAACCGAACAAGTTAATCTATCTAACTTAAAAGCAACTATAACATTTATTTTCTTATTTTTAACATCTTTCATCATTTCTTGATATGCTGGTCTTTTATCATTTTTAGCACTTATTCCTGCATCTTCATAAACTTTATAAATTTCATAACCTTTAAATTTACAAAACTCCTTTAATTTTTCTTCTTGTTCAGGTAAACTAAATCCTTCTCGTTTTTGGTCTAGAGTAGAAACTCTTTTATAAATACCTGCGATTTTCTTTTCTTCAATCATATTTTTAACACTTCCTTTCACTTGTTTGGCACTTTAAACATAAAAATTAGGGGGTTAATTTCAAAAAAAGGAGTCAAAAATACTAGATAACTCTAATACCTTTGACTCCTCTTAAATAATCAGTTATATGTAATTGTCTTTGTTTAATCATAGAAGTACCTCTCTTTCCCCTTAAAAAGCGATACTACTTGCTTTTATTAGTTATATACTATAAACATTTATTTTTGATTTGTCAAGGTTTTAGTGTGCTTTGATATATTCTTCTAAGTCTTTAAATTTTATTTTTTCTTCATAACCATTTATAAATACTTCATCTTATCCTTCAAAAATTAAATAATCATTATCTTTAACTTTTAATATGTGTGGTTTAACATAAGCAAACCTACAAATCATTTCTATCTTTCTTTTTAGTTTTTCACTTATTACAAGTTCTTTAGTTTCTATTGTCATAACTCATCACTTATCCTTTCTTAAATAACAAAAAAACTAACATTTCTGTTAGTAATTTATTACTCTCG
>OLHG01000937.1_pt1 | contig 19228 bp, 11 predicted proteins | sample 1605971 | NCBI WGS metagenome assembly OLHG01 (sample SAMN03283289) | human gut metagenome | biome: human-associated habitat; material: feces | host: Homo sapiens | place: Peru | collected 2012 | reverse complement strand
CACCCGTTTCGATAATGGTTGTGCAAACAAGCACATCTATCTCATGCTCCACAAGCCTGCGCCAAACGCTGCTTAATTCGTCCTCGCTCATTCTGCCGTGGGCTATCCCGACGCTGACGTCGGGCAGCCTTGCCGCAATATCGGCGGCGCACCGTTCTATTGTTTCAATACGGTTGTGCAGGTAGTAGACCTGACCGCCGCGCCTTATTTCCTTATTTATTGCGTCGGTTATAACCCCTTTGTTGTATTCAAGCACATAGGTCTGCACGGGGTGGCGGTCGCCGGGCGCCTCGTCTATTGAGGACATATCGCGAAGTCCCGACATCGCCATATTAAGCGTGCGCGGTATCGGCGTTGCACTGAGCGTTAAAATATCCACAAACGGGTAAAGCTCTTTAAGCCTTTCCTTTTGCGCAACGCCGAAGCGCTGCTCCTCGTCTATTATAACAAGACCTATATTTTTAAATTCAACGTCCTTTGAAATAAGACGGTGCGTGCCTATTATCATATCAAGCCTGCCGCATTTAAGGTCGGTTATTATGCGCGATTGCTCTTTAGGCGTTACAAAGCGGTTAAGCAGAGCCACCGTTACGGGCATATCCCCGAAACGCCGCACCGCGGTATTATAGTGCTGCATTGCAAGTATTGTGGTGGGCACCAAAAGCGCGCACTGCTTGCCCTCGCTTATGCATTTAAACGCCGCGCGCAGTGCGACCTCCGTTTTGCCGAAGCCCACGTCGCCGCAGAGCAGCCGATCCATGGGGGTGGGGGACTCCATATCCCGCTTGATGTCCGCGATACAGCGCAGCTGATCGTCGGTTTCCGGGTAGGGGAAGTTGTCCTCAAATTCCTTCTGCCAGGGGGAGTCGGCGGCGAAGGCGAAGCCGGGCTGCCGCTTCCGGGCGGCGTAGAGCTGAATCAGCTCCCCGGCCATATCCTTGGCGGCCTTCCGAGCCTTGGCCTTGGTCTTCTGCCAGGCGTCGGAGCCGATCTTATTCAGCCGGACATTGCTGTCCTCGCTGCCGCCGCCAATGTATTTGCTCACCAAATCCAGCTGGGTGGCAGGGACGAACAGAGTGTCGCTGCCCTGGTAGGCGATTTTGATATAGTCCTTCACCGCATTGTCTACTTTGATCTGCTCCATGGCCACGAACCGGCCGATGCCGTAGTTTTCGTGAACCACCAGATCGCCGGGGGTCAGATCGGTGAAGGCGCTGAGCTTCTGCCGGTTGGTGGAGCCGGTTTTCTTCCTGGGAGCGGCCTTTTTCTTGACTTCCCCACGGCTGAGAAGCTGACCTTCGGTGAGAATAGCCAGATGGCTCAGGGGATACTCCATGCCATAGGGCAGGCTGCCGTCGGTGAGCAGAATCTGTCCGGGACTCGGCAGGGTGGTCAGGGGAATACAGATAAAAGAGGACAGATTTTTGCTCCGGAGCATTTCCTGCAAAAGCTCCGCCCGCCGCCGGGTGCCGCAGAGCACCAGAGAGCCAAATTCCTGCTTCTGGTAATGCTGCAAATCGGAAGCGGCGGTGTCCAGATTGCCGCCGTAGCCCGGCAGCTGCTTGGCGGTCATGGGATACAGCTGCTTGGGCGGGCAATCCTCAGGATAGGAGGCTCCGCCGAAGGTATCGAAGAACAGCACCGTCTTGTCTTTCAGCCCGGCGCAGAAATCCTCCCACTGGCACACATAGTCGCAAAGCTCTCCGGCCACCAGACCGGCTTGCAGGAGACTGTCCAACTGCATCCCCATCTCGTCACTACGGCTTCGGGCGGCACGGTGCAGGCTCGATTGGTCACAGAGCACCACCAGGGCATCTTCCGGAATGTAGTCGGCAGCGGTGGCCATTTCCGGATAAATCAGAGCCATATACCGGTCGGAAGCCGGATTGTGCAGGCTATTTTCGTATTTTTCCAGATCCCGGCTGAGAGTGGTGACGAGAAGCTCGTTGACGTTTTTTCGCCGCTTCTGCCGGGCAATCAGATTTGTCAGGTCGTGGCACAGGCCGCCCAGACCTCTGGGGTGGAGCCCGGGCTGGGTCTCGCCTACGGGCAGGACGGTGACGCATTCCGTGTTTTCGTTCCGCCGCTGGGTCTGGGGGTCAAAATAGCCCATGGTATCCAGCTCATCGCCGAAGAACTCCGCCCGGATGGGCTGGTCGTTTGCCGGGGAGAAGATGTCCAGGATTCCGCCCCGGAGGGCGAACTGTCCCGGCCCTTCCACCATGCCGCAGCGGCTGTAGCCCGCAGCCACCAGCCGGGCGGTCAAATCGTCCATGGAATATTCCTTGCCAATTTCCAGCCGGAAGGAAGCTTCCTTCAGGATTGCCGGCGGCATGGTGCGAAGGCTCATAGACTCCCAGCTCATAATCTGCATGGGGGTGCGCCCCTGACACAGATCATAGAGCTGACGAAGCCGCTTCTGCTCCCAGGAACGGGACACCACGGCGGCATCGTAGAGGGTCAGTTCCCGGCCGGGCAGAATCGGCACATCCGCTTCCAGAAAGCTCTTCAGCTCTTCCTGAAGCCGCCGGGCGGCAATGTCGTCCTGACACAGGAGCACCATGGGTCTACCCAGCTCCCGACAGAGTCCGGCTAAGATATGGCTCCGGTTAATTTGGCCGATGCCGGTGATGGCAACGTTTTCTCCCTGCCGGAGACTTTCCAGAGCTCCGGTGTATTCGGGCATTTTTTTCAGCAGGGAAAACAGCTGTTCGATCATTTCTTCACCTCATTTTTCGGAACGCGGCAACGCGGAAAGAGAAGTTTCTTCTCTTTCCGTGGGTTTGAAAAATATAAATTCCAGAGAATTACAAAGGCTGGAATCTATGCGATTTTTTACGATAAAAGTGTAGGGGCGGCCATTGGCCGCCCGAAAAGGAGCGGTTTTGCGCATAACAAATGACAGAATTCTCGGACGGCCAATGGCCGCCCCTACATTCCATTTCGGGGAAATGAATTCATTTATGGGGTCAGGGATGAGAACCGTTAAACCGATTGGCCGCTTCCGGTACCCCCTTGTCAATGATAGCAAGTGCCGCCTGACCGGCGTTTTCCAGAGACACGGCCATAGCCTTTTCGTCCAGAGCCGAAAAGGAACCCAGCACCCAATCCGCCAGATCGTAGTCCGGGTTGGGCTTGGCGCCAACGCCGATTTTCACCCGGGGGAAGTCCTGGCTGCCCAACTCCTGGATGATGGATTTGATGCCGTTGTGGCCTCCGGCAGAACCCTCTGCCCGAACCCGCAGCCGTCCGGGAGCCAGGGAGATATCGTCAAACAGGACGATAATCCGCTGGGGCGGAATTTTGAAGAAGGCGGACAGCTGCACCACGGACTTACCGGACAGATTCATATAGGTCTGGGGCTTGAGAAGGTACAGCTTGACGCCGTTGTAGGTTGTCTGGGTGTAAAGCCCCTGGAACTTCAGCTTATCCACCTTGGCGTTCAGCTTTCCGGCCAGAATGTCCAGGGCCCGGAAGCCGCAGTTGTGCCGGGAACGTTCATATTCCTTACCGGGATTGCCCAGACCCACAATGAGCCAGGCATCCTGGGGTGTGCTCTTGAACATAGTCTATGCTCCTATAATCTTTATGATTTCCGGTTATTATACCACGGAAAACGGAAGAATGGCAATATCTGTTTCAAACAAAAAAACGATGGGAAACCCATCCCTTTCTGTATGGTAAACGAAATTTTGTTTGAAAAACATCTTGAGACTTTTCTTCTGATGTGCTATACTGAACGGAACGAATCCTGAAAATAAGGGGTAACAGAATGAACGATACAATCCGCATTCAGGGCGCCAGAGAAAACAACCTGAAAAACGTGAATTTGACCATTCCCAGAGACAAGCTGGTGGTGTTTACCGGCCTTTCCGGTTCCGGAAAATCCAGCCTTGCCTTTGATACCATCTATGCCGAAGGCCAGCGCCGGTATGTGGAGAGTCTGAGCTCCTACGCCCGGCAGTTCCTGGGTCAGATGGATAAGCCGGATGTGGATTCCATTGACGGTCTGTCCCCGGCCATTTCCATTGACCAGAAGACCACCTCCAAGAATCCCCGCTCCACCGTGGGCACGGTGACGGAAATCTACGATTATCTGCGCCTTCTGTGGGCTCGGGTTGGCGTGCCCCACTGCCCCAAGTGCGGCAAGGAAATCCGCCGCCAGACCATCGACCAGATCGTAGACCGGGTGGAGGCACTGGGGGAGGGAACCCGTTTCCTGGTGCTGTCCCCTATCATCCGGGGGAAAAAGGGCGAGCATAAGAAGGTCTTCGAGGACGCCAAGAAGTCCGGTTTCGCCCGGGTACGGGTGGACGGCATCCAGTACGACCTGACCGAGGAAATCCCCTGTGAGAAGAACAAAAAGCACACCATCGAGCTGGTGGTTGACCGGCTGGTGCTGAAAGAAGGCCTGCGCCGCCGGTTGACGGACTCCATTGAGACCGCCTGCAATCATTCCGGCGGTCTTGTCACCATCGAGCTGCCCAAAACCGGGGAGGAGCTGAGCTTTTCTCAGAACTACGCCTGTGAGGACTGCGGCATCAGCCTGACGGAGCTGGAGCCGAGAATGTTCTCCTTCAACAATCCCAGCGGCGCCTGCCCCAGCTGTATGGGTCTGGGCTTCCGGTTGGTGGCGGATGAGGATCTGGTGATTCCCGACCGGGACAAATCCATTCTGGACGGAGCCATTCAGGCCTCCGGCTGGTCCAGCGCCCGGACGGATTCCGTGTTCCGGATGTATTTTGAGGCGCTGGCTCAGAAGTACCACTTCTCCCTGTCCGTTCCTGTGAAGGAGCTGTCTGACGAGGCCATGCAGGTAATTCTCTACGGCACCGGCGGGGAAAAGCTGCGGATGACTTACAACCGGGGCAACGGCATGGGAGTGTTGGAGCAGCCCTTCGAGGGCATTCTGAACAACATCTCCCGGCGGTTCCGGGAGACCCAGTCCGATGCGGCCCGGAAGGAGCTGGAAGAGTGCATGTCCAGCGCACCCTGCCCCCAGTGCGGCGGCAACCGACTGTCGGACATTGCCCGAGCGGTGACGGTGGGCGGCCTGGGCATCATGGATTTCTGCGCCCTGAGCGTCGAAAAAGAGCTGAAATTCATGAATGACCTCCGCTTGGAGGGAAATATGGCGGTGATTGCCCAGCAGATTGTGAAGGAAATTCGCTCCCGGCTGCAATTTCTGTCGGATGTAGGCCTGGGCTATCTGACCCTGGCCCGTTCCTCCGGCACTCTGTCCGGCGGCGAGAGCCAGCGGATTCGGCTGGCTACTCAGATCGGTTCCTCTCTGATGGGGGTGCTGTACATTCTGGACGAGCCCTCCATCGGTCTGCATCAGCGGGATAATGACAAGCTGCTGGAAACGCTGAAGCATCTGCGGGACATCGGCAACACCCTGATTGTGGTAGAACACGACGAGGACACCATGCGTGCGGCGGACTTCATCGTGGACGTAGGCCCCGGAGCGGGAAGCCACGGCGGCGAAATTGTGGCCGCGGGCACGGTGGATGAGATCATCGCCTGCCCCCGTTCCATCACCGGCCAGTATTTGTCCGGGGTGAAGAAGATTCCCGTGCCCACCACCCGACGGGTCGGAAACGGCCAGCACCTGATCGTCCGGGGAGCCTCGGAGAACAACCTGAAGAACGTGGATGTGGAGATCCCCCTGGGTACCTTCACCTGCGTCACCGGCGTGTCCGGCTCCGGCAAGTCCAGCCTGGTCAACGAGGTGCTGAATAAGACCCTGCTTGCCAAGCTGAACCATGCCCGCACTCGCCCCGGCGCCTGCCGGTGCGTAGAGGGCATCGACCAGCTGGACAAGGTCATCGACATCGATCAAAGCCCCATCGGCAGAACCCCCCGTTCCAATCCGGCCACCTATACAGGCCTCTTCAACGATATCCGGGATCTGTTCGCCTCCACCAACGACGCGAAAATCCGGGGCTACGGCCCGGGGCGGTTCAGCTTCAACGTCAAGGGCGGCCGCTGCGAGGCCTGCTCCGGCGACGGCCTGGTGAAAATTGAAATGCACTTCCTGGCGGATGTGTACGTTCCCTGCGAGGTCTGCCACGGCGCCCGTTATAACCGGGAGACCCTGGAAGTCCAGTATAAGGGGAAAAATATCGCCCAAGTGCTGGACATGACCGCTGAGGAAGCGGTGGATTTCTTCGAGAATCTGCCGAAAATCCGCAGAAAGGCACAGACTTTGGTGGAGGTTGGTCTGGGCTATGTGAAGCTGGGTCAGTCCAGCACCACCCTGTCCGGCGGCGAGGCCCAGCGGGTGAAGCTGGCAACGGAGCTCAGCCGCACGGCCACGGGCCGCACCATCTATATCCTGGATGAGCCCACCACAGGCCTCCATGCCGCCGATGTGCACCGGCTCATTGAGGTGCTGAACCGGCTGGTAGATGCGGGCAACACGGTGCTGGTGATCGAGCACAACCTGGATGTGATCAAGACCGCCGATTACCTCATCGATCTGGGCCCCGAGGGCGGCGACGGGGGCGGCACGCTGGTTGCCTGCGGCACGCCGGAAGCGGTAGCCGAGATCCCGGAGAGCTATACGGGCCAGTATTTGAAGAGCTATCTGAAATAACGAAAAGACATGGGGCGCTGCGTGGGAATACCGCGCAGCGCTCCTTGAGGTTTTTCGGCCCTGCCACGGTTGCATTTATGCTTCTTTTGTGATAAAATGGCGGAAAAAGAAACAAGGAAGGCTCTTTGGATGAATCGAAAGCTTAGAAATGTGCTGTGTATCCTGCTGATTTTGGCGGGGCTGGGCATGATCGGCGCTGCCGGTTGGGTCTGGTTTGACGGCAATGTGGACCGCAGCGGATGGGTACAGAAGGATGGGGTCTACTCCTATAAGGATTTTCACGGAAAGAAGGTTACGGGCTGGGAGACCATTGAGGGCCGGATCTATCACTTCGATGAGGCGTACCGGATGCAGACCGGCTGGTGCGATCTGGAGGTGGGCCGCTGCTACTTTGGCAGCGACGGCGTTCTCCACCTGGGCCTGACCGTCATTGACGGAAAGACCTATTATTTTAACCCTACCACGGGGGCCATGTCCTCCGGCTGGCAGGAGATCGGGGAGGCCCGCTATTATTTTGCCAAGGACGGCGCCATGGTTACCGATTGGCAGGAAATTGACGGAAATCGCTATTATTTCGGAGAAGACGGCGTTTTGGCCACCGATTGGCTGACCCTGGACGGGGAAACCTATTACCTGGGCGAGGACGGTATCCCCCGCACGGGAAAGCAAACCATGGAGGACGGCATCCGCCTGTTCCGGGAGGACGGCACCATGGTCACCGGCTGGGAAGACGAGGCGGACGGCAGACACCATTACGACGAGTCCGGCCTGATGCAGACCGGGTGGCTGGATTTGGACGGCAAGCGCTACTTCTTCTCGGAAGAGGGGACCATGCAGACCGGCTGGCTGGAACAGGGCGAATACCGCTATTACCTCTTTGAAGACGGCAGCGCCGCCGTGGGTAAGCAGTCCATAGATGGCCGAACCTGGTACTTTACCCCCAAGGGCATCCAGGTGGTGCTGGTCAACAAGGACAACCCCATCCCCGATGACTGGACCTGGGACACCGTGGAGGTGGAAAAGGACCGGCCCATCCAGCGCATTGCCGCAGAGCCCCTGCGGCAGATGCTGGCCGACTGCCGGGCCGCCGGAAACGATTGCTACTTAAACAGCGCTTACCGTACCCACAAGCAGCAGATTCAAATTCTGGAACTGCGGACCCAGGAATATGAGGACAAGGGCATGACCCATGAGGAAGCCTACGAGGAGACTCTGAAAACCGTGGCCCTGCCCGGCACCAGCGAGCACGAGCTGGGCCTTTCCACAGACCTTGTGGGCAAGGAGGCCAATGAATGGCTGGCCGTCCACTGCTGGGAGTACGGCTTCATCCTTCGCTATCCCGCCGACAAGGAGGACATCACCGGCATTACCAATGAGCCCTGGCATTTCCGCTATGTGGGCGTAGAGGTGGCCATGGATATGAAGGACACCGGGCTGTGCCTGGAGGAGTACTTAGGGGCAGTATAAAAAACGAAGGGGTTGTTTCACTAGGTGCTCCTATGGGTCAAAATAGCTAAAATAAACAATGTCATTGCGAACCAGTGACCGAGTCACTGGTGTGGCAATCCCCTGGATAGGAGTAAAATCCGGGGGATTGCCACACCAGCCTGCGGGCTGGTTCGCAATGACATTTTCCTATTTGGGCATTTTGCTATTTTGAGACAGCCCCTTCTTGCTTATCCGATCTGCTCCACAATCCATACGGTTCCGACAACCTCGGAATCCGAGTTCCGGATCTGGATGGTGGCCTGTCCGAAATCGTTGGTGGGAATGTCATAGAAGACGTTTCCGGTGCTCTTGTCCAGCAGTCCCCAGAGGTCCAGCTCTTCACAATAGGTTTTCAGATAATCGTCCACGAGCCCCCTGTCCGTGACGGTAAAGGGCAGCTGCAGGCGGTAGCCGGACAGGGATTTGGACGGAGTGCCGTCCTGGAACAGCATGCCGGGAACGCTGTCCGATACCACGGGATGGAAGATCTGCTTGTCACCCTCCGGCTCAGGAGCGGCGGTCAGGGACAGGGGCAGTTCTTCCGACAGCGAATCCTCCTGCCCAAAGGGCCGCACCAAAACCTTGCAGGTGCCTGTCAGTGTTTCCGGTCCCCGGAAGGTGTGTTCGCTTTCCAGAATGATCGTTATTTGGTCGGTGCCGCGGTTCTTGGTGAACATTCCCTGGCCGTTGGTGTCCCAGTCGGCGAATTCCATGTGGGCGTTTACGTGAAGTAAGGTTTTTCCCAGCTCATTCGCGTATTCCTGTAGGGTTTTGCTGCCGCTGAGACCGATCACGCCAACGCTGTCCGAGGCTGTGGCATCCTCGGGGATCAGCAGGTATTCTTCACCGGCGCGGACGGTGATGCTGAGCATGATCTTTTCGCCGGTATACAGGCTTTCCGTCAGGGCGCAGCTCCAACCGGCGTCCGATTCCGCGGCGGCGGTCTCCGGGGTGATATAGGCCGCCTCCCCTGGGGAGACCCGCCAGACGGTTCCTGTCAGCGCTTCCCGGATGCCCATGAAGTTGGCCGCGTAGGCCGTAAGCGCCATGGCGATAACCAGGCAGGCCGCCAATACCAGCACCCACAGCCGCCGATGGCCGGGCCTGACCTCATATTTCCCCTTGCCCTCGGGCAGGGGGGCGATTTTTTCCTGCCGCTCCTCCCAGGCAGAGAGAAAACGGTCATCGATCCCGTTCATGGCCTTATTGAATTCCTGAATCGTCATACTGCAATACCCTCCTGTTCCAGACGCTTGCGCAGGGAAGTCCGCATTTTTTGCAGGCGGTATTGAATTTGCCGCAGGGAATTCCCGTAGGTTTCGGCGATTTGCTCCAATGGTACGGCGTAAAAATAGCGGGCGGTGAAAATGCCCTGCTCCTCTCGGGAGAGGCTCCCCAAAAAGGCGTTGATGCTCTGTGTAATCACCCGCTGCTCCATGCGCCGGGTGGTGTCCTGCCGCCCGTCCGGCAGACAGTCCTCGATTTCCGACAGCAAAACATCGGTCTCCGCGCAGCGCTTGGCTGCGGTCAGATAGCTGTAGCGCTGAAAGGCCTTGTTTCGCACAATGCGGCTGAGAAAATGCCGCAGCACCCTGGGACGGGTTGGAGGAATGGCATTCCAGGCGGCGAGATAGGTATCGCTGACGGTTTCCTCTGCATCCTCCGGGAGATGGAGAATGTTTGCTGCAATGGTATTCAGATAAGCGCCGTATTTTTGCTCGGTTTCCCGAATTGCCTGTTCCGAGCGGGCGAAATACAGCTCCACAATGGCGTTGTCTTCCATAGCTTGCTCCTTGTGAACGTTTGTTGATAGGAATGTAAGGGCCTTACACCTATATAGTAGGCAAACGGAAGCGGAGAAACAAGAAAGACGGAAAAATAATTTGCCTTTGCTCCTTCCCGGCGGTATAATCAAGAAAAAACAAGGGGGCAGTTCCTTTATGAATGTTTATATTGTCCGCCACGCCGAGCCTGACTATGCCCGCGATACCCTGACGGAAAAGGGCTGGCGGGAGGCAGAGCTGTTGAGCCGTCGCCTGGAAAACATCCCCAATGGGTACTATTACACCTCTCCGCTGGGCCGGGCACGGGATACCGCCTCGCTGACGCTGCAAAAGCTTGGGGCACAGGCCCAGGTCTGCCCGTGGCTGCGGGAATTTGACGCAGGCTATGAGACCCCTGCCGCCTTCCACCCCACGGGGCTTGGCTGGGATCTGCTGCCGGAAAGTTGGGTGGAGGACCCCAGGTACTACGACCCGGAAAGGTGGTTCGAGGCCCCTGCATATGCGTCTACGTCCATCCGGGATGTCTATCGGGATGTGGCGGGGCAGTTTGATGCGGTTCTGGCCGACCACGGCTATCGCCGGGAGGGGCATCTGTACCGGGTGGAACGGCCCAATACGGACAATTTGTTTTTCTTCTGTCACTTCGGCGTGGAGTGTGTGCTTTTGTCCAGGCTCCTGGACTGCTCCCCCGTGGTGCTGTGGCACCATACGGTGGCCCTGACCAGCAGCGTCACCAAGCTGACAACGGAAGAGCGCCGGGAGGGAAAAGCGATCTTCCGGATGTCCCAGTTCGGCAGCCTGTCCCATCTGGATGGGGCAGGGGAGGAGCCCTCCTTCTTCGCTCGCTTCTGCGAAACCTGCCACGACGGAACGAGGGAGGATTGAGCCATTACTTCACCTGATTCTGATACTCGCTTGGGGTCAGCCCTACCAGCTTTTTGAAGGTGCCGGAGAAATAGGTGATGTCCCGGTAGCCGCAGGCCTCGGCTATCTCGTAGACCTTCAGCTTGCCCTGCCGCAGCAGGCCCATGGCCTTCTGAATGCGGCAGCGGGTCAGATAGCTGCCCACGGTGGAGCCGGTTTCCTTTTTGAACAGATGGCTCAGGTGGCCTTCGCTGAGCCCCAGGGCATAGGCCACCTGACTGACGGACAGCTCACTGCTGCCGCAGTTCTTTCCAATATAGTCCATAGCCTCCTGAACGTAGCGGGTCTTTGCACCGGAACGGATTTCCTGCAGTCGCACTTCGGGGGGCTTTCTGCGTTGGCTCAGCTTATTTTGCAGCTGCATGACGGCATTTTCCAGATCGCCGTCGTGGAAGGGCTTCAATAGAAAGTCCACGGCTCCCAGCCGAAGGGCCTGCTGGGCATAGGCGAAGCTATCGTAGGCGGTGAGGATGATGACGAAGGCATCATTGCCCCGGGCCCGCAGCTGTGCAATCATTTCCAGTCCGTCCATTTTGGGCATTTTCAGGTCCGTGATGATCAGGCCGGGGCGGCATTTCTCCGCCTGCTCCAGGCCCTCTTCTCCGTTGGCGGCCTGTCCGACCACAACGCAGTCCAGGCTTGCCCAATCGATTGCCAGTACGATTCCCTTCCGGATCAGCTCCTCATCTTCTACAACCAAAACTTTCAGCATTGGCTCTCTCCTTTCTCTATGGGCAGGCAAGCCACAACGCAGGCGCCAATTCCGTCTTCCCGGTTTTCCAGACGGAGGCCGAAGCGCTCGCCGTAGTGCTTGCGCAAGATGGTATCAACGTTCAATAGCCCCAGGTGTCCCGTGGGCTGCTCCGGGGGGCGATAGGGGCCCAGCAGCTCCGGCGGCAGGCCGCAGCCGTTGTCACAGACCCGAATTTCCAGGAGCTTTTCATCCGTTTCCCGGGCGGTGACCAGCAGCTGCCCGGCGCTTACCCCGGAGAGCCCGTGCAGGATGGCGTTCTCCGCCAGGGGCTGTAAGAGCATTTTGGGAACCATGCAGCTTCTCAGCTTCTCGGGCACATCCTCTTCAAAGGTGAAGCTGTCGCTGAGGCGGATTTTTTGAATTTCTACGTACCGCTCCAGAATCTCCAGCTCCCGCTGCAATGGCACGAATTCCGCGGGGGAGATACAGAAGCGGAGAATATCCGCCAGATTGGTGGACATCAGCGCCACCTGGGGCACCTGGTTGATCTTGCTGATCCACTTCATGGTGTCCAGGGTGTTGCACAGGAAATGGGGATTCAGCTGGGCCTGGAGCATCCGGATCTGGGCCTCGTTCAGGGCTTTCTGGTTTTCCAGAAGGGCCTGCTGGTTGGCGCTCAGGGTGGTGACCATGTGGTTGAACTGCCGGGCAAGCTCTGTCAGCTCGTTTTCCCGGCGGTCAATGGGTACCTGAACGGCCAGATCGTTTTTTTCCACCCGGCGAATGGCCCGGTGCAGCCGCCCGATGGGCTCAAAAATCTGGCGGCTCAGCTGTAAGCCAAGAAAAATGCTCACAATGATGCAGCCCAGGGCACACAGAGCGCTGACGGTGTAAAATAGCTGCAAGGTCCCCCGGGTGAATACCTGGGGCTGCTGTAAAATGAGGTACAGGCCGGCTTCCGGCACCTGGGCGGCGGTGAACAGAAAATTGGCGCTGTTTAAGGATTTGCCGGAGAGCAGGTGCTCCCGCAGACTGTCCGTCAGGGCCTGGAGCTGGCTGGGCTGGGTGCCGAAAATGGGCCGCCAATGGGCATCCAGCAGGAGCAGCTGATTCTGGGCTCCGGCCAGGCCGCCCAGCAGTGCGGAGAGCTGGGCGCTGTCCTGCTCCATAACGAGGTAGCCCACCGGCGCGCCATAGCGGTCCGTGATGAGGGCCGCAGCCCGGAGAAGCACGGCGCTCTCCTGGGCGGCATCATAGACAACGCTGCCGGGGACATGGGCTGCGCGGTAGAGAATGCCCCAGTTGGTAGGAAGGGAACGATTTTCCGGAGCGGACTGGGTGGAGTAGCGCCAGCACCCGCTGATGTCGTACAGGTGGAAGGTGCCGAAGCTGCGCAGAGACTCCGTGGCCTGGAACAGCTGGGCATAGACCTTGGAATCCTCGGCCTCCTCCCGGAAAAGGGCCTGCACCACCAGGGGGTCTTCCCGCAGCGCTTCGGCGGTCTGTTCCAGATGGGTGTGGACATTTTCCAGAGCGGCAGACGCAGCGGATAGCTGCTGCTGGGCGGCCTGCTGGGTATCGGCGGAGATGCGCAGCCGGAAAATCTGGACCAGCAGCACCGAGCAGAGAAGAAGCGGGATCAGGGAAACCGCCAGAAATGCGGCGTTTAACTGCCGCCGAAAGGAGCGAAAGCCGTGCTTTTTCATTTTTCGGCCTCCGATCCCAAGTAAAATTCCCAGCTCATGAGCAGGGCGTCCCGGTGGGTGCTGGCCCAGGAGAGGTCATAGGTCACCTGCGGAATGGTGTCCAGAACCGGAAGGGCGGCGGTGGGGACAATGTCGCTGCGGACGGAGCGGCGGCAGAACTGCTCCTGCATCAAGGACTGCACATCCCGGCTCACTGTAAAGTCTGCAAAAAGCCTGGCGTTGTCCGGGTGCCTGGCCCCGGCCACAATGGCGCTGCCATCGCTGACGCAGCTGGTGCCGTCGGCGGGGTAGACCATGGCCAGCTGCTCCCCGGCGGCAATCCGGCGGCTGGCGGTTTCCTCCAGGGTGATGCCAACCCAGCTTTCCCCGGCGGCGACGGCGGAGAGTACATCGCCGGAGGCGCTGAGCTGCCGGCCCTCCAGATTCAGCGCAAAGGCCTGCAGCCCTTCGTCCGCGTCCAGGTGCAGAGCCTCCAGCATGGTCACCAGGGCCGTATAGCTGGAGCCGGAGACGGCGGGGTCGGCAAAGGCGATGCGGCCCCGGAGCTCTGGCTTCAAAAGGTCTGCCCAGCTTGTCAGGTCCTGTGCAGAGAGCAGCTTGGGGTTGTAGATCAGTACCAGAGGCAGGGCAGAGAAGGGGGTCCACAGGCCGTCGGCGCTGCGGTATTGGGGCAGAATGCTGTCGGAGCCCTCTGCGCGGTAGGGGGTGAAGAGATTTGCATTGGCCTCCAGACTTTCCACGCCGCCGCCGAACATGAGGTCTGCGGCAGGGCTGTCCTTTTCGTTTTCCAGCTGCTCCAGCAGCTCGTTGGTACCGCCCTCTACCACCTGAACCCAGATGCCGGTGCGGGCCTCAAATTCCCTGACAATGGGCCACCATACATCCTTTTTGTGGGAGGTATAGATCACCAGCCGTTCCGCCTCATCCGGAGCAAAATCCTGGGCCTGGGGGGCGGAACAGCCGCACAGCAGCAGAACCGCGGCGAGAAAAAGCAAAAGAAGTCGTTTCATAGAAAGCCTTTCTGCAAAACATACAAAAGAAGTGTTGAAAAACAGCTCAAAAACTGTGGTCATCTGCGAATTGCCCTAATTATATCATAGAACGGAGAGAAATTTAAGCCACTTGCACAAAAATAGCAGATTATCACAAACAATCGCAGGTTTGACCACTGGCGCTTTGTGCAAGAAGCCGGTAATATATAGGTACCAAGGCGGTGACACACCGCTTCGAATCTAGTGAGGAGGAAAATCCCTATGAAAAAGATCGTCGCATTCCTGTTGGCGCTTTCCATGGTTCTGGCAATGGCAGCCTGTGGTTCTCAGGCCCCTGCCGCCACCACCGAAGCCCCTAAGACCGATGCTCCCGCAGGCGAGACCACCGCGGCCCCTGCCGAGACGGAAGCACCCGAAAATCTGACCGAGACCCAGAAGATCATCAAGGAAGCCGAGGGCATGACCCTGGAAGAGCTGGCCAAGAAGGCCATCGAAGAGTCCAACGGCAAGATGTTCTATGGCGTGGGCAACTCCAGCCGCGGCAAGAGCGCCCTGCCCAAGTTCATCGAGTATCTGCAGACCATCGACCCCAGCTACACCATGGAGTTCGAGTGGCAGCAGCCCAAGAACAACAAGATCTTCGATCAGCTGACCGCTGACTCCCTGAAGGGCACCGGCACCTTTGCCATGACCCTGATCCAGGACGGCAACCAGATCGAGAGCAAGATGGTTCAGCCCGGCGTGCTGGACACCTTCATCCCCAAGGATTGGGCCGACGCCAACGGCACCACTGCCGATGCCTACCAGGGCTTCCTGCCTCTGCAGACCCTGAACAAGGTCTTCGAGTACAACTGCACCGGCACCAAGACCTATGACAACTGCTGGGACTTCGTAGCCGAGGGTGAGCATGGCCTGTTTATGGACATCGACTCCGAGATCGTTGGCAAGAACTTCCTGTACATGCTGACCCGTGACGACTACGCCGCCTGGCTGAAGGACGCTTACAACGCCCTGCCCGCCGACGAGCAGGCCTACTTCCAGCCCACCATCCAGGCCATGGAGTCTGAGGCTGCTGACCTGGGACTGGGTGCCGACGGTGCCTACGCCCTGGCCTGGATCAAGCTGTGGGTGGAGAGCTACAACGCCCAGACCGATGACGGCCCCATCTGCAACACCCTGGTGGACGCTTCCGCCAAGGATCAGTTCGGCCTGCTGGTTTACTCCAAGCTCCGCTCCGTGGAAGAGTCCAGCTCCGTTTCCGTCAACAATGTGAAGGTCGCCGCCTATGAGGACGGCTACCAGGGCATCGGCGGCTACGGCTACTGCCACTACCTCTTCGTCACCGACAACTCTCCTCTGCCCTGGACCGCCTGCGCCTTCATCGCCTACATGACCTGCACCGCCGACGGCTTCTCCGCCTGGGGCAAGGACATGGGCGGCTACTCCTCCAACCCCAAGGTTGCTGAGGAGACCGAGGCTACCTTCCACCACTCCATCGGCGGCATGGCCGAGGACGGCACCACCGTGGAATTCGCCGCCAAGAACGACCGGGGCTACGACTGGTGGACCACCAACGGCAAGCTGGTCCTGGAGGATCCTGAGTACTGCGCCGATGTGGCCTTTACCGTGGGCAGCTGGATCGAAATGCTGACCAAGTACAGCGCCGGCTAAATTTCCGTTTCCATTGCGCCCTTGGATCCCTGGTCCAAGGGCGCTTTTCGAAGAAACCTTCCCTTGGGGGAAGGTGGCACGGCGAAGCCGTGACGGAAGAGGGGCCGCATGCAGGACCGACTCGGTACCGCCCCTCATCCGCCGCCTACGGGCGGCACCTTCCCCCAGGGGAAGGTCCAGGAATTTTCAAACTAAGGAGGAAGCTATGTCTCATCCAACCACCCTCCGAGCAAGCAAAGGGACCATCCTGCTGAACAAGGTCAAGACCTTTTTTTCCAAGCCCTACAATGTGATCCTGCTGCTGCTGGGCATTGTCCTCACCTTTACCACCGTGGCCCCCATTGTGGCCATTGTGGAGGACACCTTTAAGATCCATGCCGGAACCATCGATGCCCACCTGACGGGCATGAGCTCCGGCTTCACCACCGTCAACTATACGGACCTGTTTACCAGCCGCATGGCCAAAACCAACCTGTGGAACCCCCTGTGGAACACCGTGCTGCTGGCCGTGGGCACCTGCGTTGTGTCCATCCTCTACGGCGGCCTCTTCGCCTTCCTCATTACGAGAACGGACCTGGCCTGGCGGAAGTATCTGTCTTCCATTTTCATTTTCCCCTACATCATGCCCCAGTGGACCCTGGCCGTGGTGTGGCAGAACCTGTTTAACTCCAACGCCGTTACCGGCACCTCCAACGGCCTGCTGGCCGCCCTGTTTGGGGTCCATATGCCCATATGGTGGTGCAAGGGCCTGTTCCCCAGCCTGATGGTTCTGGGACTGCACTACGCCCCCTTCGCCTACATCCTCATCGGCGGCATTTTCCGGAATATGGACGCCAACCTGGAGGAGGCGGCCACCATCCTGGACACCCCCAAGTGGAAGACCATGCTGCGCATCACCCTGCCTATGGTGAAGCCCGCCATTCTCTCCACCATCCTGCTGGTATTCGGCTCTGCCATGGGCTCCTACCCGGTGCCCCATTACCTGGGCCTCAGCACCCTGTCCACCAAGTATGTGTCCATGAACTCCAAGTACACGGGAGAAGCCAGCATCCTGGCCATTATCATGATGATCTTCGGCGTGGCCATTATGCTGCTGAACCAGATCTCCCTCAGCAGCCGGAAGAACTACACCACCGTTACCGGCAAGTCCGGCCAGATCTCCAAGATCACCCTGGGCAGGTCCGGCAAGTACATCATCGCCATGATCCTGGTGATCCTGACCTTCTTCACCAGCATTTTCCCCATTATCTCCTTCGCCTTTGAGACCTTCCTGCCCAACCCCGGAGACTACTCCTTCCTTTACACAGGAGACACCTCCAACCTGACCACCAAGTGGTGGGTCACCTCGGAGAACGTCACCGAAAACGGTATGTACGGCCAGAAGGGCATCCTCTACAACGAGACCATCTGGCGGGCCTTCAAGGGCACCATTCTGGTCTCCGTGGCCTGCTCGCTGCTGGCCGGTACCATCGGCACGCTAATTGGCTACGCGGTCTCCAAGAACCGGCGGAGCAAATGGGCGAATTATGTAAACTCCGTGGCCTTCCTGCCCTATCTGATGCCCTCCATCGCCGTGGGCGTGGCCTTCTTCATCCTGTTCTCCACGGAGAAGCTGAACCTCTTCAATACCTACACCCTGCTGATCATCGTGGGCACCGTGAAGTATATCCCCTTTGCCAGCCGGAGCAGCCTGAACTCTATGCTCCAGCTCTCCGGAGAAATTGAGGAGGCCGCCATTATCCAGGACATCCCCTGGATCAAGCGGATGACCCGGATCATCATCCCCATCCAGAAGTCCTCCATCATCTCCGGCTATCTGCTGCCCTTTATGACCTGCCTGCGGGAGCTGTCCCTATTCATGCTGCTGTGCGTCCAGGGCTTCATCCTGTCCACCACACTGGACTACTTCGACGAGATGGGCCTGTACGCCTTCTCCAGCGGCATCAACCTGATATTGATCATCACCATCCTGGTTTGCAACACCCTGGTAAACAAGGTCACCGGCGCGAGCCTGGACAAAGGAATTGGAGGTTAAACCATGCCTGAAATCAAACTGGAACATATTACCAAGCGCTGGGGCAAATTCTACGCCGTAGAAGACCTGAACCTGACCATTGCCGACAACGCCTTTGTGACCCTGCTGGGCCCCTCCGGCTGCGGCAAGACCACCACATTGCGGATGATCGCCGGACTGGAGACCCCCACCAGCGGCCGGATCACCATTGGCGACAAGGTGGTATTCGACAGCGACATGGGCATCAACGTCCCTGCCAACAAGCGGAAGGTGGGCTTCCTCTTCCAGAACTATGCCCTGTGGCCCAACATGACGGTATACCAGAACATCTCCTTCGGCCTGTCCAACATCAAGGAGTCCATGGCGAAATACGACTTCGATGCCAAGAACGCCGCCAGACTGGCCCAGATTCTGAAAAATCCCGCTGATGTGACCTCTGTCCTGGAGGAGTGCCGGGACAAGGACGGAAAGCTGGAGGAGAAGAAGGCCATTCTGAAGCTCATCGATGCCTTCACCCTGTCCCAGTACACCGCCAAGACCCTCTTTGGCTATCATCTGGAAAATAATCCGGACTGCGCCGCCAGGATCGCCGAGCTGGAAGCCAAGGCAGAGGCCGCCCGGAAGGAGGCCCAGAGCAAGGGCCTGACCCTGGACCGGGAATTCCGGCTGTGCAAGGACGGAGAGCCTGTGACGGAGGTCCGGAAGCTGACCAAGGAGGAGATCGACCTCTCCGTCCGCCGGGTCAGCCGCATCGTGAAGATCGGTATGTTTATGGACCGGTACCCCGCGGAGCTCTCCGGCGGCCAGCAGCAGCGTGTGGCCATTGCCCGGACCCTGGCTCCTGAGCCCAGCGTGCTCTTTATGGACGAGCCTCTTTCCAACCTGGATGCCAAGCTGAGACTGGAAATGCGGTATGAATTGCAGCGGCTCCATGTGGAGACCGGCTCCACCTTCGTCTACGTCACCCACGACCAGATGGAGGCCATGACCCTGGCTACCCAGATCTGCCTGATCAACAACGGCGTTTTGCAGCAGTACCAGGCACCCCTGGAAGTGTACCACCACCCCGCCAACCTGTTTGTGGCCGACTTCGTAGGCACCCCCTCCATCAACTTTGTGGAGGCCAAGGGCTTCCAGCAGCAAGACGGCAGTCTGTTTCTGACGGTCCTGGGGGACAAGAAGGCCACCTTCCGTCCCGCCAAGGCCCTGAACCTGGCGGACTGGTTCGCCCAGCGGGACCGGGAGGCTGACCAAAAGGCCGCGGAGCTGAAAGAGAAGGCCGCCCAGAAGGGCTATGTGGAAAAGGGCAACAAGGACGAGGTCTTCCGCTACCACATTGCCAAGGTCAACGAGGAGG
>OLHG01000930.1_pt1 | contig 19334 bp, 20 predicted proteins | sample 1605971 | NCBI WGS metagenome assembly OLHG01 (sample SAMN03283289) | human gut metagenome | biome: human-associated habitat; material: feces | host: Homo sapiens | place: Peru | collected 2012 | reverse complement strand
AAAATAGCGAAAATACACTGATCCAGTCCTCCAAAAACCACGAGGACAAGGTTTTTCGTGTCAATATTATCAGTGACGGTGACCCGTTGGAGATCTACACGGAGAAAGACGGGGGCGTGATTTTTCGGAAGTATTCACCTATGGGGGATCTGCAGGAGTTTGCGGCTCAGATGTGTGAATCCATTTCCTCGGCTACGGGGCACATTGCGGCGATTGCGGACCGGGACGGGATCATTGCCCTCCATGGGGCACCCAGAAAGGAGCTGCTGGATAAGCCCAACTCGCCGGAGCTGGAGAAGCTGATGGAGCAGCGGAAGAACTATCTGTATCAGGCGGGGGAGAACCCGATCCCGGCCTCCCGGGGAGAAGAGAAATACCACCTGGGGGCGGCGTCGCCCATCCTGTCCCAAGGAGACCTGATGGGAAGCGTTCTGCTGCTGCTGGGCGAAAACGACAAGCCTCTGGGGCTCAGCGACCAGAACCTGACCAAAACCGTAGCGGGCTTTCTGGGACGGCAGATGGAGAGCTAAAGGGCAAGAAAATCCCCCGGAAAGCGGTGCTTTCCGGGGCGAAATTTTATGTTTTCCGCACAAACTTTTCTTTGCATCTGGGGCAGGTGATGGAGATTTTTCCCTTGCCCCGGGGGACACGGACGGTTTGGCGGCATTTGGGACAGTCGAAGTAGCGGTTGTTCCGGTCCTTCAGACGGTCGAAAAACAGGAGAAAGGTCCTGTTCTCCTGATAGCGTTTATAGGTATTCCGGGAGAGAGCACGGAAGATGGCCCAAATCATCAGGGCGTAGCTGAGGAACCAGAAAACAGTGCCCACAACAGACCGGGCGAAGAGGGAAGAGAGAATGCTTGCAAGCAGCCCGAGACCCAGGATCACCATATTCAATCGGTCTGAACCATAGCGGCCGGACATAAAATTATGGAATCCGGCATAGAAGCGGCTGGCCGCCTGCCTCAGCCAAAGGCTGAATTTATTCATAGAGAGACCACCTTATGTGCCAACAAGATTTACATACTATTATATTGCGAATTCCAGGAATTTCAACCTTATGCGGTAAGAATTAACGGATTGTTTAAGATTCTTAAGAATTGCGGATACGGAATCCGTACTTGATTTATGGCAGAAATTCTGATAAAATAAATAGGTTAAGTGGTAAGAAAGGCACCAAAATGGGAGCAGTCCCCTTTTTGACGCATATCAACGGTCAGGAGGCAGCTATGACGATCCAACAGCTTCAATACGCTCTGGCCGTTTATCGGGCGGGGTCCATTTCCGGCGCGGCTGCGGTCCTCGGTCTGGCCCAACCCAATCTCAGCGGTACCATCCGGGCTCTGGAGGAAGAACTGGGCTACTCCATCTTTCTGCGCAACAGCAAGGGGGTTCAGGCCACGGAAAAAGGCGTAGAGGCTCTGTCCCTGGCGGCTCAGATGGTGGAGGGCTATGATAAAATGGTCCGGCTCAGCAGCAAGGCCGATGCCGAGCGGCTGCGGGTGGGGGGCATATCCTATGCTCCGGTCTGCGATGCCTTTTCGAAGCTCTGCCGGGAGCTGGAAGACCGGCCGGAGCTGGAGATGTCCTATTTTTGTGAAGAGGCAACCAGCGCCATGGATAAGCTCCTCTTTGCCTCCCTGGATCTGGTGATGGTGCTCCAAAGTCCGGAGAGCGAAGACAAGCTCCAGCGGGAGTGCCGCCAGAAGGGCCTGCGGATCACCCCCATTGCCGATATCCCCATTGTTCTGCGTATCGGCCCCAAGCACCCCTTGTATCACGCCCCGGAGATCCGCCTGTCGGATTTCCGGAACTATACCTACGTGGACTACAACAACCGGTATTTTCTGGAGTCCCAGTCTCTGAGCTCCATTTTCCAGATCAATCCGGACCGGGTCATTACCGTGGCGGACCGGATGCTGAAAAACCGGCTGATCTCCGAAACCAACATGTACGGCATCGGCTGCAAGATGCCCCCCGCAACCAACGAGCGCTACCATTTCCGCTGTATCCCCCTGGGGGATATGCACCAGCGCCTCCTGGCCCTGGAGCGGGCGGCGGCGCCTCGGTCCAAGCTGGCCCAAAGGTATCTGGATATTCTGGCAGAGGTTTTTCGAAATGTATAAAAGACCGGGAAGGCCCCAAAGGCTTTCCCGGTTTTTGTCACAGCAGCCCGTACTCCATGCCGTAGGGCCAGCCGTTGAGGCCGCCCAGGTCGTAGAGACGGGTGTAGCCTTGGTCAAAGAGCTGGGCAGCCGCCAGGGCGGACCGGCGGCCTGTGCGGCAGTAGAGCAGCACAGGCGCGTCTTTATTCGGCAGGATGCTGTCTAAATCCGCGTCCTCGATATCCTCCAGCGGCAGCAGCACGGCCCCGGCGGCGTGCTCGGCCCCATACTCGTCCTCCGTTCGCACATCCACCAGGGTACTCCCCGGCACCGTATCTAAAATATGTTTTCCCTGAGCAAAGGTAATGGGCTGGATCATGTAGGTTCCCCGTTTCGTTTTTTTTATATCATAGCACCTTTTCTCCATAAATACAAGAAGCCGGAATGGGGACAAGCCCCATTCCGGTGCTGCGCGGGGGTATGTGATTTTGTCGGAAACGAAAGCCGTTGCCGCTTCAAAACCCCCTCCCGCGTTTTTTACTGCATGCCGCTCTCGTAGGCCTCGATCATCTTCTTATTGAATAATCGTGAGCTTGTATCTGTCCATATTAATAATATTCTTGCAGTAATGAATGGGATTACCGTCCGCATCGCAAACAAGAGCTTTTGTCAAAAGCATTGGTTTTCCAGGCTCAGAATCTAAAAGCTGCGCTTCATTTTCTGTCAGTGAACAAATCCCAATATCCAGCTTGCCAGATGCCGTTTTAATACCACGCTCTGCTAATAGAGAATACAAAGAGCCCCGCAAATCTTCCCCGAGCAAGAAGGCGTACTGTTGCGGGAACCGGTTTTCTTCGATAATGACTGGAACGTCATCGCAAAGGCGAAGCCGGAGAATTCGGATAACACTAGAGTTTTGCCTTAGCTTAAGATTTTCGATATCCACTACATTTGCAGGAACCAGTTCTGCGGCAAGGAGTGTAGAACCGCTCTTTTTCCCCATTTGATTGCAGTTCGCAGTAAAGCCAAGAATTCCGGATACATTTCGCTGTATTTTCTGTTCTGAGACGAATGTTCCAATTCCAGGGCGCTTCACCAAGATGCCCTCATCAACAAGCAGCTCGATTCCTTTTCGAACCGTAATGCGGCTAACTTGATAAAAGTCACTCAATTCAGCTTCCGTCATAATCTGCTCACCGGACTTGAGTTCACCGCAGCGAATTTTTTCTTTGAGCATTACAGCAAGCTGACGATAAAGTGGTTGCGCCGAGTGCTTTAATAATGGCTTCATTTTTCTACTTTTCCTCACTTCCATGTGGTGGTTTAGATTTCAATAATATCAATAGCACTTAAGAATTAAATGGGCAGCCGTGCCCAAATGAACCATCTACCATGCACTGTGCTGCCGAAAACTCAGCCGCCTGGGCAAGCGCCGATTGAATAGCCTCCTCTTTTAAAATACCGCTATCGATCTGCTGTAGATAACGAATTAAAAAACATGTAAGGAACGAATCACCTGCGGCCATAGTATCCTTTGCTTTAACAAGATGAGGCTGTTGGTGAAAGATTTGGTCTCCAGTGCAAAGCCATGCCCCTTCTGCACCGCGCGTGCAAAGGACGGCTTCACAACCTGCAGCCACTGCAGTCTGCATTAACTTCTCCATTTCTTCCATTGAAATATGGCTGCAGGAGAAAACAGGAAAGTCGACAAAGCAAAGCATTTTCTCAAGATACTCCGGTGCAAAGCGATCTGAAAAATCAAATGAAATTGTTGCACCCGCTGTATGCAATCGCTGAATATCTTCGTCGGCATAGCTGAAAATCGAACTGTGAATCAACCGAAAGCCAAGCAAATATGTATCATCTGCTTTTGTCAGATGCAGTCCTACTGTTCGCAAAACACCACATCGATTGCTCCCCATAAATACTCGATCGCCATTTTGCAATCGGACGCGTGCACATCCATTTTCTCCATCATAATGGCGGCAATGGCTTAAATCTACGCCTTCTGCTTTGGCAGCATGTTCTACACATGCTGCTTCCGCGTCGTTTCCAAATGCGCCAAGAAACGCAGCAGAAACACCAAGTTTTTGAGCAAAGATGGCAAAGTTCATCGCGTTTCCGCCTGGATACATAACTTGGATGTTCTCATATTTGTCAACAACCTGATCTCCCAAACCAATAACGTGCATTGTACTCTCTCCTTATATAATATTATGATATATATTATTATATTAAAAATGATTGCTATGTCAACCACCAGCTACAATAAATAAGTAATATCGCTTAAAATTTGTGCGATTGTTACAATTAATATGGTCGCAAATTGTTAAAAAAAGAGGAAATAGTAATCTTTCATAAAAACTCTTGCAAATCAAAATATGATGTTATATAATGTCATTGTCCTCAAACTAGAAAGGAGAAATTAAAAATGAAAAAACTGATTGCGTTAATTCTTTGCACCTGCTTATTGCTGTCTGCATTCACAGCGTGCAGCAGCAAAAAAACAACCGAGGATTCTAATAACCATTCAGACGGCGAGAAGGTCACCATTCGTTTTGCACACCAATGGGCAGAGGAAAATCGTCTTCCATATTGGAATGCACTCGTTGAAGGCTACATGGAAGAACACCCCAACGTTATCATTGAAACAGAAGTCATGCCAAACGAAACTTATAAGGAAAAGATCAAAATCATGCTGGGTGGAAGCGATATGCCTGATTTGTTCTTTACTTTTGATGGTGCGTGGGTCAAGCGTTTCGCCGAGCACAACGCGATTATGGATTTAACACCTTACCTTGAAGCAGATCCTGAATTCCGCGAAGCTTTTAATCAAGGCGTTTTGACCACCGGTCAGGTAGACGGCAAACAGTATAGTCTCCCAATTCGCACTTGTGTCAACTTCATGATCTACAACAAAGATATGTTCGCCCAGTATGATCTTTCTGTACCTACAACATGGGCTGAGTTTATGGATGTATGCCAAACTTTAAAAGACAATGGGGTGACCCCAATTGCAATGGGCGATGGTGAGCAGTGGGCCGCCGCACATTATGTTTCTGCGTTGAATGTCCAACTAGTTCCGTTTGATACGCTGGAGAGTGATTATTACCTGACATCGGGTAAATTTGAAGACCCTGGTTATGTAGAAGCGTTGCAGTTGGTCAAAGATATGAACGACAAGGGTTATTTCATGGATGGTATGCCTTCTACAGCTCAAACTCTTGCCAGGGAAATGTTTCCTGCGGGCCAGTCGGCCATGATCTATGACCAGTGTGCAAGTTTTAAAAATCAGTACTTCGACAAAATGGGCGGCGATAGCTGGGATATCTTTCCCTTGCCGGTTGTAGACGGAGCAAACGGCGATCTCGATATGATGGTTGCCTGGATCGACCAGTTTGCAATCTCTTCGCAGTGTGAGCATCCAGAGGTCGTAATTGACTTCCTGAAATATTTCTACAACGAAGCAAATCAGAAAAAAATGCAGGACGAACTCGGTTTTGTATCTACAATCAATGCAGTTTCTCAGGATACCGACAGTTCTTTCCCGCAGCTCATCAAGGCAATGGACATTATCAACCAGTGTAAGGGCTTTATTTCCGTAATCGATGTTGAAATGGACGGTGCTGTCGCTGCAGTATATCAGGCATCCATTCAGGAGATGTTTACCAGTAAGACCCCTGAACAGGTCATGCAAAATGTTCAGGAAGAAGCGCAGCGTGTTATGTCAGAATAATACTATTGTCTTGGACACACGCAAATTGGGGGCGCAAGCCCCCATGCGCAAGCCCCAATCACTTCAGGAGGGATATACATGTATCATAAAAAATGGGTTGCTGGCATGTATTTGCTCCCGGCAGTTCTGTTCGTCACAATTTTCATCTACTTAGCCATCGCGTTGAATGGGTATTACAGCTTGTTCAAGTGGAACACCTATTCAGACATGGTGTTTGTCGGATTGAATAACTATATCCGGCTATTTAAAGACAGTAATTTCTGGACTGCATTAGGTAATAATATATGTTTTGCCGCAGCCTCCCTGTTCTGTCAAGTTGGCTTTGCACTGGTTTTGGCAGCAGTTTTGGAGCAAAAATGGCTACGGAAGGTCAGCGGTCCCATCCGCACAATTCTATTTATTCCATCCATGATTTCCATATCGGTTGTATCCCTGATGTGGCAGCTAATGCTGAATCCCAGCATGGGTTTTGTAAACAAATTTCTGAAGATTATCGGATTAGGCGCCCTTGCAATAGATTGGCTTGGAAATGCAAAAACTGCCATCTGGTGTGTGATTGCTTCTTCGCAATGGCAATACGTTGGATATACGACAATGCTGTTCATCGTTGCTGTTCAGAAAATTCCAAATGATTATTATGAGGCCGCTCAGTTGGACGGTGCTAACGCCATACAGCAGTTCTTCAATATCACTGTACCGAATGTTAAAGAAATGATTTCCTTGAATCTCATCACGACACTGGTTGGCTCATTTAAAGCATTCGATGAGGTCTATATTATGACCTCTGGTGGACCAGGACGTGCCTCTGAGGTGCTGGGTTCGCTTCTTTACAAGTCTGGCTTCAAAGAAGATGCAATGGGGTATGCATCAGCCATAGGCGTTGTCATTTTTGCAATCACCGTATCCCTGTCCATTCTTCAAATTCGCCGATTAGATATCCGGGAAAAGAGGGGGCGGTATCAGTGAGCATACATCGTCAAAAAATGTCGATTTCAATGCGGATTTTACGCATAATAATTGTTTTGATTCTGGTTGAAATGGTTGTTACCGTTGTTTATCCGTTGCTATGGATGGTACTTGGCGGATTTAAAACAACCACAGAACTTCTCACCAGCCCCTTTTCTCTTCCAGCAAAATGGATGTTTTCAAATTATACGCATATTTGGAAAAGTGGAATTCAGACTTATTTTCTGAACAGCTTATTTATTACGATCTGCTCGTCTGCTTTGGTTGCTGTAATTTCCGCGTTCGCTGCGTTTGCGCTGAGCCGATACCGCTTTAAATGCCGTTACTTTGTTTTTATCTATTTGATTGGCGGCATGATGCTAGCGCCACAGGTCAGTCTAATTTCAAATTATAAAATCCTGCAAGGGCTCGGACTTTATGACACAAGATTCGGCTTAATCTGCGCATATACGGCTTTCAGAATTCCGTATACAACGTTTCTAATGTGGTCGTATTTTTCTACATTGCCAAAGGATATGGAAGAAGCAGCTACGATTGACGGTTGTTCCAGTTTTCAAATCTTTCTGAGAATATTACTCCCTCTCAGCAAGCCGATCCTCTCGACTGGCATTTTGCTGACCATCCGTTATGTGTGGAATGATTTCCTGTTTTCAATGGTATTCACGCAGTCCGCAAAATTACGTACGATTCCGTATGGTTTAAATGCCCTGAAGTCGGAGACAGGCACAGAATGGTCGCTTCTTTTGGCTGGCATGGTACTATCAGCCATACCGCTTATTGTTTTATTCTTGTTTACACAAAAGAGCTTTGTGCGTGGCCTGACAGGTGGCGCAATCAAAGAATAGAAAGACTACGGAGGATTTAATATGTATGTATTAAAAGGACGAGTTATTGATGGCAATGGTGGTGCTCCTATCGAAAAAGGCATTGTCGAAGTAACTGGGAACAAAATTACTGCGGTGTGTGATGAACGTGCATATGTTCTTCCCCCTGACGCAGAAGTTATTGAGGTGGAAAACGGCACTATTATGCCTGGTTTTATTGATCAGCATGTGCATATGGCCGTTGGTGACAACTACTATAAGAATTTTGAACGTCATGCATACCACGCTGTGTGTCAGGCGTTGCGAGATATGCGGCAGATTCTTGATGCAGGTTTTACTTCCATTCGTGAGGTTGGCGGTCTTTCAAACTATCTTAAGGCGCCTTGGGAGGAAGGGTTGATCTATGGACCGCGTATCTGCTCTGCTGGCAAGGCGATTGCACAGACAGGTGGTCATTGGGATTACATTAAGGATTACCCTATTGAGTTCACGAAAAATACAGACCGAAATGTCAATTCAGAAATCTGTGACGGTGTTGACGAGGTTCGCAGAACATCGCGTATGCATTTTCGTGAGCACTGTGATTTCCTAAAAATTATGGGTGGTCCCGGCATCTCCTGCCAAGGCAATAAGATTTTTACACGAGAGTTTTCAGACGAAGAGCTCCGCGCTTTTGTCGAAGAGGCCGAAAACCAGGGCTCCTACGTTGCTATTCATGCTCATGCCGCCATCGCAATTAATGCTGCACTGCGGGCTGGTGTAAAATCCATCGAGCATGCCACTTTGATGGACGAAGAGAGCACTGACCTGATGCTAAAAAACGGTGCCTGGATTGTTCCGACGCTTGCTACCAGTTATCTCTCCTGGCAGCATATTGACGAGCGTGAGCCCTGGGTCAAGGAGAAAATGAGCGCAATTGAAGGTCCTAAGAAGGAAAAACTTCGCATGGCTTATAAAGCCGGCGTCACAATTGCCTGCGGCTGTGATTTTGGAGGTGGCACAATTACTGTACATGGCAATAATGGTCTCGAACTGCCGCTGATGGCTGAAACAATCGGAATGACGCCCATGGAAACCATTGTTGCAGCAACCAAAACCGGCTCGAAACTCATGATGCGCGAAGACGAACTCGGCACCCTCGAGAAAGGAAAGCTTGCTGATATCATTGTCTGCCAAGGCAATCCTCTTGAAGACATCTGGCTGGTCAGTAAGCCAGAAAATATTAAAATTGTCATGCAAGACGGTATTATCAAAAAGAAACTGTTAGTTTAAGGCTTTTGTATGCTTCCCTCGCAAATTGACACTGGTACCCCCTTTTTTTAGGTGCTCACTGCAGCGTTTTCTAAAGGCTATGCTATAGCCTAAATTATCTAAATCAATATTATCGCTTGAAAGGATGACTAAAATGAACATTCAGGAAATTGTAACGGATATCAAATCAAAATATGCTAATATAAATAACGTGTTTTTTGTCGGTTGTGGTGCATCGCAGTCAGATCTTTATCCCTCTAAATATTTCCTTGCAAAAAACGCCAAGCGTTTGCGCACAGAAGTCATCACGGCCAATGAATTTAACTATGATCCCCCAGTTACAGCCGGACCGGAAAGCATCATTATTACGTGTTCTCTTGGTGGCAACACGCCTGAAACAGTTGCCGCTGCCAAAAAGGCTCGAGCACTTGGCGCTCCTGTTGTCTGTTTGACAAACAAAGCAGATTCCCCTCTGGCAGAAAATTCCGATTATCCGATCGTTCACGGATTCTTCGAGAGCTATTCTGCAAAAATGCAGAAACTGACTAAGTGCTTGGAGTTGACAGCGGAAATTCTGAACCAGTATGAAGGTTATGAATGCTACGAAGATCTTCTCGCTGGTTGCCGAAATATCTACGACTGTATTGATGATGCCATTGAATACGCTGCTCCTTTTGCCAAAAAATTCGGTGAATCTTATAAGGATGATCAGATTATCTACGTTGCCAGTTCCGGAGCCTCTCAGCAAATTGCATACAGCTTTTCCAGTTTTATTTTTATGGAAATGCAGTGGCTCGACTCGGCTTCCTTCAGCACCGGAGAGTTCTTCCACGGTCCGTTTGAACTGGTGGAAAAAGACAAACCCTATTTACTTCTGGTAAATGATGGGCCAACACGCCCGATGGATTTGCGCGCACTGACTTTCATGGAACGCTTTGACGCTAAGGTTACAGTTGTTGATGCAAAGGATTACGGTCTTGATAAATATGTACCTGCTTCTGTCAAAGAGTACTTCAGCCCGATTTTGATTGACGGTATTCTTCGCCTGTATGCTGAAGCAATTGCTGAAGAGCGTAAGCACCCCTTGACCATGAGACGATATATGTGGAAACTTCAGTACTGATTTTTTATAAATACTTTGCTGTTGTTAAAAGGCAATCGCATCTCCTTACCCAGATTGTGACCCAAGTGCGTGCGGAAGCGGGTGGACGCAATGGGCAAATCGCCGTGAAATTCCGTACTTTTTGTTGACGGAGCGGATGTATTTGACGCAAAAAGGCTCAATATCACGAACCGATAGCAGCTGGCAGTCATGAGGTCAGCGGTTCGATCCCGCTTATCTCCACCAAAAAGGCTTGTCTTCGTTTGAAGACGAGCCTTTTTCATAACCTTTTTGATGCTTTTGGCATATCGCCGTTATTTTGCGCCCCCAGCGGTTGTACCCACTTCAGCCATACCCCTGCAAAAATTGAATAAAAAAGTTCGTAAAGAGTTGCCAAAATGGACATTTATGTGAAAATGTGAATGTCCATTTTATGGCGACACCGCATAAACACCAAAATTCACATTATACAATAGGTGCCCAATAAAAACTGTAGATAACCTCTGAATTTTTGTCCGCAAAGGCGCACTGACTCAAGCCGCCAGACAGGGTCTGTCAGCCAGAATCAGATTTGCCAGCGCAAACATGATATTGAATTTGGCTTGCTGCTTTTCAAGCCCTCGGTATCGTGTTTTTCGGAAATGCAGTTGCTTTTTAACGACACCGAATACGTGCTCTACTTTTGCTCGGACAGAAGACTTTGCGTGCTCTGCTTTCTTGGCGGCGTACTGTCCGCTTTTGCTCAGCTTCTTTACCTGTGAAGGACGACGGTTGATTTTATACTTGATTTTGTGACCCGACTTGTTCCTGACGACAGCATCTTCTCTCTTACCGGCTCCCAGATAGCCGCTGTCGCCGTAGACAGCCTCTTCTTCTCCGGTCAGTAATTTCGATGTTTCCGAAACGTCGTGTACATTTGCCGATGGTGGAATCTACGATGGTACCCTTTTTCAGAATGAGGCCACGCTCCATGAGCGCTGCTACCACCTGAGCAAACAGCTTCTCCTGCAGTCCGTTCCGGATCAGCAGATTCCGAAAACGGCCGAGAGTATCCCCGTCCGGAACCTGATTGCTGGAATCCACGCCGCAGAACTCCGAAAATGCGCGGCTGTCGATTACCTCTGCCACTGTTGCCTCGTCACTCAGGTCATAGAGGTTTTGCAGCAGATACAGTCGGAGCATGATCTCCAGCGGATAGGGTTTGTTGCCGCGCTCTCCTTTGTAATAGCACGGCTGAATCATGGCAAGCCATTCTCCCCACGGGACGATCCGCTCGATCTGACTGAGAAATTCTTTTTTCTTCGTCCGCACCTGCGCCAGTTCATCGCTGAATGCGGAAATTGTCATCTGTTTATCCATAAGTTTATTATATCACACTCGGCGGTATTTGGCACTTTTTTCTGTGCGGTATTGCCAAAAGAAAGGAAAAAAGTATGGAACTTCAACTGGCATTAGACCGAATTGAAAAAAAGCGCGCAATAGATATTGTAGAGTCTCTAAAAGATTTAATTGATATTGTTGAGATTGGTACTCCATTCTCCATTATGCAACCAATTGAAATAATTAATGATTTTAAAAAAATATCGCCGTGCCTGCGAGTGCTTGCAGACTATAAAATTATGGATGGGGGCTATGCTCTTGCAGAAATCGCATATAAAGCTGGAGCAGACATTGTGACAGTTTCTGCTCAAACTTGGGATGAAACAATTCTCCAGACAATACAAGCGGCAAGAGACTATGGAAAACAAGTATTAGTAGATATGATGGGAATAAAAGAAGAGGACATCGCCGAACGGGGAAAACAGATTGACAACATGCATCCAGACTACATTTGTACGCATAGGGCTGTTTCTGTTAACAGAGAGACAAGTTCTGAAAAAACTTTGAAGATTTTGCGGGAAACCATAAGGCAAGCAAAAATTGCGGTTGCAGGCGGAATAGATTTAGAAACGTTACCCAAAGTTCTTACCTATCAACCTGATTTGGTGATCATTGGAAGTGCCATCACCAATGCAACAGAACCCAGAAAAGTTACAAAACAAATATATGAGATTATGGGGAAAAAGAAATGACAGCAAAGGATATTGCGTTGAGTGAACTTCATACTCTAAAAGAAATTATCAAAGACGTAAAAGATATTGAGTTAAAAGCTCTTATGAAAGAAATTAATGCAGCAAAACGTATTTTTGTTGGCGGAGCTGGGCGAAGTTTACTTTCGATGAAGAGTTTTGCGATGCGATTAATGCAAACTGGGCATGAAACTTATTTAGTTGGAGAAGTATGCACACCGAGCATTCAGACTGGAGATTTATTAATTGTTGGTTCTGGTTCCGGAAAAACAGAAATAGTGTTGAGTTTGGTGAAAAAGGCAAAAAGTCATGGTGCACGGACAGCTGTGCTAACGATGCATACCGATTCACCAATTGCACTGGAAGCAAATTGTGTTGTCGCAATAAAGGAAACACCTCCGGTTAGAGATACAGATGAATATGCTACGGTGTTTGCAAAAAAAAATATGCCAGGAAATTTTAATGAAGCTGCGCTGATATTAGTGCTGGATGGGATTATTGGATGCTTGATGGAAGAAAAGAAGCAAACAATTGAAACCATTAGATACTACCATGCAAATCTTGAATAATATAGTGAAATATACTTAGGGCTTACTGAATAATTATCATAAGTACGTATTTCTCGCAGATTCTTCAAAATTACGAAAAAAGCAATCAAAGAAAGTCGAAAAAAACGTGAAAATATGATATAATGGAATCAGCCAAAAACAGCCATTCCGGGCGGTTTTCCATGATTCTGGGGGTATTTCTCATGTACATTTCATCTAACGAAGACCAACTGACCATTGAGGATTTCTTCATGCCTTTTGGCGGGAAGCTGCTGAAGACGAACCGTTGGGTGAAGCTTGCATCCATGATGCCCTGGGAGCATATCGAGCAAATCTACATGGAGTCCTTCCAGACAGAAAGAGGCCGTCCGGCAACTTCTTCCCGGATTGCGTTTGGGGCTATCTTCATCAAGGAGAACGGCAACCTGACTGACGAGAGTACAGTGGCCGCCATCGCCGAAAATCCGTACATGCAGTATTTTCTGGGACTGACGGCTTTTCAGGCAGAAACCTTATTCGATTCCTCCATGATGGTGCACTTTCGCAAGCGTTTCCCAGTGGAGGAAGTAGCTAACGTCAACGAGTATATCTGCACTGGGGTATGGCCAGAGCAGCAGCGGAATGTTGACCGTAATGATGCGCAGAACAAGAATCCCCAGGACAATCATTCCAATCCGCCTGACGCAAATGTAGAGGAGAAGTCTGCCCAAAGTGGCAAAAAGAACAAGAATACCTCCAAAAAGAAGCTGAAAAAGGAAAAGAAGCAGAAGAAAAATCGGGGTAAGCTCATGATGGATGCCACCGTGGCTCCTGCTGACATCAAGTACCCAACCGACATGGACCTGCTGAACAAATCCCGTGAGCATCTGGAAACCGCCGTGGACATTCTTTGGGAAGAAGTACCACACAAGGGTCATAAACTGCCCTATTCCCCGAAAGCAGCAAGAAAATCCTATCTTTCCCTGGTAAAAAGCAAGAAGTGGACAGAGAAAAAATGCACAGCTGCCATTGGCGACCAGCTTCGCTGCATTGAGCAGGCTGCAAAGCGCATGGAGGAATTGAAATCTTTGGTTCCCGACTACGAAAAGCGATTTCCAACCTGGCTGCAGAGGCGGTTGGAGGTGATCCCTCTGGTATATGCACAGCAGAAGCAGATGTATGACAGCCACACCCACACATGCGAGGACAGAATCGTCAGTCTGGAGCAGCCGCACGTTCGCCCGATTCAACGGGGAAAGCGTCCGAATCCTACGGAATTCGGTCAAAAACTGCACCTTTCCGTGGTGGATGGCTTCACCTTTTTGGAACAGACCTGCTGGAGTAATTTCAACGTGGGCTGCGACCTGACTGCGGTGGTCGAGGATTATTACCGGAAATTCGACAGTTACCCCGAAGCAGTTCTTGCCGATAAGATTTACCAGACCCGTTCGAATCGGGCGTTTTGCAAGGAAAGGGGCATCCGTCTGACAGGCCCCGCGCTGGGCCGTCCCAAAACCGGAGAGGCCGACAGGAAGCAGAAGCGGCAAATGTACAAAGATGCCTGTGACCGCAATGCAGTTGAGGGAAGAAACGGGAATGCCAAACGCCGCTTTGGGTTGGATCTGATTGCTGCCAGGCTGGATGAAACCGCCAAGACCGAAGCAGCACTGATCCTCTTAGGGTGTATCTGAAAACTCCCAACGCACCCGGACAGTGGACCTTTTCACGCTGCGCTGCACCATTTTTCCTTGAAATACGTCAGTATTTCTGCGAAAAAATGTCTTGCTCAGCGCAAAAATTTCTCGCTGCCGGTCACATTGGGAGTTTTCAGATACACCCTAGCCATGAATGCCGCCCACGCTCTGGCAAGGTGGCTTTTGCTCTTTTTTCAGGAAAGTCCTTTTTGGCGGATTTTATGGCTACCAGGGGGAAACATTATGTTTTTTCAGTAGGCTCTACTTAGACGTCATTTCAGCCGACTATCATAAGAACAAGAACAACTTTGTTACAAACCTAACTTATCCTGTGGTAATGAAGATGTTTGATGTAGGGCCAGCCATACGTTCTCAGTTTATGGCTGAGATCGGTGATATCCGCTGTTTTCACTCTAAGAAAACTCTGGTGGCTTTTGCCGGCGAAGTTTTTCAGCCACGCCGATGGCATTTTTCGTGTCCAAACAAATTATTGTAATAGGAGAAAATAGTGAAATGATATCCCTGCTTCGATTTCTATTCGATCCGACAATGTCATTCGACTCATGTTTCCCTGCTCTCCACAGGATGTGACCGAAACTATTATACCGCTTATTGCAGAGGTGAACGTCACCCTATAACCACTTTTTTACCCCCAAAATGTTACCTTCACTTTTGCAATCAAGCGCGTTTTCTGAGATCATTGTAGCACTTCTGCTGTCCTATATTTCGGACTTTTGTATCTATTTTTTGTTCAGCTGCGTAAAGCTGATATGCATATTCAGAAATTTTGCGCGGCAGTCCTCCCTGCCGAGGAAGCGGAGCAGGCCGTTCAGCGCGGCAAGCGCGGTGTTGATGGTAGATGGTGCTTGCCGCTGCTGGACTAAATGTGCCTTCCATTCCGTCACGACATCCTTCGTGACCGCCGCGCTGCCCAGCCACGCAGCAAAGGCTCGGATGCTGCGCAGATATTTTTCCCGCGTAGCATCGGCTCGCTCCTCCTGCCGCAGCCAGCGGTCGTAGGCCGTGAGCATGGATGCAGATAATTTTCTCTCGTTCATGGCAGTCCCTCCTGCAAATCGTTCTTTGATTCAGGGGGGGGCATTATACCGCATCCTCCGGCTTGGATGCCGACACAAGCAGAACGGCAGAACCGAAGCCTGAATGCAATTCGCATTTTTATTGCAGGACTCCAAAGCGTAAACCAGCAGACTTTTAGGCAAAAGAGAAGGGCGCGTTGCAGAACGAACAGTTCTGCAGCGCGCCCTTCCTTTGCTCTGAGCGGTATTTCGTTGTTGTCCTTATGCGTGTTCGCCATTCTTGCTCATCGTGTTTTATAGAGGAAAGATGCTGCATCATGCGCTCTTTGGCTTCCTGCGGGTCTCGCTGGTAGGCGGATGTAATAAAGTCGTACCCGAAAAGCTCTTCCGGCGTCGCATATTCCGCGACACCCCATCCATAAGGTCTTCCGTACCTGTCCTGCATATAGACAAAATCCGCGATGCAGACATAGCTCTGCATTTGCAGTCTCGTGATGCACGTCTCAAAACCGGTGTTGCCGCCATTGCGGTAGTTCAGAGCCTCTTTCAGTCGTTTGGAAAGCACCCTGCCTTCACCGGCTATGGTTTCATAAAGTTCCTTGTCCTTGTAGGACGCCAAACCGTCATCCCAACGGGCGTCAAAGTCATAGCCGTCACGCCGGAAGTTTGCAAAGTCCGGAATCCACTCCCGGCTCACAAATCCAGCCTTCTTGTTGAATATCTTGCCGTAAAGACATTGCCGCTCCGCGCAGCCGGTCCTTTCCATTCCCACGGACCATCTACATCATCCGCAAACCATAACTCAGGTGGGCAAAGTTCCTCGATGGAGAAGCCGTGAATCTCGTTCCGAAAGAAGGGCAGAAAGCCGTATTCTTCAACAGCGGCAATCAAATCATCTACACTATGTAGTTGTCTGGCATATCTCTTTGACATTACTCCGCCTCTTCAATTACGCCATAATCAATCAGGATATTCTTCTCCGCATACTGCGGGCAAACAATACCCATCATCTCATACTGCTTATTCCTAATAAAATGCGGCAACAACATGTGTTCCGCTGAACCCTCAACCAAAATGACCCCATCAGCAAAAAACAAATCGCAGTGGGTAGTCTGCAAATATCTTGTAACAAAACGTTTGGTTGCATCATCTTTACCAAAAACATCAGAAAGATTAACGACTTTAGATGTTGCAACTTTTCCCTCAAAGTCCTTAGGTAAGCGTTTGAAATACCGCAAATTTGCAAATTCTTCTTCCCGTGCAATATGACTTGAATGTGTGCTTATTACAAGTTGTGTAGAAAAGGCATCACTTTTCCCAAGCTTTTCATGGTTGCGCAGCACGCTATAAGCTTTGCGAATAAAGACCTGTTGAACTTGTACATGTAGATGCGCTTCCGGCTCCTCGACAAGCACGAGATGTAATGGCTCAATTCACCCACTTTTTCTTTCTCATAATTTCTCAAAAACGTCTTTATTTTTCTGCCCAACCAGTGATTTCAAATTCACCACCGAAACCGTTTCCAGATTCCGAACCTCCTCTACATAGTTACAGGCTCTGCCGGCTGAGAAAAGGAAGTAGATATTCTCATAAAAGGGACGGACTGCCGTTGTTGCAGCTTCTATTTTCTGGAACGCTTCTTTCGGAAATCCTTCTCGAACATTGTCCCAAATCTTCACATAAATTGTGTGATCTTTTGTCTCCTGCACATAATCAAAGCGAACGCCATTGACCATCACATCCCGCTGTTTCGGATCATCGAATTTGAGAAATCCATCCCAATAGCAGCTGTGATAATTTTTCTCCAACCAGTTCCAGCAGACCTTTTTGAAGTATTCTACAACAATTGTTTTATCCATTTCATCCACAAGCTGCTGTAGGGCTTCTTCCTTCTGCACTTCAAGATAGCGGCCTTGCGATGGAAACACATACCGGAACCACGTTTTCCAATAGCCGCCTTTGGGATAATAGTGTGTGCGGATATGTCCGGCAGCATCTTTCTTTTGCTCGGTTTCCAAAAGCCCGGCTTTGTCCAGTGCTTTCAAATACTTATCACATTTGTTCTGCGGGAAACCGGAAAACTCTGACAGCTGGCTGATTCGATTATACCCCGTTGCCATGCCATAAAGCAGGATATTGTATGTTTCGGGTGTTCGGAAGTTTCTGCGCAGCTCTGATTCCGCATAACAGAAATACGCAGAGTCGTGTGCAAAGAGCGGTGATAGATTCTCCGCAAAGCTCTTTTGAAAGTCGAACAGCCGCACCAGCCCTGGAATGCCATTTGTAATCGCAATTATCCGAAGTGCATCCAACTGTTCCAGTGCCTTGTTTTCAGCCAGCAGCATCGGCACCGTAATTGCCTTCATCTGTATCACATTAGAGGGAAACGGAAGCTCCATCTGCGTCCGAACAATCAGCACAACATACACTTTCCCGGTCAGGGCCAGAAGTGCATTCAAAAAATCTTCCTTATCATTTTTATCGTCCACGTCATCGAAAAAGATGACTGGACGATTTTTTGTTTCTCCGATCTCTGCGAAGAAGTCTTTCCACAGCTTACACCCAGGAAGAAATATCCGAGGGGCAAACGTAGCATCTAAGTTTTGGAAAGAAAAGTATTGCCCGCCGAATGCTTCCAGGTAGCTTTGTGCAAGGGTTGTTTTTCCCATTCCGGTTTCACCGTGGAGCTGTGTGATCCACGGCGTGGATTTGCTTTCCCAATAGCTGCGCACATGGGCGTAGAGCTGGGCTCTGTATGATCTGATTCGTTCCATAGTTTATCACTCATATCATAAGTTGATTGTTTTCTGTGATTATAGCAAATCAACCTGTATTTCTCAATATGCGAGAAAAATATTTTTTGCTATTTCTATCATCAGTTCATTAACAAATACAATCTATCTCGAACATTTTTACATAATTTTGGTGCTGACGCTTTCGCATTCTGGTGCTGTGCTTATAAAAGAATTCGACTCGAGGCCTAGTAAGTGAGAGGACAAATTGAGGCCTCATGTACAAATCGTGTTGATTTGTGCGTCCTCTCATGGACATTGACAGCTGAATACCCGCCGGAAAATGAGATACGATTTTGCGATGACAGGAGCGAAACAACGCCGCGGAGACACCGGGGCAGGAACGGCATTGGAATAGGGCGGCAACAAAAATAAACACTTATGGAGGATATTATATGAATGTATTTGAAACAATCAAGGCAGCTGTTCCCATGCGGGAAGCTGCCGAACACTACGGGCTACGGGTCCTGCCCAACGGCATGGCCTGTTGCCCATTCCACGATGACCATCACCCAAGCCTAAAGCTAAACGAGGACTATTTCTTCTGCTTCGGCTGCAATGCCCACGGAGATGTCATTGACTTTACCGCAAGACTGTGGGGTCTATCCGCGCAGGAAGCCGTTGAAAAATTGAGAGGCGATTTTGGAATTGAAACGGGACAAATGCCCATTCCATTCCCTACTTTCCCGGAAGCTACTCCCAATCTGGAACAGCTTTGTATCTGCGTTCTCAAGGAGTATCTTCGACTGCTGCGAATCTGGCGGCTGCGGTATGCGCCCGTCACACTCGGCTGCGACCCGGATGATCGGTTTGTGGAGAGTTTGCAGATGGAGCCAGTTATCAATTTCTTTCTGGATTCTCTGATTGCCGGTGATTCGGCACTGCGGGAACGGGTGCTACAAGTGTTTCGGAAAGACGGCACAATTAATGAGCTGTGTGATTATGTGGAGAGAAAAAGCAAGGAGGACATCTGCCATTACCAGGAAGAAAAAATTGCCTGATTGGGAACGGCCCGCATGGTTTGACGGGACCAGCATCAATGAAGCACTGTTCTGTGAAGAATTTCTGCGAGAGCATCAAATTCTCTTTGCCAACAGAGCCTTTTTCACGCCGGATGGTCGGCTGACGGATGATTTGCCCCTCCGGGGCGAAATCTACGAAAAGCTGAAATGCTGTGCCGTGAACAACATTCCACGGAAGATCAATAACATTCTGGAAGTGCTGAAGTTGG
>OLHG01000929.1_pt1 | contig 19340 bp, 24 predicted proteins | sample 1605971 | NCBI WGS metagenome assembly OLHG01 (sample SAMN03283289) | human gut metagenome | biome: human-associated habitat; material: feces | host: Homo sapiens | place: Peru | collected 2012 | reverse complement strand
GTTTTGCCGCGAGGTGATAGCCGCGAGCCGGAACGCCGGAGCCAGAGACGGGAGGGGCGCATGGGTATTTCAGCAGGCAGGCTCGCGGAGCTGCGCGGGCTTCTTGAGGCGGGAGCGGAGCACGAGTTCTACTCCTGGCCGGAGTGGCGGCGTCTACGCCGGGAGGTGCTGACGGTGGACAACTGCGAGTGTCAGGAGTGCAAGCGTCGCGGCGTGTACTCCAGAGCCAGCATTGTCCACCACATCCGCCACCTGCGGGATCGTCCTGACCTGGCACTGTCCGTCTACGATGGCGATTCTCGGCAGCTGGAGGCCGTCTGCAAGCGTTGTCACGAGGAGCTGCATCCGGATAGCCAGCGGCAGTACGCGCCGTCTGCGCCGCCGCTGACGCCGGAGCGGTGGGACTGACCCCCCCCCTCGGAAAAATGCCCCTCGCGCCCTTGTTGCTACTCGCGGGGGTCCAGGACAATCCCGAGATTCTCGCATCTGCGCGGTGCCGCGCTGCGCGTGGGCGCGAGGATCGCCGGGCAATTTCAGAATAAACTGCGGTTTTGCGGGGCGGGCAGCTCCGGAAGTACTCTTTTCCTTTTCCCACGGTTCGGGCGGCGTGTCCGCCCGTCCCGCAAAGCCGCAGACATCGGTGCCCGAATCGGGCACAGGAGGTGACCTTATGCGAATCGAAAACAGGCGGTTGGCGGAGCTGAAGCCGTATCGCGCCAACGCCAAAAAGCACGACGCCGCGCAGGTGGCTAACGTGGCGGAGAGCATCCGCCAGTTCGGCTTTGTGCAGCCGGTCGTGGTAGACCGGGACGGCGTGATCGTCATTGGTCACTGCCGCGCCCTGGCGGCGGAGAAGCTGGGCGTGGTCGAGGTGCCCTGCGTCTGCGTGGACGATCTGCCGCCGGAGCAGGTGAACGCCCTGCGTCTGGTGGACAACAAGACCAACGAGAGCCCGTGGGATCTCGACCTGCTGGCCGCCGAGCTGCCGGAGCTGGATCTGTCGGCGTTCGATTTCGAGTGGGGCTTGCCGGATAAATTAGATGATTCCGTTGTAGAGGACAACTACGAACCTTCCCCTCCTGCGACTCCTAAGAGCAAGCTTGGCGACGTTTTTCGGCTCGGAGATCACCGGCTGATGTGCGGAGACAGCACGTCTCTCGCAGACGTACAGACGCTCGTGGGGGGGGCACATGTGCACTTGCTTCTTACCGACCCGCCGTACAACGTGGATTATCAGGGGGCCGCCGGAAAAATCAAAGGAGACAACATGAGCGAATCTGCGTTTATGGAGTTCTTGACAAGCGCATTTACAAACGCGGCTATGAGCATGGAGCCCGGCGCGCCATTCTATGTTTGGCACGCTGATGGCGAAGGCGGGTTTAGCTTCCGTGCGGCTATCAAAAATACTGCGCTGCGTGTGCATCAATGCCTCGTCTGGGTAAAAAATTCTTCAACCTTTGGAAGATCTGACTTCCAGTGGAGGCATGAGGCGTGCTTATATGGAGAATCCGAGATTGATGAGGATGGTCACGAACCCTGCTTGTATGGCTGGAAGGACGGCGGCAAACACTACTTTTTCCGGAATCGCCGGCAGACAACAGTGCTTAATTTTGAAAAGCCGGTTAGGTCTGCGGAGCATCCGACCATGAAGCCGATTAAATTGTTCGACTACCAGATGCAGTGCTCCAGCAAGCCTGGAGAAAATGTTCTCGACCTGTTCGCAGGATCCGGCACAACGATTATGGCGGCAGAGCAGAATGGTAGGCGCGCTTACTGCATGGAGTTTGATCCGCAGTATGTGGACGTCATCATTGACCGGTGGGAGAAATTCACCGGGAGAAAGGCAGTTAAAGTTTAGGGAGGGTAGTTATGGCACCACGTAGAAAGTTGAATCGTTCGCAGTTCGAAAGCCTTTGCGTGATGCAGTGCACTGCGGAGGAGCTGTTTGGCTGGTTTGGTTGCAGCGAATCCGATCTTGATTCTTGGTGCTGTGAGAATTACGGAGAATCTTTTCGCGAGTCGTTTGATCGGCTGTCTTTGGACGGGAGGATCCTCCTGAGAAAAGAACAGGTCGCCGCAGCGAAGAAGAACGTGTCCATGGCGCGGCATCTGGAAGCGCAGCGGGCGGGTCATGACGCGCCTCCGCAGAAGCGGAAGAACTACCGGCTGACGGAGGCTTATAAGGAGCTCCGGCAGTCGATGCTGCAGAACCTGATCGAAAGGGATCTTGACGGCGATGTGTACCGGGATAAGGTGCAGGAATACATGGACTTTTGGGTGCGGAGGCAGGAGCTGCGGGACGACATCGCCCGGCGCGGGCTGACCGTCACGGATGACCGGGGGCGGCTGATGGAGAACCGCAGCGTGTCGCTGGAGATTCAGGTCTCCCGCCAGATGCTGGCGATCTTCACCACGCTGGGCTTTAAGGAGGACGCTCTGGCGGCAGCCGCCCGGAGCGATGATGACGATGAGCTGTGAGATCCCCGCGGAGGTTCTGCGCTATATCGAGATCGTTGAGTCCAACAACCCCCGCGCCTGTCCAGAGCAGCACGCGCTGGTGGCGATGATCCGCCGCGTGTTCGATACGGAGGACATCTACGTGGACACGGAGCAGCTGCGCCGGTATCTGAGTCTGCTGCGCTACTTCCCCTACGAGCGGTTGTTCCCTTGGGAGGAGTTTCTCCTCGCGCTGTGGGATTGCACCTATCGCGCCGACGGGCGTCCGCGGTGGAAGAAGCTGCTCTGCATGGTGGGGCGCGGTGCAGGCAAGGACGGCTTCATCGCCTTTGACGGCGCATGCTCCATCTCCCCCTACAACCCCGTGAAGAACTACAACGTGGACGTGTGCGCCAACAACGAGGAGCAGGCGGTCACACCGGTGAAGGATCTGTCAGAAGTCCTTGAATCCCCCAAGTGGGAGTCGAAGCTCAACCGGCACTACTACCACACCAAGGAGATGGTGCAGGGTCGGAAGAACAAGGGCGTGATGAAAGGGCGCACCAATAACCCGAAGGGGCGGGACGGTATGCGCTCCGGCAAGGTTGTCTTTAACGAAGTCCACGCCTTTGAAAACTACAACAACTACAAGGTTTTCGTCACCGGGCTGGGTAAGGTCGGGCAGCCGCGTATCGGGATGTTCACATCGAACGGCGACGTGTCTGATGGCCCGCTGGACGACTTCATAGCCCAGGGGCGGCGGATCCTCTTCGAGAACGAGGCGGAGCCGGAGGGCGGTTATCTCCCATTCATCTGCTGTCTGGAAAACCGGGAGCAGGTCAACGACCCGGAGAACTGGTTCATGGCGAACCCGTCGCTGTCCTATGTCCCACACCTGCGGCAAGAGATCGAGGAGGAATATGCGGACTGGCTAGTCAACCCGGAGCAGAACGGGGACTTCTTGACAAAGCGGATGGGCATCCGCGCCGGCCAGCTGGAGATCAGCGTGACGGACTATGCCAAGGTTAAGGCGACCAACCGGCCGCTGCCGGATCTTCGCGGGAAGTCCTGCGTGGCCGGCATCGACTACGCGGAGATCAACGACTGGGCGAGCGTCAATCTGCACTTCCGCATCGGAGCGCAGCGTTATGACATCAACCATTCGTGGGTCTGCCTGCAGAGCCGGTCGCTCTCCCGCATCGTCGCCCCGTGGCGATCTTGGGCGGAGGCGGGAAAGTTGACGGTGGTGGATGATGTGAGCATCGACCCCAATCTCCTGGCGGACTACCTGAAGGAGATGGGCTTGAAGTACAACATCGTCAAGCTGGCAATGGACCACTTTCGCTGGACGCTGGTGAGCGACGCCATGCGGCGCATCGGCTTTGACGCCAGGGACAAGAACCGCGTGAAACTGGTTCGCCCCAGCGACATCATGCAGGTAGACCCGGTGATCCAGGAATGCTTTGACCGCGACCAGTTCACATGGGGCGACAACCCGCCCCTGCGCTGGGCGGTGAACAACACCAAGAGAGTACGCAGCGGCCAGCGTGCCGGTACGAATACAGGAAATTTCTATTACGCCAAGATCGAACCGAAGAGCCGGAAGACAGACCCGTTCATGGCTCTGGTGGCATCTATGACCGAGGAGGCGGTGCTTGGCACCGGCGAGCCGGTGAAGCTGCCGCCCATCGGCGCGATCCGGCTATAGGAGGTGGGCAATGGCACTTAATTTTTGGAAGTGGCTCGCCGGAGGCAAGGCTCGTTCTCCCACCACGGTGGAGATCACGTGCCGCGATCTTCTGGCAGCGGCGCAGGAGTTTCAGCTGCGGGATACGTGCTTCTGGATCTGCGCGAACATGATCGCCAACGCCGTCGGGCGTTGCGAATTCCGGACGTTCCGGGAAGGCAAGGAAGTTCGGGAGCGCGAACACTATCTCTGGAATGTGGAGCCGAACGTGAACCAGAACTCCACGGCGTTCCTGCACAAGCTGGTGGCGAAGCTGCTTGTGGACAACGAGGTGCTGGTCATCAGCACCCGGCAGCGGGAGGGCTATGACGCGTTGGTCGTGGCAGACAGCTATATGACCGGCGGCAGCTATCCCAGCAAGCAGAACGAGTACACAAACGTGCAAGTGGGCGATGTGTCCTACGATAAGACCTTCCGCGAACGGGAGGTTCTACATCTCACGCTGAACCACGTGAACATCAAGCCGGTGCTGGATGGATTGTACGGCTCCTATGTGCGGCTCATCAATGCCGCCATGCGGCGGTATGCGTGGGACAAGGGGCAGCACTGGAAAGTCCACGTGAGTCAGCTGGCCTCCGGCGCTGATGACTTCACGCAGAAGTTTTCGCAGATGATCGAGGAGCAGGTGAAAACCTTCCTCGACTCTGATGGAGCAGTTTTGCCGGAGTTTGAAGGCTACGCCTATACGAACGAGGGCGGCAAGGCTGCTGTAGAGCTGTCGGACATCCAGAGCCAGATGAAGGACATCTTCGCGTTCACGGCGAAAGCGTTCCAGATCCCGGCGGTGCTGGTGGATGGCAGCATCCAAGGCACGGAGGACGCGCAGGGCAGGTTCCTGACCGGCTGCATCGACCCCATCTGCGACCAGCTGCAGGAGGAGATCAACCGCAAGCGATACGGCTACGACCTGATCCAGCGCGGCGACTATCTCCGCATTGACACCAGCAGCATCCGCCACTTCGATATGTTCGCCAACGCGGCGAACGTGGAGAAGCTCGTCGGCTCCGGCGTGTTCTCCATCAACGAAGTCTTGCGGGCGGCGGGTCTGCCCGCCATCTCGGAGGATTGGGCGGACAAGCACTATCTCACAAAAAATATTGCAACGCTGGGCGCGGAGACCTCTGTGCTCGGTGGCGCGGAAGGAGGAAACGCATGAGGAAACCCCTTTGGGAAATCAAGCAGGCTGCGGAGGGCGTCCTGCAGCTCTACATCTATGGCGACGTAGAGGGCGAGGAGTTCGATTGGGAGGACTGGCGGTATGTCCAGAGCGACAACAGCGCGGAGCATTTCCGCGAGGAGCTGGCAAAACATCCCGACGTGTCGCGCATCGAGATCTACATCAACAGCTACGGCGGCAGCGTCTTTGAAGGCACGGCGATCTACAGCCAGCTGAAGCGTCACCCGGCGCGGAAGGTGGTGCACGTGGACGGCTTCGCCTGCTCCATCGCCTCTGTGATCGCCATGGCGGGCGACGAGGTGATTATGCCGCGTAACACCCTGATGATGATTCACAACATGTGGATGTGCGCCTGCGGCAATGCCGCGGAGCTGCGGAAGGCGGCGGATGACCTGGACGTCATTAACGCTGCGGGGCGGCAGGCGTATCTGCTGAAGGCCGGCGACAAGCTGACGGAGGAGCGTCTGTCGGAGATGATGGACGCGGAAACGTGGCTGACCGCTGAGCAGTGTGTTGAGCTCGGTCTCGCGGATCGTCTTGCCGATGCTGACGCCGACATGAGCGGCGCGTCCACCATCTTGCAGAAGATGAACGCCGGCATGGAGCAGCATCTCCAGTACCAGAAGTCGCTGGCGGCGCAGCTCCGCGACCTGACAGCGGATCCCTCTGTGCCTGCGACCAACAAGGATCCCCAGGGCGGTGGAAGCCCTGAAAAAATCAACAAAGTTCTCGGACTGTTTTCTTGAGAATCGAAAGGAGAAAAAGAATGAAAAACAATGACATTCGTACCCGCGAGGAGTTGCGGCAGGCTCTCCAGCAGGCTGCCGTCTCCGGCGACACCGGCGCGTTCTCTTCCGTTCTGGACGAGATGATGCAGCGCATCAGCCTGGACGTTCAGGCAGAGTATGAGCAAAGGTTCGACGACCTCCAGCATGAAGTTGATTCCCGCATCCTTGCACAGCGGGGCGTCCACCAGCTGACCAGCGAGGAGCGCAGCTACTACCAGAAGTTGGCCGCAGCTATGCGCTCTACCGACCCCCGGCAGGCCGTCACCGGTCTGGACGAGACGCTGCCCACCACCGTCATTGATTCCGTCTTTGACGAGTTGCAGACGGCGCATCCTCTGCTGAGCCGCATCAACTTCCGCGCCACCGGCGGTGCCGTCGAGATCATGGTGAATACCAACGGCTACGAGGAGGCTGTGTGGGGCGAACTGTGCGACGACATTGTCAAGGAGCTGACCGCTGGCATTAAGAAGATCCCCACCACGCTGCTGAAGCTGTCCGCATTCCTGCCTGTCTGCAAGGCGATGCTGGAGCTGGGCGCGGAGTGGCTGGACAACTTCATCCGCCAGACGCTCTATGAGGCACTGAGCAACGGTCTTGAGGCGGGCATCGTCGCCGGCGACGGAAACAAGAAGCCCATCGGCATGATCCGTCAGGTGGGCGACGGCGTCACCGTCACCGGTGGCGCATACCCCGAGAAGGCTGCCGTCAAGGTGGATGATCTGTCCCCCCACACTGTGGGCAATCTTCTGTCCATCGTGGCAGCCGATCCTAACGGCAAGCCTCGCCGTGTCCGTGATGTGATCCTGCTGGTCAACTCCCAGGACTATCTGCAGAAGGTCATGCCCGCCACCACGCTGATGGCACCGGACGGCACCTACCGGAACGACGTCCTGCCCTATCCCATGGACATCATCCAGACCCACGCGCTGCCCCGCGGCAAGGCTGTCATCGGCATCGCCTATCGCTATCTGGCGATGGCGGGCACCTCCCCCGAGGGGCGCATCGAGTACAGCGACCACTACCGCTTCCTGGAGGACGAGCGCGTCTATCTGATCAAGGCTTACGCCAACGGCATGCCGCTGGACAACAACGCCTTCCTGGTGCTGGACATCTCCGGTCTGACGCCCGCCACCTACAAGGTGACGCAGGTGGATCCTCCCGCAGCGTCTACCGACGCCACGCTGACCGCTCTGACTGTGGGCGATCTGACTCTGACCCCCGCGTTCGCCTCCGGCACCCTGACCTATACCGCGACCACTACCAACGCGTCTGATGTGGTGACCGCTGTACCCGGCAACGCTGCGGCTGCCATGAAGCTGACCGTGAACGGCACCGAGATCGACAACGGCACCGCCGCCACGTGGAAGACCGGCAGCAACACCCTGCAGGTCGTTGTGACCGCTGCTGACGGCACCACCACCAAGACCTACAAGGTCACCGTCACCAAGTCTTAACGGTGGCGGGCGAGGTGAACGCCGCGCTGCTGTCGTCCGTCAAGCTCGCCTGCAACATCACCTGGAGCGATGAGGCTACGGACACTAAAGTGTCCGATCTCATCGCCTCCGGGGAGGCTTACATTGACGGGAAGCTCGGCGAAGCTGGCGACTACCGGAACCCCGGGGAGCCGTTGACGCTGCTGAAGGAGTACGTCCGCTACGGCTTGAGCGACGCGCTGGATGTGTTCGAGGCGAACTATCTGAACCGGCTGCTGGCTATGCAGAACGACAGGCAGGTGAAGAGCTATGCGGAAGCTACCGTTTCGCCCTGACGACCGGCAGATCACGCAGCCCTACCGGGACGGCGTGGTCAAAATCTACACAATAACGGACACCGCCCAGCCCGGCTACCAGCCCAAGCCCACGCCTACGCTGGTGGAAACGCTGTTCTATGCGGAGCGGCGGGTCGGTCTGCAGCGGTATTACAGCGGCAAGCAGGCGCAGGTGCAGGTGGAGCGTGTGATCCGGACGCAGACGCGCTCGGCGGTGAATCCCCAGTGCATCGCCGTCACGGAAGACGGCACGCAGTACGGCATCGAGCTGGTGCAGCAGCTGCAGGACGTCTACCCTCCGTCCATGGACTTGACGCTCGTCCGGATCGAGCAGAAGTACGAGGTGTCCCATGAGTAAAAAGCGAAATGTGCCCGAATCGGGCACCGACAGGACGCCCCTGTGGGCACAGCGAATTATCGCGGCGCACCTCGCCGTGACCGCCGCCGTCAGCCACGGCGGGCGCATCCAGTCCGACCGTTATCTCGTCTGGCAGGAGGACGGCGCGAACGACTTCGAGGCCGGCGGCGTCCACGCCGAGAAAGCGGTCACCGGCTCCACAGATCTGTTCACGAAGCAGGAGTTTGACCCTTGGCGGGATGAGCTGGAGTCCGCCTTTGACGCAGCGGAGATCGTCTGGAGCCTGAATAGCTGCCAGTTCGAGGAGGAAACCGGCTTCTGGCACTACGAGTGGGACTGGGAGGTGTTTGCCTGATGGCTACGTTCCAGTTCGGCGGCATCGACAACTACATCAAGCAGCTGAACAAGCTGCAGCAGTCCACCAAGGACGGCGTGGTGGGTAAGACAGTCTATGCCGGTGCCGCAGTCGTGGCGGATTCGGTGCGGCGCGCGATACAGGCTCTGCCTGTGGGCGACGGCCGCGCCCGGGACGGCGGCTTGGTTGATACCGTCACCCTGCCGCAGAAGTCGGGGCTTCTGGACGGATTTGGCATCAGTCGCTTGAAGGACGATAACGGGTTTATCAACGTCAAGGTTGGCTTTGATGGGTACAACTCCACCCGGACGGAGAAGTACCCACGAGGGCAGCCCAACGCACTGATTGCCAGAGCAGTCAACAGCGGCACCACCTTCCGCAAAAAGACGAAGTTTGTGGACAAGGCGGTGAACTCCGCCAAGAAGGCGGCGGAAGCGGCAATGGACGCGGCGTGCAGCCGCGAAATTGAAAAAATCATGAAATAGGAGGTGCTGCTATGAGCGCAGCAGGAAAGGTCTGTACGGGCTTCAGTAAGCCCTACGTGGCTAAGTATTCCAACACTGGCGGTGTGGTCACCTACAGCGGCGTAATGCTGCTGGCGCGGGGCGTCAGCGTGTCCCTGTCCCTGAATACCACGGACGACAACACATTCTACGCCGACAACATCGCCGCAGAGACCGCAGCGGCTGTTTTCGCAGACGGCACCGCCACGCTGACCGTTGACGGGCTTCTGGCGGCGGCGGAAAAGTTCATCCTTGGTCTGCCCGAGGCCACCGAGATCCAGGCGGGCGGCGGCGCGGTGCAGGTCTCCCACTACGGCGACGGCATGGAGATCCCCTACGTGGGCATCGGCTTCATCGTCCGCTACCAGAGCGGCGGCGTGGTGACTTACGCGCCCGTGGTGCTGACGAAGGCTCGGTTCCAGCAGCCCGGTCTGGACGCCGCCACGCAGGAAGATTCCATCGACTGGCAGACGCAGGAGCTGACCGCCACGCTGATGCGCGACGACACCACCAACCACGACTGGAAGATGGTGGGCGCTGATCAGCCCACTGAGGCAGCCGCTGAGGCCGTCCTTAAGGCGATTTTGGGCGGCGCGGCGTAAGAGGAGGAGTCTATGCAGATCTACGGCAGAGAAGTGGGCTTCCGCTTCACGGTGGGTGCCTCCGCCAAGATCTCCGACCTCTGCCCGGACGGCGACATCAGCCGTCTGGGGGAGGTGCTGGAGGGGCAGTACGGTAAGATGGCGCGGGATTCTGCGTCCATCATCGCCGCGCTGAGCGAGGGGTACGAGGAGGCGTGTGCCTTTGAGATCCCCGGCTATAAGCCGCAGCCCCTGACGGTGGAGGAGGTCCTAACACTGCGGATGGACGAGTTCGCCCAGCTGCAGCAGGCGGCGTTGACCGCTTGGATGGAGGACAGCAAGCCTACGGTGGAGGTGGAGCCCGAAAAAAAAGAAAGCGGCAAGGCTCGGGCGTCCAGCTGAATCTTGCCTGGCTCCTGTTCTACGGGCGAAAGCTGAATATGGGGAGGCAGGAGATCATGTGCACGAGATACGGTGAAATGCTGGACATGATCGCCTGCCTTGCCATTTACAACGGCGCAACGCCCAAGAAGAAACGCAAGCACTGGACATTTGACGAAGCTATGAAGGTGAGGTGAGCCTATGGCTGTAAATATCGGCCCCAAGATCGGAGTGGACGGCGAGGCGGAATATCGTCGGCAGATCAACCAGATCATCCAGCAGTCCAAGACCCTGGCCAGCGAGATGAAGCTGGTGTCCGCGTCCTTTACGGCTGCTACCTCCGCCGAGGAGAAAAACGCCAAAACGGCGGCGGTGCTTACGAAGCAGATCTCCACGCAGCGGCAGTACATTGCGGCCCTGGCGGCCCAGGCGGGCAAAGCAGCGGCCACTTACGGCACCAACAGCGTGGAGGCGCAGAAATACGAGGAGCAGCTGAATAAGGCCCGCGCCAAGCTGCTGGAAATGCAGCACGCACTGCAGGACACAGAGCGCGGGGTCGAGGACCTGGGCAATGAGATGGACTCCGGAGGCGACAAGGCTATTTCATTTGGCGATGTCCTGAAGGCGAATATTTTGTCTGAGCTCGTGGTGGATGGGCTCAAAAAAATGGCTGGTGCGGTAAAAGACTTTGCATCCGGTATGATTGATGCTGCAGCCGAGGTCAAAGCAACGAATGCACAGTTCGCGCAGACCTTCGGAGACCTTGCATCCAGTGCCACCAAGGAGCTGAATACTATTGGTGATGCGGCAGGTATCCTTCCCTCGCGTTTGAAGTCGGCTTATACCCAGCTATATGCCTACGCAAAGTCCAGCGGCATGAATAGCGCGGCAGCTTTGAAGTTTGCCACCGAAGCGACCTATGCGGCCGCTGATGCAGCCGCATACTACGACAGGAGCCTCGAAGAGGCCACTGAACAGGTGTTGGCATATACCAAGGGAAACTATGCAAACGACGCCGCTTTGGGCTTCGCAAGTACGGAAGCAACCCGAAACGCGCAGGCAATGAAAAGCCTGGGTAAAGAGTATAAAGACCTTGATGTTACGGCAGGCGAGACCACACAGGTACTGCTTGATCAGATTGTTGCGTCGCAAAAGCTGTCCGGAGCCTATGGCCAGGCAAGCCGAGAGATGGACGGCTGGGAAAATGTGACAGGTAACGCCAAAGAGGCATGGAAACAATTCAAGGCCGCAGTCGGGGAGCCGTTCCTGGAAGCGATTACCCCTGTTCTCCAGAATATTACGGCCGAATTCGTGGCATGGACGGAAAGCGTAGACTGGGAATCGTTTTCGACGACCATTGCAAACTTCGTCTCCAGTATTTTGGAAAATGGCGAATACATCGTCTCTCTGATTGCGGGAATCGGTGCCGGATTCATCACCTGGAATGTTGCGTCTCTCATAAACGCGGCGGTTACATCCATCAACGCTTTCAAGGCGGCAAACGAAGGGGCTACAGTTGCTCAGTGGGCTATTAATGCCGCTATGAACGCCAACCCTATAGGGATAATCATCACCCTCGTGGCAGGGCTGGTTACGGCAATTATCACACTTTGGAACACCAGCGAGGACTTCCGCAATGGCGTTATTGAGATTTGGACCAGCGTCAAAGACTGGATAGCCGGTGCCGTGGAAAGCATTGTATCCTGGTTCACCACTGCCGGCGAGAACATACGATCCTTCTTTACCAATATAGGTACAGCTGTTTCGGATAAAGCTCGCGATATAGCCAGAGCTGTCCGCGATGGCGTGCAGTCTGCCATAGACTGGCTGCGGGAGCTTCCCGGTCGTGCAATCAATCTGGGGTTAAATATCGTTAAAGGCATTTTCAACGGAATAAAGAATGCCGGAGCATGGCTTTACAATAAGCTCCGGGGCTGGGTTGATGGTGTGGTCGGCTGGATCAAGGACTTCTTCGGCATCCACTCCCCCTCAAAGGTTTTTGCCGACGAGGTTGGTAAATTCATCCCGCCCGGCATCACGCTGGGCGTAGAGCAGGCAATGCCCCGCGCTATGCGCGCTATGGGTGACGAGCTCGCCGCGCTGACGGACATCCCCTTGCCGGGCGCCGGCAGCACAACGACCACCAACATGGGCGGCGTAGTGCTGAACGTCTACGGCGCGGAGGGTCAGGATGTCAACGCTCTGGCGGACGCCGTCATGTACAGGCTGCAGAGCGCGGTGGAGAGAAGAGAGGCGGTGTTCGCGTGATTTTCTGGGCTGGCAAATCCTCCGATGACGTTCACGTCGTCGTCGAACGCTATCCCTCCATGCCGCTGGCGGCGCGGAAGCTGGACGTGCAGTCCGTCCCCGGACGCAGCGGAGACCTGATCTTCCCCCAGGACGCCTACGAGAACTACGTCCAGCAATACGAGGTCTACATCAGCGCGGAGCGCATCCGCCTGCCCCGTGCCATGCGCGAGGTGGCGCAGTGGCTCTGCGCCCCGAAGGGCTACCAGCGTCTGGAGGACAGCTACGACCTTGAGACATTCCGGAATGCCTATTTCGTGGGACCGCTGGACGTGGAGAGCATCATGCACCGCTTCGGGCGGGCGACCATCGAGTTCAGCTGCCAACCGCAGCGTTGGCTGCGATCGGGCGAGACAGAATCCCGCCTGTCCAACGGGCAAAGCCTGCTGAACCCCACGGCATTCACCGCGAAGCCGCTGATCACCGTCACCGGGACTGGCTCCGGCTCTCTGACGGTGGGCAGCCGCACCGTGGAGATCAACAGTCTCCCGGACGGATACGTGGTGCTGGACTGCGAAGAACAGAACGCCTACGGCGCGCAGGGTGTGAATCGCAACGCGACCATTCTTGCGCCGGAGTTTCCGGAGTTGGCGGCAGGGGAGACCCCCGTCAGCTGGAGCGGCGGCATCACCGCCGTGACGATTAAGCCGAGGTGGTGGACGCTGTGAACCCTATCCTTTATAGCCCCACAGAGCGGACATTTGCCGATAACGGCGTGGGCGTCCTGTCTGACGCAGCGTCCTGCATCGTGACGGAGGAGCGGAACGGCGGCTTCGAGTTGGAGTTGCAGTACCCGGTCGCCGGCATCCACTACGCCGACATCACCTACCGCTCTGTCATTCTCGCGAGACCGCGTCCGGACGCTGCGGCGCAGCCGTTCCGCGTATACCGCATCACCCGCCCCATGGGCGGGCTGGTGACCGTCTACGCCCAGCACATCAGCTATGACCTCTCCGGCGTTGCCATGCCGCCTTTCACGGCGCAGGGCATTACCGGGGCGTTCGCTGCCATCAACGCCAGCGCACTCCCGCCTGACAGCGGCTTCACCTACTGGACGGATAAGACGGGGACGCAGGGCATCTCCAGCACGCTGCCGCTCTCCGTCCGTTCACTTCTGGGCGGCGTCCGCGGCAGCATACTGGATGTCTACGGCGGCGAATACGAGTTTGACCGCTTCGCCGTCCGGCTCTGGGCGAAGCGCGGCACAGACCGCGGCGTGACGATCCGCTACGGCAAGGATCTGACGTCCTTGGAGCAGGAAGCCAGCTGCGCGGCGGTCTATACCGCCGTCTATCCCTATTGGACGAGCGGGGAGGCGACCGTAGAGCTGCCGGAAAAGACGGTGTCCGTTCCGGGCACATTCGACTTCACGCGGATCCTGCCGCTGGATCTGTCGTCCTCGTTTGACGACGCCCCGTCCGTGGACAGGCTGCGGACGGCCGCGCAGTATTACATCACCGACAACAAGCTGGGCGTGCCCCGCGTGTCCCTGAGCCTGTCCTTCACCCAGCTGGATGGCGAGCGCGTTGACCTCTGCGACACCGTCTCCGTCGTTTTCCCCGCCATGGGCGTCACCGCCCGGGCGAAGGTGATACGGACGACCTTTGACGTCCTGCGCGACCGCTACAAGGGCGTGGACGTGGGCGACATCCGCGCCAACATCGCCGACACCATCGCGGCGCAGGCGCAGGATCTTGACGCCATGCCCACCACGCAGGCAATGCAGAAGGCGATCCTTAACGCCACCGGCTGGATCACCGGCACCGGGGGCGGCTACGTGGTCTTTAAGCGCAACGACAGCGGACAGGCGACGGAGCTGCTGATCATGGATTCCCCGGAGATGTCCACCGCCAAGAACGTCTGGCGTTGGAACCTCGGCGGGCTGGGCTTCTCGAAGAACGGCGTCAATGGCCCCTACGAGACCGCCATCACGCAGGACGGCTCCATCGTGGGCAAGTTCGTCACTGCCGACGGGCTGCACGTGAACGCCGCCAACGTGGACGGTGTGCTGCAGGCGAACCAGATCAACGCCGAGAGCCTGCACGTCAAAGCCGCCAACGTGGACGGCACTTTCTCCGCCGACAAGATAGTGGGCGGCACCATCGACGCCGATCAGATCAACGTCACGAACCTGAACGCGGACAGCATCAATTCCGGCTCGTTGAAGGGCGCATATCTGGCGGATGCGGCGGTCACCGAGGACAAGATCGGCAGCGGCGCGGTGACAAACCCCAAGATCCAGTACGGCGCAGTCGGTAAAGCGGAGTGCACGACCTCTCTGCAGAATCTCATCGCCGAGGGCATCACCGCCAACAGCATTTTGGCGGGCACCGGCTTTGCCACCGACCTGACGGCTGATGTGTTCCGGATACGGACACAGTTCAGGTTCCAGAACTTCTCCAGCCCGCTGACGCTACACAACAAGAGCAGCCTGCCAACCTACGTGCTGGGGGCGAACTAAAGGAGGTTCCAATGGACAAAGATAGACCGACGATCACCATGGCGGACGAGACGACGCTGCCCTGCGAGTTCTTCGGCTACGCCGAAAGCCTGGGTGTTCAGTACATCGACATACCGGGCAGCAGCCTGTCCGAGCTGGCGCAGATCTTCAGCAACGCGGAAAAGACGTCCGCCATCAAGTTTGTCAATTCGTCGGAGACTGTTATCCGCGAAGGCTTCACCGTTCTCGTCTCCCTACAGCGGGCGTCTGTGGACAGCGACACGGTCCGCGTAGCCCTCCGGCGTCCCTATGCCGACGCTGACGCTGCGGCGGAGGCGGCGGAGTATAGAGCCGCGCTGAACATCCTCGGAATCGTCACATAGGAGGTTTGCCATGAATATCAACCAGGAATTGACCCTTAACCTGTCTGCGGATGGGATTCCGCCTCGCCTGCACATGGTGCAGGGCGACGCCAACACCCGAACCATCGTGGCGACGCTTTGGGACGGCGCGCAGCCCTACACCATCCCCGCCGCCTCTGCGGTTACGATCCGCTTCCGAAAGCCGGACGGCACCGGAGGTCTCTATGACACGACGGAATCCGGCGCGCAGGTCACCGTCTCCGGCAACACCGTCACCGCCCCCGTCGCCACCCAGATGCTGGCCGTGGCGGGCGTGGTGCAGGCACAGGTGGACATCTACGGCACCGCCACCGGCAAGGCGGCGGAGAAGCTGGCAACGTTCCGCTTCGCCGTGGAGGTCGCGCCCAGCGTCTACCCGGATGCCGAGATCATCAGCAGCGATTATTTCAACATCATCGCCGCCGACATCAGCAAGGCGGTGGAGGCAGCAGCCAGAGCGGAGGCGGCGCAGGCAGCAGCCTATGCCGCCCAGCAGGGGGCGGAGACTGCCCGCTACGACGCCGTGAATGCCAAGACCGCTGCGGAATCCGCAAAGACGGCTGCCGTTGCCGCTCAGACGAAATCCGAGGCGGCGCAGACAAAGGCGGAGACGGCGCAGACCGCAGCCGAGCAGTCCGCCGCCGCCGCCCAGACAGCCAGGGAGGGCGCAGAGACGGCACAGACCGGCGCACAGGCAGCCCAGTCCGCAGCCGAATCGGCTAAGGCTGCCGCTCAGACGGCGCAGACCGGCGCAGAGACTGCCCGCGCTGGCGCAGAGACCGCCAGGGGCGCGGCGGAGGATTCCGCCGAGGATGCGGAGGCGTGGGCTGTCGGTCAGCGGAACGGGGCGGACGTCCCCTCCACCGACCCCGCCTACCACAACAACGCCAAATACTACAAAGACCAGGCGCAGGCCATTGCCGGCGGCGAATTCGTCAGCTACGGTGCCCCCCAGTCCTTGACCGCCGAGCAGCAGGCGCAGGCACGGGACAACATCAACGCGCCTGCACCATACACCGCCGGGGAGAACATTTCCATCAGCGGCAGCGTGATCGCTACCAAGGCTTTCCCCTGCAATCCAAAGCTGACGGACAACTGGTATTGGGGAAACCCTGTCAATCAGCGGGGATGGGCGCAGGGAAATACCAACTTCCAGTATTCCTTAGACAGATGGATCTCCAATGATTTAACGGTAAGCGTAAATGACGGATATGTCACGTTGACGCAAAGCGGACAGTCAAATCTGTTTATGGTACAGAGAGTAGAAGCCAATATTTATAAACACGGCATTGCCGGCAGAAAGGTAACGATTTCCGCGCTGCTGAAGGACGGGCAGCTCAAGACGGCAACGGTGACAGCTCCCGCATATCAAGAAAACACTGTAGTACAAACGGTCGTAGATGGACTGGTGTTGGGAGCCTTTTCGTCGCAGTCCGAGCATGGGTTTCGCATATTCCCCGATGTTGGGCAGTCCTTTGAGATTGTGGCGGTTGGCGCAGAACCTGGCCCCCAGCAGACGCTCGCCCACAAGGAATATGGCGAGTGGGTGCTGAACGAGATACCGAAGTTCGACGATCAGCTGGCGGAATGCCAGAGATATTTTGTGCGAATGGGGTATGCATACCAGGCTGCCTCTGTTGGAGCAGGCCATGCAATCTTAGCGGACAACACTGCAATCATCGTCCCAATGCCTATCGCAATGAGGGTAAAACCGTCTATTGCAATAGACGGCGTGTTGACACTCCGAACGGGAAGCATTTACAAGACAGTGAACAACTGCGTTGTCGGCGCAATGGGACCAGGGTCTATTTTGCTCCAAACTAACATCGGCACCGCTGAAGGGCTGCTGGACGTAGACGCATTCCTTGGGGCCGGGAACTACTTAGACTTCTCCGCCGATCTGTAGGAGGTGCACTATGGAAATCCAAAAATCAAGGGTCTACGTCCTGCTGGACGAGAGAAGCCGCGTCCTGCGCTGCGAGGGCGGCTACACCATGAGCAACATCGACGATGTGACAAAGTGGACGTACATCGGCGAGGGTACGGGGGACAGGTACAATCTTTGCCAAAGTCACTACCTCGACGGCGGGCTGTACACCCATCAGGGCATCCCCCGGTATAAGTACGATGGCGGCGTTTGCGTGCTGCGGAGCGAGACGGAAATCGCGGAGGACGTGGCAAACCTGCCGCCTCCTGCCCCTGTGGAGCCAACATCTGCGGAGGCGGTGCAGTACAAGGCCGCGCTGAAAATCCTGGGCATCGAAACGGAGGGCTGAACATGAGGACGGACATCTTAGAGCAGGCGAAGGCCTTGAAAGCCAAGATCGACAAGAACCAGAAGATCGTGGACACGGTAGAGGCGGCAGGTGGCATCACCGTGTCGCTGGAGCAGAGCGACAAGCTGGGCTTTGACTGGCGCGTCTATGCGGTGAACAACGTGGTGGTGCGGCGGGAGTATGAGAAGCAGGCAAATCCTGTGGGCACGGCGGACAACCCCTTCTTGTGGACGGCGGCGGCGAAGCTGATCCCCAACGGGTATTACACCCACGAGGGGGTGACGAAGGTGTGGACGGGGGAGAGCGGCGTGACGGCATCGTGGGACGATGCAGGATGGGAGGCAGTATGACGGAGGCAATCATCGTGGCAATCATTACGGGGGCGATGACGTTCGCGGGGGTGCTGGTGGCGAACGGTAAGGCACAGGCGGTGACGAAAGAACGGCTGGACGAGCTGACACGGGAGGTCAGGGAGCACAACAACTTCGCCCGCCGTATGCCGGTAGTGGAGGAACAGATCAAGGTGATCAATCATAGAATCGCCGATCTGGAAAACAATAAGTGATAGGCGTAAAGCCGGAAAGGAAACATTATGGATTTTGCAACTTTGGGTATCGTGAGCGTGGCGGCAATCACCGTCATCTGCTATCTGATCGGCATGGCTATCAAAGCCAGCGGTCTGGACAACAAGTGGATCCCCGTCATCATGGGCGTGTGCGGTCTGGTGCTGGGCATCGCGGGTATGCACATCATCCCCGACTACCCCGCCCACGACTACATCACCGCCGCTGCGGTGGGCATTGTAAGCGGTCTTGCCGCCACCGGCGCAGACCAGATCGGGAAGCAGCTGAAATATTCCACCCGTCCCGAGGAGGCGGAGTAATGGCCGCGCCGAAGGTGTACCTGTCCCCGGCTATGCACAGAGCTAACCCCTGTGTATATCCCCGGCCGGACGGGAAACAGTGCTATGAGGCACTGGAGAACAACGAGTATATCGACATCCTGGAGCCGGTGCTGAACCGCTGCGGCATTGCCACCAAGCGTGGCTATCGCCGTACCCCCATGAATGGCGACAACGGCAACGACATTATGAAGCAGAACGTCCGGGAGAGCGACGCGTGGGGCGCGGACGTGCATTACGTCAGCCACACCAACGCCAGCGCAGAGGGCAACGCCAAGGGCTGCCGCCCCATGTACTACACGTACTCCCAGAACGGCAAGCGGCTGGGGGAGATTATGGTGAAGCATCGCCGGGCGGTCTACCCCGGCACGGTGACGCTGAACGCCAGCAAGAAGTGGTACGAGCTACGGGTTCCGAAGGCGGTGAGCTACTACGAGGAGCACGTGTTCCACGACAATCTGGAGGATGCTACGTGGTTCCACACCCACATGACGGAGATCGCCGAGAGCGCGGCAAAGGGGCTGTGCGAGTGGTTCGGGATCCCCTACGTGGAGCCGGAGAAGCCGGAGCCGGTAGAGCCGGTGGAGCCTACGACCCCCGGCGAGCTGCTGGTGAAGATTATGAACAGCGCAGGAACGTGCGGCACGTGGGAGCTGGTGAAGTAAGGAGGAAAGATGCACCGAAACGGTGCATCTTTTTTATTCTTTTTTTGGAAAAGGACTTGACAAGCCACGCATTGCGTGGTAATATATAAACAGATCAAGAGAGTGACAGCCGCACAGCGGCAGAAAAGGGAGGAACAGAACATGAACGCACAGGAATTGATTTTGCGATACAGAATCGCCCTGAAAATCGACGAACACGGCCAGCCCACCGGAAATCTGGTTGTGTACCGCGCCGACAAAGCGGCTCTTGCCGCCA
>OLHG01000925.1_pt1 | contig 19364 bp, 22 predicted proteins | sample 1605971 | NCBI WGS metagenome assembly OLHG01 (sample SAMN03283289) | human gut metagenome | biome: human-associated habitat; material: feces | host: Homo sapiens | place: Peru | collected 2012 | reverse complement strand
TCGGGCATAATATGTTTTTTTACATTACAAACTGTCTTCCCGACCAAAATTTTCCATTTTCAATTTTCCATTTTCCATTAAAGCGTAAGCTTAAATCATCCAATACCAATACTTGTCCTGATTGTTTTCCGAAAGGTCGGGACTGAACTGGAGTTCGGGGTTTTTGATGCTTACTTTCATACCCTCGGTAATTGAGTTCACGATAAAGGCGTTACCGCCGATTGTTGCGCCCTTGCCGATTACGGTTTCACCGCCGAGGATAGTTGTACCCGAATAGATTGTAACATTATCACGGATAGTAGGATGTCTTTTAACGCCTTTAAGCTGCTGACCTTTTCTTGTTGACAACGCACCGAGGGTTACACCCTGATAGATTTTTACATTCTCGCCTATCTCGGTAGTTTCACCGATTACGATGCCTGTGCCGTGGTCGATGAAGAAATACTTGCCGATTGTCGCACCCGGGTGAATATCAATTCCCGTAAGTCCGTGTGCGTACTCCGAAAGCACTCTCGGAACCATCGGGATTTTAAGCTTCCACAATTCATGTGCCACTCTGTAAACCGTGATTGCAAAAAATCCGGGATAGCAGAGAATGATTTCATCCGTGCTGTATGCGGCAGGATCGCCGTTAAAGGCCGCAACAACATCTGTTGCAAGGTAATCACGGATTGACGGAATCTTTGAAAGGAACTCATAAACCAGCTTTTCTGACTTTTCCATAACCTCGTCATATGAAAGGTCGTTGCACTTTTCGCAGCCCTTTAAAGCCTTTGCAATCTGCTTTTTAAGGTTGTACTGAATAAATTCTATTCTGTCGCCTACAATATAGCCGATGTATTCTTCTCTTACTCTGTTCTTGTCAAAGTAGCCCGGAAACAACAGCTTGCGGATTTCTTCAAGCACCTGAATAAGCACAGATTTGTTGATAATGTTATCCTCCGAAAGTCTGCAAGTCTGTTCATGCTTTGAATAGCTTTCGAGAATTTCATTGACTGTTTTATTTATATTATCATTCATATGAATACTCCTTTTTCAAAATCCTGTTCAATTCACTTACAGGAAGTCCGACAACATTAAAATAGTCGCCGTCAATCTTCTTTACAAGCAGAGAACCTTTGCCCTGTATTCCGTATGCACCTGCCTTGTCAAAAGGCTCGCCCGTTGCAATGTACTCCTCTATTTCCGAATCGGAAAGTTCAAAAAATTCAACAAGCGTTATATTGGAAAATGATTTTGCAACACCGTTTTTGACGATACAACAACCCGTGATAACCTTGTGCTGTCTGCCCGAAAGCAGTTTTAACATATTCTCGGCATCTTCCCTGTTCTTAGGTTTGCCGAGCATTTTGCCGTCAACAAAAACTCCCGTGTCACAACCGATTACAATATCTTTTTCATAGCCGTTTTTTGAAATATACAATGCCTTTTTGACGGCAAGATATTCGGGACGCTTTTCAAGCGGAACATTGTTCTCAACCGTTTCGTCAATGTCTGCGGGAACAATTTTAAAATCGGTTGTTATAAAACTTAAAAGCTCTTTTCTTCGTGGTGAAGCAGATGCAAGTACAATCATAATCTATCTCCGTAAAATTACTTTTGACTATTGTAACATAAAACCGAAATAAATAAAAGGTGATTATACAAAAAACACAAAATGCACAGCAATAATCAGCTATTCGGATTGACCGCACTCCGTACTTTGTATTGACAATAATTTTGCAAAGTGATATATTTAAGGACAGCGGTAATCCGCATAAAATAAGCACAATCCAACGAAAGGAAATGAAATATATGGCTAACATTAAGCTTCCTGTTCCCGTAACGCTTCTTACAGGTTATCTCGGTGCAGGCAAAACTACTCTTATCAACCATGTCCTCGGCAATCAGGAGGGCTACAAGTGTGCCGTTATCGTAAACGATATCGGTGAAGTAAACATTGACGCAGAGCTTATTCAAAAGGCAGGCGTTGTTACTCAGAAAGATACAAACCTTGTTCCGCTTACAAACGGCTGTATCTGCTGTACTTTGAGCGTTGACCTTATCAACCAGATTACAGACCTTGTAAAGTCAGGCAAGTTTGACTACATTCTCATTGAGGCAAGCGGTATTTGCGAACCACTTCCGATTGCACAGTCAATCTCAGTTCTTGAGGGCGATAAGGAAAACAATATACCGGAGCTTGTCCGTCTTGACAACATTGTTACAGTTGTTGACGCACTCCGTATGGCAACGGAATTTGGCTGCGGTGACGATCTCCTCAAGGAAGATGTTGACGAAGAGGATGTTGAAAGCCTTCTTATTCAGCAGATTGAGTTCTGTTCAACAATCATTCTCAACAAGGTTGACAAGGTAACAGAGGATCAGCTCAAGAGAGTTAAGGCTATGATTAAGACGCTTCAGCCAAAAGCACGAATTATTGAATCACAGTTCGGCAAGGTTGAAGTTAAGGATATTCTCGATACAAAGTGCTTTAATTTTGAAGAAACAGCCGCATCCGCAGGTTGGGCTCAGATTTATGATAAGGATGAAGATGACGAGGATACAGACCGTCACGGTCATCATCACCACCATCACCACCACGATGAAGACCATGACGAACATGAGCATCACGATCATGACCATGATGAGGACGGTCTTGACCACTCTCATTGCGACCATGAACACGGCCATTGCTGTCACCACGACCACGATCATGAGGACGGTGAAGAAGAGTACGGCATCGGTTCATTTGTTTACCACCGCATTCGTCCTTTCAATCAGGACAAGCTCCAGCAGTTTGTTGAGAACTGGCCAAAGAGTGTAGTCCGTGCAAAGGGTGTTCTCTGGTTTGATGACAAGAGAGAAGATGTTTATGTATTCGAGCAGGCAGGCGTTCAGATTACTGCTACGGAACAGGGCAAGTGGCTTGCCGCATTCCCAAAGAAACAGCAGAAGCTCTATCTTGCAGAGTATCCCGATATGGCTGAAAAGTGGGACGAAAAATACGGCGACAGAGAAATCAAGCTTGTATTCATCGGTCAGCATATGGACAGGCACGCAATTGTTGATGCGCTTGACGAGTGTCTTTCAGACTGATAAAATCTTATAAAAATTGAGGGCAACGGAATTCCGCTGCCCTTCTTTTTTGTTTATACAAAAACGGCAGTCCGATTTGGACTGCCGAAATTTTTGCACCGTTAAGTTTTATTACTTTGATGACTCTGTTGTTGATGCCTCAGGCTTGAAGTTAGCGTCAAATGTGAAAACGAGCTTTGTGCCGTCTTTTTCCATTGTAATAACACCGTCTTTGAGTGTGTATGGAATGCTATCGCCGTCTGCTGTAAAGTTCTTGTCATCGTATGTGAGCTCCTGCTCCTGACCGGCTGCAGAAAGCTTAGCCTTGCCGTCTTCTTTAAGAAGGATGTAGCCTTTGTCCATACCGACAGCGGCAAGAGTACTGCTGTCAAAGCTCATACCGCTTGCTTCTGCACTTGTAAGCTTGTAATAACCGAGTGTTGAATTACCGCAAGCTGTAAGTGAAAGCACCATAAGAAGTGCCATAACAGCCGCAACGCTGATTGTGAAAATTCTTTTCATTTGTTTTTCCTCCGTTTTCCCTATCGGGATTTCTCATTTTTTCAGGCTTTGTGCCTTTGTCAGTGAATGACACGATTATTGTAGCACAATGGCATAAACTTTTCAAGGTTATTTGCAAAAATATGTAAAAAAGCACCCTTTCGAGTGCTTTCCTCACCTAATATTCAGTTATCAGTTGAACCTTGACAAAAATGCCTGAGTTCTTGGATTTTGCGGATTGTTGATTACCTGTTCGGGAGTGCCTTCTTCGGCAATTACACCGTCAGCCATAAAAATGATCTTGTCGGCAACATCTCTTGCAAACTCAATTTCGTGAGTTACAACAATCATTGTGCTGTCGGAGGTTTTAAGACTGCGGATAACATTAAGCACCTCACCCGTGAGTTCGGGATCAAGTGCGGAGGTAGGCTCGTCGAAGCAGAGAACATCGGGATTGAGTGCAAGCGCTCTTGCAATTGCAACACGCTGTTGCTGACCGCCGCTGAGATTACACGGATATGACTCGCTCTTTTCGGAAAGTCCTACCCTTTCAAGCAAAGACTTTGCATTGCTCTTGATAATTTCAAGTGCCTCTTTATAGCTTTTTGCGCCCATATATTCGCCTGTCTGCTTTATCTGCTCTTTTGCGGCAAGCTTTGGAGCAAGCATAATATTCTCGATAACCGTATACTGCGGAAACAGGTTAAATGACTGAAACACAAGTCCGAAATGAAGTCGTCTTTTTCTGATTTCGCTGTCGCTCTTTGCAGAGCTGTCATTGCTGTCAAAAAGCACCTTGTCATTGACGGAAATCTTGCCATTGCCCGGAGTTTCAAGAAAATTAAGACACCTTAACAGCGTAGTCTTGCCCGAACCCGATGAACCGATAATCGCAAGCACCTCACCCTTTTTAAGAGAAAAGCTGATATCTTTCAAAACCTCTGTTTTGCCGTAGCTTTTACGGATGTTTTCAACATTTAACAAAGACATAACCTTTCCCCCCTTAACCCTTGTAGTAATCAAGCTTTTTCTCGATAAATGAGAAAAGCAAGGTAAGAATTCCGCAGAATGCGAGGAAGAATACTGCCGAATAGAAAAGCGGCCAGATGAGTCCCTGCATTGAGAAGTCCTTTGCTCTCATAAGAATTTCCGGAATTGCGATAACGCTTGAAAGCGAAGTATCTTTTACAAGAGTAATAATTTCGTTGCCCATGGGTGCAGTAATTTTCTTTACAACCTGCAAAAGAACAACCTTAAAGAAAATCTGACCCTTTGTCATGCCAAGCACCTGACCTGCCTCGTACTGTCCCTTTGGAACAGACTCGATACCGCCACGGAAGATTTCAGAAAAATATGCGGCATAATTGATTATAAATGCGATAAGTGCGGCGTTCATTCGTGCAAATGTCACACTGCCGTTTGACACAAGCGGCGGAACATAGAACACTACGAAAAGCTGGAGCATCAGCGGAGTACCTCTGATTATCCACACAAATGTTTTTGTCAGCCATTTTAACGGCTTGAATTTTGACATTGAACCCATTGAGATAATAAGTCCGAGCGGAATTGCCGCAAGCAGGGTTACAATGAAAATTATACAGTTTTCTCCGAATCCCTCAAGCAACTGACCGCTTACATTAAAAAATTGATCCATTTTATATACCACTCTATCCAAGTATTTTCAGTTTTGAATATATCAAAAGGCTTACAAATTTGAACCTGTAAATTTATAATCAATAAAAAGCACAACGGGCGAACATAGTCCGCCCTGTATGTACAAGCTTATTTTAATTAAATTATTTCTTTTTTACAAGAAGAAGATCCTGAAGGCTGTACTTCTCTGCAATCTTATCAAGTGTGCCGTCATCGGCAACTGCCTGAATAGCATCGTTAAGCTTTTTGAGTGTTTCGGGGCTGTCCTTACGAAGTGCAATACCGTACTGCTCAGGTGAAAAGTCCTTGCCGTCAACAACCTTGAGATCAGCGTAGTCAGAACCGCTCTTGAGTGTACCGATTGACATTACATAGTCGATAACCGCAACATCTGCTGTGCCTGATTTAACCTCGAGAAGAGCCTTAGCCTGTGCGTCAACAGAAACATACTTTGCACTTGAGAAGAACTCGTCTGTCTGAGCAACAGTTTCACCTGCCGACTTCTTCTCTGCAACTACTGTCTTATCCTTGAGGTCATCTGCTGACTTGATTTTGTCTGCAACATCAGATTTTGCAACCATAACCTGCTTGTTTTCCATATAAGGAGTTGAAATATCCATTGTTGTCTTTCTGTCGTCATCAATTGTAAGGCCGTTCCAGATGCAGTCGATTGTCTTTGAGTTAAGCTCAACCTCTTTTGAATCCCAATCAATTTTCTGGAACTTTGGAGTAACGCCCATTTTCTCGCAAACTGCCTCTGCAAACTCAGTTTCAAAACCTGTAAGCTTGCCGTCTGCATCAAGGTAGTTCATCGGCTCAAAATATGTAACACCGATAACAAGCTCTCCCTTGTTTGAGATATAATCCCAGTCCGTTGCAGAAGAACCGCAACCTACAAAAATTGACGCTGACATTGCACCTGCAAGAAGTAATGAAAGTAACTTTTTCTTTTTCATAATTATTCCTCCGTAATCTGATATACTCTCTACCTATGTTCTGCAAATCACCTTGCAAAACAATCTCTGTATATTATACATTAGTGCGTTAGCAAAGTAAAGTGTTTTCGAGAAATTTGCCGAAGAATTTTATTCCAACCGCAGGCATATTATTGCATAAAAGAATTATTCTTTAAAGAGGTGATTAATTTGTCGGGAAATCACAATAAAAATCACTTTGCAGCGGCATACATAAGGGTGTCAACCGAAAATCAAACTGAGCTTTCACCGTCAAGTCAGCTGAAAATCATCAGAAAATTTGCAGATGAAAAAGGCTATCTGATTGATGAGGATTTCATTTTTCGTGACAACGGAATTTCGGGAAGATATGCTGACAAGCGACCTGAATTTAACCGAATGATAAGCCTTGCAAAGCAAAAACCTCCCCTGTTTTCAGCCGTACTTGTCTGGAAATTTTCACGATTCGCCCGCAATCAGGAGGAAAGCATTTTCTATAAATCGCTGTTGAGAAAAAACGGTATTGAAGTCATCAGCGTGTCCGAACCCGTTGATGACGGTCCCTTCGGAAAGCTGATTGAACGCATTATCGAATGGTCGGACGAATACTATTCGATTCGGCTTTCGGGTGAAGTAAGGCGAGGAATGACCGAAAAAGCCGAGCGTGGCGGCATCGTCAGCATCGCGCCCTTTGGCTATAAAGTGACAGACGGAAGGCTTGTGGTTGACGCCGAAAAAGCCCGAATTGTCAGTAAAATTTTTGCCGATTTTTTGAATAATAAAGATATAAATATGATTTGTGACAACTTAAATTCGTCAGAAATCAGAACCGCCAAGGGCAACCGCTGGGATTGCCGTGCCGTTGAGTATATTCTGCAAAATCCCGTTTATATCGGCAAAATCAGGTGGAATCCAATTTGCAAAACGGGCAGGGATTTCCATAACGAAAATTTGATAATTTCAAACGGCATTCACGAACCGATTGTTGATGAAGTGATTTTTGAACAAGCAAGGCGAATATTATTCTTGCAAAGAATAATAGGCAAAGAACATTCCCATAAACAAACCGAAATCAGACACCTTATTCAAAATCTTGTCAAGTGTTCAAACTGCAGTTCAACCCTCGTTCCGATTAAAAATAATTTTCTCCAATGCTCCGCCTACATTCACGGCAACTGCCATTCGTCACACAGCGTAAAAATTGAAAAGATGGAAAAAGTTGTAATTAAAGCAATCAATATTCTTAAAAAGAATAATTTAATCAACGACACTTTCACAATTAAAGATACTTATCCCTTAAAAACGCAAAACGACTTACTATCCATAATTATAAAAAGAATAATATTTGACCGCAAAGCCTCCCACCTCAACATATTTCTCAGTCAAAATAAGTAACATTCTGCCATACGGCGGTCCGGATGGTGAGTTGGGTGCGTCATTGCGATATCTGAGTCAACGATTTGCAATGCCCTTGCCAGAACTCAAAGGCACTCTCACCGACATAGGCACAGAGGAACTTAATCATCTTGAAATGATCGGAGCAATAGTATATCAGCTGACGAAAGACCTCACCGAGGATGAAATCAAGGAACAGGGGTTCGGCGACTATTTTGTTGACCACACAACCGGAATTTTCCCACAGGCGGCAGCAGGTTTCCCCTATACGGCCGCATCAATGCAGGTTAAAGGCGATCCGATAACCGACCTGCACGAAAGTATGGCGGCTGAGCAAAAAGCCCGTACAACCTACGATAACATCCTCAGATTCTGCGATGACTACGATGTAAAAGATCCGATTCGCTTTCTGCGTGCCCGTGAGGTTGTCCACTATCAACGCTTCGGCGAAAACCTCCGCCTCTTAACCGATAAACTCAATGAAAAGAACTTCTACGCCTTCAACCCCTCATTCGATAAAAAATGCTTCAAAAATGAACTGAAAAAGAAGAAGTAACCAATAATTCACAAAAAGACTCCCCATAGACTTCGCAATGAAATCTATGGGGAGTTTTGTATTTAAAACTTAAAAGTATCTTTCAAACCCAACCGCTTTTTATCTTTATCGGAAAGATTAAGCGGTATGCCGTCAACTGTGTAGCCATCCGAATCGGCATTGCCTTTGTACTCGCCTTCAAGTTTTGGCCATTCTATGCCGATTTCGGGATCATTCCAAGCAAGTCCGCCTTCATCACCAGGGTGATAAAAATCAGTAACCTTATAGCAAAACTCCGCTACATCACTCAAAACAAGGAAGCCGTGTGCAAAGCCCTCTGAAATGTAAAACTGCTTTTTATTTTCTTCGGTAAGTTCAACACCGTACCACTTGCCATATGTCTTGCTGTCTTTTCTGAGGTCAACGGCAACATCAAACACACTTCCCTTGATTACACGCACAAGCTTACCCTGCGGATACTGCTTTTGAAAATGCAATCCTCTCAGAACACCTTTAGTACTCATACTTTGATTGTCCTGTACAAACACCATATCAAGTCCTGCCTCATGCATATCATTCTGATTGTATGTTTCCATAAAATATCCACGATTGTCGCCGTGAACTGTCGGTTCAATAACATAAAGTCCTTCAATAGGCGCTTTCGTAACCTTTATCTGTCCCATGATAAATCCCACCTAAATACTGTTTTTTAAAAATTTTTCTTTCAATTTATATTTTGTTTCAATCTTTTTCCAAATAAAGTTATACACAATGGATACAATACAACTCAAAATAAATGTAAGTATTGAAACCACACATATACTTAAATAATTATGCATTTGAATTACTGAAGAAAACTTTGCACCCAATGCCAATAATAATAAGTAAATTTTTGTATGTGCTAAATAAATTATATATGTCCAACCTGATAATTTAGAAAAATTGCCTTTAATATTGATATTACTAAATCCCATGAACAAAAACAGCGATGCAAGTACAACTATCGGAGAAAACCATGAAGAATACGCACTAGTTAAATATACAGTAATATTAAAACAATTCCTTATTACAAACTCCGCAATAAACAGCAATAATGAAAATATTATACAAATGTATGGGTGTTTAACCTTCTTCTGTATTTCATATATTATATCCCCAAGGACGAAATAAGAAACAAACGAAAAAATGATACCAAATGAATACGATACAGAATAAACAGAAGTAGCTTGAGAAATACATGCAAAAACCACCCAACATACCGCAAACACACAATAAGTACTAAATTTAACGGTTTCTTTGATTCTAATAATTATTGGAACTAAAAAATACAATCCAATCAACATAAACATGAACCAGTAATTATTAAAATCTCCCGATACATAAGTTTTGATAACCTCTATCAAGCTGTTCTTCTCAATTAATGCAGTACCCATAGAAAATAGGAGTGAAAGCAAAGTAAAAACACATAAAGGTATCCCTATTTTATAAAAAGATTTCCTATAAAAATAAGAATAATTTGCATTCTTTTTATTATTCAATAAGAGTGCACCTGACAACATAACAAAGCATGGTACGGAAAATCTTGTAATGGTATTTATAAAACTTCCCAAAGTCCAATTGAGAAGAGAAATATTTGCGTCTGCAGTAATTGTAGCATTAACATGAATCAAGACAACTGCAAATGCAGAAATAATCCTTAAAAGGTCATAACTATTTTTTCTGGAAGTCATTCTACGCCATCCTTTAATATTGCTCTCAAATATCTTTTCAAAGCATCCTGCCAGTCGGGCAAAGGCTTAAAGCCGTTTTCAACAAGTTTTGTCTTATCAAGTCTTGAATTGAACGGTCTCTTTGCCTTTGAAATGCCATATTCCTCGGTTGTTACAGGATTTGCATTTGTTGAATATCCTGCCTGTCTGAAAATTTCACAGGCAAAATCATACCAACTGATATATCCGCCCTCATTTGTTGCATGGTAGTAACCGTATTTATCGGTTTCAATCATATCAACGAGAAGCCTTGCAAGGTCATAGGTATATGTCGGTGTGCCGATTTGGTCATATCCACGCTTCGCAAGTTCATTCATTACATCATGTCCAAGCTGACCTGCTACGCCTGTGACAAGTACCTTCATAAAATTATCCTCTTAATTATCTGTTATCATACATTTTTTCGTAGTAGTTCTGATATTCACCGCTGATGATTGTTTCCCACCATTCACGGTTATCAAGATACCACTGAATTGTCTTTTTAATGCCGTCCTCAAACTTTGTTTCAGGCAACCAACCAAGTTCATTGTGAATCTTAGTCGGATCAATTACATAACGCATATCGTGACCTTTTCTGTCTGTCACATAAGTTATAAGGCTTTCAGGCTTGTTAAGCTCCTTGCAGATAATCTTAACAATATCTATATTTCTTTTTTCATTATGACCACCGACATTATAAACCTCACCCACTCTGCCGTTGTGGATAATAAGGTCAATCGCTTTGCAATGGTCCTCAACATAAAGCCAGTCACGAACATTCAAACCCTCACCGTAAACAGGAAGCGGCTTGTCCGCAAGAGCGTTGGCAATCATAAGCGGAATGAGTTTTTCGGGGAAATGATAAGGACCGTAGTTGTTTGAGCAACGGCTTATTGTTACGGGCAAGCCGTATGTTCTGTAATAAGCAAGCACAAGAAGGTCTGCACCGGCTTTTGATGATGAATACGGACTGCTTGTGTGAATCGGAGTTTCCTCTGTAAAGAAAAGGTCAGGTCTGTCAAGCGGCAGATCGCCGTAAACCTCATCGGTGGAAACCTGGTGATAACGCTTGATTCCGTACTTTCTGCAAGCATCCATAAGCACGGCAGTACCCTTTAAATCAACAGCACTGTTACTTTTTAATGAACCTTTGTTTTTCAATTAAACTTCTCCCGATAGCACCTTTAGCAAAATATATATTTTTAAGCAGTGTTTTATTATATGTAGTATATAATTTTTGACTAATATATTATCAATTATTACCTGTCTGAATTTATTTTCTTTTTAATTTCAGTTGTAGACACACCTTTAGTATATGGTAAATATTCAATAGATACGCAAACTTTGGAAAACTGCTCCTCCGTTCTATTATATCTTTCTGAGCCTTTCCAATCATCTCCGGAAAATAAAACATCAAAATGGAATCTTTCCCATGCTTTCATTTTGTCATCTATTTCGTCCAAAGTAATAGTACTTACTTAATCAACACATTTTAAAGCACCTATAATTCTTATGCGTTCTTCTTCAGTAAAAACCAGTGTTTTTTTCTTAACTTGTATAACATAGTCATCACCGAATACAGCAACAATTAAATAGTCACACAGTTCCTTGCATCTTTCCAGTAAATTAAGATGACCTACATGGAATAAATCAAATACACCCATTGTAAAACCGACCTTATATTTTTTCATTTTGATCATACTTTTCTGACAATTCTTTTTTGTATTCGCTGTAATCCTTATGCAAATCAAAAATAATATTTCCTAATTCATCGGTATGTCCACCTCTTTTATTCTCAGGAGGTGGCGTCATATAATCACCATACACATTTTTTAAATACAAATCATAATCATCAAATGTATTAAAATATTCATATTCAAATTTTATCTTTGTGAATTTTTCAAGAACTTTTTTTGCTGTATTACCGAAACCTCCAGTGAATACCATACAGCAGCCCATTGATTATATTTCATCGGATCGAGCATAATTCTATGTTCGTTGATTTTACAAATCATTCTTCTTATACACCTTGGAATGGCATAAATTAACTTGAGTTTATAATTCATCGGTTCATTAACAACTTTGGCATAGGCATCATGAAGTAACAATCTGTTCAAACTCAAAGCCTTTTTTGTTTTAATTTCTTTTTTGGAGCATCACTTACTCCCACTGCCGGGAAAATATCCATACACATGCCATAATGAATATCAAATTTGTAAACCTTAACAGGCATAGATGTAGTTCCGTTTGCTCTTATCTGAGTCCACATTTCAGAATAATTCTTATCTGTTTTGTAGTTTTGGACAAAATACTTTTCACCCAACTCACGCTGTGCTATTTTCAAAAATTTTTTATAATCCGAAAGTGGCATATCTATATCAATATCGTCATCCCACGGAATGAACCCACCGTATCTTACAGCCCCAAGCAAAGTACCTGATGAAATTATGTATGTAATATTATTGTCATCACATACTTTTACTACATCTTTTAACATCTGCAATTCAAATAACTGTATTTCTCTTAGTGTAGGCATTGCAGTCAATTCCTCCAAGAATAAATTAAACAAATTTTTCTCTTACAGCTTTTAATTTATCAACAAAAAAAGTCAACAATGTATATTTTTCAGAAAATCCTCTTATTTTTTTAAGCTGTTGTTTCCAACTGTATTTTTTATCTCTAACAAGGAAATAGATATAATTATCTTTTAAATTTTTAACAGCTTTATTATATTCAAGATCAGCATCCGAATTGTATTTTACAGCTAAATCGTAAATCATTTTTAAACTTTTTATTCCATCTTCAGCATTACCTCTTGCAAAATCTGACATAAGCGTATTTTCTGATAATTTTGTATAATGATACAGATGCGCAGAAAAAGCATAAACAAACTCTGTATCAGATTTTTCAAAATATTCTACTGAAAATCTCAAATCCTCACCCATCGACAAATTCTCGTCAAACCGGACATTGAACTTTTCAATAATCTGCATATCAAACAGTTTATTCCACAATGCGGTAAGGTAAAGCTCTGCATTAAGCTTAAAGGCGTCGCCCAGACTTACCTTTTCTTCTCCGCCGCTCCAAGAATATTTAACAGGTTTGCAATGATTAACCTCATCGTGATATATAAATCCACAAATTGGCACTGTATTATACTTTTTAAAATTATTCAACAATTGTTCAAGGTAATAGGGTTCAACATAGTCATCACTGTCTACAAAACAAATGTAATCTCCCTTTGCTTTTTCAATCCCGTTATTTCGTGTTGCAGAAACGCCTACATTATAAGGATTATCTATAGCAATTACATTAGAATATTCTGACTCATACTGTTTACATATACTGCTACTGTTGTCTTTTGAACAATCGTTTACCAGAATTATTTCCGTATTTTTTAAAGTTTGTCCAATGAGAGAATCCACGCATTTTTTCAGCGTTTTCTCAGCATTATAAACTGCTACAACTATACTTATTTTATCCATAATCACTCAAACGCTTTCCTGATTGCTTTGATTAGAATTCCGTCTTTGTAATAACGCCTGCCCTGTATTATATCCGGCAGATACTCACAATTCTCGTATTGAGAAAAATAAACCGAGTCTTCACATTCATACACTTTGTTATTTACAAAGAGAATCTTCGGATATTTAATCTTTTTGAAATTTTCGAAGTCCTCTTTTGAGAACCCATTCTGTTCAACCATGATTACAAATATTTTTTTGGGATTAACCCTTTTCTTTCTATCTTCCCATTTTTGTAAAGCATCTTCACACGAATCATAGTGCATAAAAAATATCTTTATGTCATCAAGTGTTCCAATCGGATACTTCTCACCCATTTCAACTACAGGTGTAAAAGATAAATAATAATCAAGATCATTTACAAATTTAATAAAATCGCTTGCTGTAAAAAAGAGATTTACCGTAGGGGTTAAGAATTTGCAATTCATATCATGATAAAAAGTTCCGCCGATACAATTCATAGATATAAGCGAAATATCAGACAAGTACACTTTGCCCTGCACCTTTTTAATCATAACTTTATTTCTGATTATATTGTAATACTCGGTTAATTTCATAGCTAACTCACTCGAATAATATCAGATTTTTGTTTTCTTCGAACCGTTCTGTACCCTTTTTATTAGAAAATTTATTAAAGACTTTAATCAGAATTCCGGGTTGTTTATAAGGATATTTTTTAATCAAAGCGTTTAATTCTTCGCTTACATCAGTCAATTGTGACCTATAGAAAAGTAAAGAATCGGACAATTTATTGTAATATGTCTTTCGAAGTTTCGGAAATCTACTACTTACATATTCATATCTCTCAACAAAACAATCTATTCGATCATAAATCAATCTATTTTTCGCATTATTATTCATAACGCTTGATTTTCTCATTCTGTAAAAATAAAAGGGCTCTGTAGTATTTACAACCCTTTTTGCATTACATACAAGCTTATATGTAAAAAACTCATCATCAATTTTTCTGCCTACTGGAAATCTTATGTTATCTAATAATGAAGATCTAAAAAGCTTATTCCAAAAAACAGCAAACTTCCAATCAGATAAAAAGTGTTGCAAATATTTTTGCCGGGTTAACACTGTGCACGATTTTTTGAGAGTGGAATACTGCCTCATGATAATTTTATTTACATACACCTGCTTAAATAAACATTGCACAATATCAGAATCATATTGTTTCATCAAAGAAACCATTTTTTCGTACATAGATAAATCTATATAATCATCACTGTCAATTATTGAAAAGTATTCACCTTCAATCAATTCAAGACCTGTGTTTTTAGCGGCACCTGCACCCTGATTCTCTTGATGAACGACTGTAATACGACTGTCTTTCTTTGCGAATTCATCACAAATTTTGCCCGAATTGTCAGTTGAGCCGTCATCTACAAGAATAATCTGTAAGTTCTTGTAAGTTTGATTTACAATTGAATCAAGACATTCTCTGATATATTTTTCAACGTTATATACCGGTATAATTACAGAAATAAGCGGTTTTTCTTTCATTACCATCCACTCTCATTAACATAGATATTTACCAACAAGCGGAACCTTTTTCATAATATAAACTATAATTGCTGCGAAAATAAATGTAATCAACGAAACAATCAGTATTGAAACGGATTTAGCACAAAATGAAAGTGAAACTCCCATATTGTGTAACACTTTTAAAATCAGCACATGGATTAAATATATTCCGTATGTAAGCCCCGACAATGAAGTGATTACTCTTTTGAATTTGTTACTGAATTTATGCTTTGAAACAACATCTGTAAAAAATAGGAATACACCCATACTCATAAATACAATATTAGGGTTTGAATACCCCAGAACACCGATTTTGAATCCAAACAGTGGATTCAAAAGGCACAAAACAATGACTGAATAAACAAAGCCTACTACAGACAATGAATAGATACACTTTTTGATTTTTGCAGAAATATCGCGTGAAAAAAGGTAATACCCTATTACAAAATAAAACATATAACCTGCAAAAAAATACAATTCCATATACTTGTTTATGTATGCCACATATCCCGGGAACATCGGTATAGAAAGGCTAGAAACAAACGGAACTATTGAGAAAAATATGAACATCATCAAAATCCAGTACCTGAGTTTTTTCTCATCAAGCGTATTTATAAGATGCTTGATAATCGGCAATGTCATATAAATCCCTATTGTAACGAGAATATACCATGTATGTAATTCCCCTGACAGGCAGTAGCTCGCAAAATACTTGAATTTTTCAATAAAAGAATCGCCTGCATCATAGAAAGAGTTGTATAATGCATAAATGCATGACCAAAACGCATAAGACACTGCAAGTCTGAAAATATACTTAGCATATAGCTTTTTTATTGGAATGTCCTTGTTTTTATTAAGAAACATCACACCGCTTACCATTAGGAAACATGGAACTGCCCATCTTGCTACAATAGAATACAACGAGGAAAATGAACTATCTATACTAAACGCACCGTTGGTTGGGTTGCCATCGCAAATACCTATATGGATAACGATTACACAAAAACATGCAAGTACACGCATAAGATCATAATGAATCAATCTGTTTGAAGTTGTTATGCTTTTGCTGTTACCCATATCATACACCTTTCTTATTTTTCATTAACTTTGAAATAACTTTTCTGAACGGTGAAGTAAATAAATTTTTCTCATATTGATTCATGCTCAAAAAGTACACCGAAATGCAGTATACCACAGCAACTGCAATAACTTCACTCAAAAAAATATACCAATTATACGACTTTACAAATATATTAAATATCACACCCAATGAAAAAGGAATCAGTACACCGGGCAACATTTTCAAAATGTTCTTCCAGAAAACAAGTACATTAACACCAACTTTATTCTGATAATAAATATTCATAAACACAACCTGTCCCAAGACCATAGAAAGAAATGTTGCAGCAGCTGCTGCAATTCCTCCAAGTCCCGGATCGAAACATGGCTGAGAAAAATATATTGCTGCAGGAATTGTCAATCCAGCATTGAGCAAGCTAATTAAGAAATACACTATTGATCTTGCTTTATGAAGATTCTTTGCCTTTTGAATTTCGAGACCAATATTTTGCATAAGGGGAACATAAGGAGCAAGCATCAACAATAACGCAATCCAAAACGCATATTCATAATTTTCTCCTGCCCACAATGCAATGAACTGTTGTCCAAGGGTAGAAAAACCAACAATTATCAATGTTAGAATAAGGAACTGAACTCTGCCAACCTTAATAAAAAGCTGATTAAGTTCATAATCAGGAGATACATTGTTAACTTTGGCATTTGCAACTATTTTGTTAATTGAAGGAGCAAAAACACTCGAAATGTATGTGCTGCTGCTGTAAAGATATGTACTCAAGTTAGCACCTACGGTATAGATTGCAACCGCAACTGTGCCTGAAGTGATGCCCAACACTAATCTGTCTGTATTATTAGTTATCAAATCTGTTATTTGGTTTAACATCAGAAAACTTGAAAAAATAAATATTGACTTGAATACACTCAGTTTGAGGTGTCTGAAAGAAAATCTCATTTCAAGCTTCTTATATGCATAAATCAAGTAAGCCAGATATGTGAGCAACGCAATTACAAGTCCTATAACTGAAATTGAAACAGCTTTTGGAATAAAAGAAATAACAATCAGGTTCATTACGGGGTTAAGAATGGTAGTTATGAGAGCTATTATTCGTAAGAATAGATATTTTTCATATGACTGAATAAACATCATAACCGGTATGAACAGAAAAGTGAATACCGTGTTAATTATTGTAAGCAGCATTATCCACTTGATCTGGACTAATTCATACGCGGTAAGGCTCTTATCATAAATTGAATCTGAAAAGAACAATAAAACAGCACCAACAATAACTACAAGCAACGAAAATAACGAAAACAACAATATAAATGTTCCGTTCAGTCTTTTCTCGCCTTCTTTATCGCCTGTTACTCTGTACTCCATAACAAATTTCATATATGCACCGGTTACACCGAATGATAATAACGAAAGGCATGAAGTAAGTGAATTTGCAGTACCAAAAAGTCCATACTCACTTTGCCCGAGAATTCTGAGCATTATTGGGGTATAGAGTATTCCTACCAATGTAGATAATCCTAGCTGGATATAAGATAACATTGCCCCAGCTTTTCTTTGATTTAATGCCATAACTTTATCTTTTCCCTTAAAATGTAATAAACTTTTTCTTTGAAGTTAAGTTTTTTATAATAATCTTTTTCATCAATTTTATGAATCAAATCAATAAAATCCATATTTTCAAACTTTTTGTAAAAGTAATCACTATATTCGCCTTTTGGAGCAATATTCAACAAACAAGCATTTCCTTTTGTAACTTGTTCTATAGTACTATCCTCAGAGTACAGTAATTCATTAACTTGATTAAAAAGTTTAGTTCCCTTTGGTGAGTTTATCATCATAACAGAAGTTCCCTTGTCGTTATCAAGTTTTTTTTTACTGTTTCCTATGCCCCAGAAATCACCAAGAGTAATGTCAGATATTCTCGGAAGAGTTTTGAATTTACAGTCCGTACAACAAGGTCTTAAATATAGATTATATTTTAAATATCCTAGCATATACTCATCGTGATACCGATCCTTATGGTAAGTATCTCCATTTTCTAAAGTAAGCTTTGTGCTAAATCTGTTCCAACCAAAATCTTTGTTTTTGAAATGTACATTTGTAATTTCTGACTTTGAATGTTTTTCAACAGATTCAAGGTACTTTTTGTACACTTTCTGACTTACAATTCCACGACAGATAAAATCCACCAAGAAGAGATTATCATAATCTTTCAGAAGATAATTTTTAAGTCCCGAAACCTGACACGGAGTCCCGCAAAACATAACCTTTTCGCCATAATTCAAAAGCTTTTTTATACTAACAAAAATATTTCCAAGCTCACTTTGGGCATATTTTGATTGTCGTAAAGCTTTTATTTTTTCTTTATTAGAAATTATTGTATGTTCAATACCAAATTTTTCAGTATACTTAGCTCCAACAACATATCCGCCACGCTGAATAAATTGTTCTGCAAGTGCAGAAAATATACCACCTGAGGTGCTGTTTAATCTTATCTTTTCATCTTTATTCCAAGCAGCCTTAACAAAAGGTGCTTTATAATTGTCGTTTGTATCAACAGGAGTAATAATGGGACAAACTCTTTCACATAAAGAACAATCAATACAATTACTCATGTCAACTTTAGGATACCTAAAGCCTTTGGAATCGTTTTCAAAATGAATGGTTTGCTTTGGACATACATTCACACAAGCACTACATCCTGTACACTTCGATTTATCAGTAATATTTATCATAATGTATACCTAATTATTTCCACTCAACATCTACTTTTATTATTTTAGCAGGATTTCCTGCAACTATCGCTTTTGGAGGAACATCTTTTGTAACAACCGAACCAGCACCGACAACAGCACCCTCACCTATTGTCACGCCTTTAAGGATTGTTGCACCGGCACCAATCCAAACATGATTCTCAATAACAATCGGTTTTGTAATACTATTCTTACTTCCGTCAGAATAAAAAATATCATGGGCATCAAAATCCATAATCATTACATTTCTGCCGATTGCACATTGATTGCCGATTTTTATTTTTTCCATACATCGGATTTGTGTGCCAGCATTAATATATCCCCATCCCAAATCAAGCACCGCATTTTTAAAAAGATACATTTCTGTATTATAGTAAGCACTAAAATTGCCGTTAATATTAAGGACTGAATTATCACACAATGTAACCAATGTTTCAGCCTTTGAACCATTAGGAACTGCAACATTTAATATTAAATGCCCACACAAGTTAATTTTAGAAGATGAACTTGCATTCACAATTGAATGTTTGTCGCCTTTAATAGAAACGCCTTTTTCATTTATAGTGACAATATTTTTTTTGTAATTAGCAACCATAATAGACCTACCTTATTATACTAATTTAGA
>OLHG01000923.1_pt1 | contig 19401 bp, 25 predicted proteins | sample 1605971 | NCBI WGS metagenome assembly OLHG01 (sample SAMN03283289) | human gut metagenome | biome: human-associated habitat; material: feces | host: Homo sapiens | place: Peru | collected 2012 | reverse complement strand
TCAGGCGAGTTTTCACCTCGTCTTTTTCGACAGTCATAGATCCCTCTAAAACACATAGAGCGCGTCCATGCGCTCTAAAACAACTTGTTTACTGCATCTATTAACCAACTTGTTTACTGGTGTGTTTAATTGAATCTGGGCATGTCTTATTAAGCCTGCTTCCGTATATATTTATTAAGTTACTTATTATTTATATATACAGAAGCAGGTCTTTAAATAAGCTCCCAGACCGATTACATCACCAGTAACTTCGCTTTGGCTCGACCTAAAGTGGTTAACCCAAGAGTCCGGCGGTGATAGCGATTGTCACTGCGTTGACGCGTATGCCCTTTCTCCACCAGCCCCTTTTTTATCAGAGCGCGAATTGAGAACTGGATACTTTGCTTGGTTGTCTTGTACGGCAAAACTTCAAGCAATTCGTCCAGATCAAGTAGATGACCTCGCTCATAACCGAGATTGAGCGTTTTGATTATGTCCTTTTGTTTGTCGGTTAACGTCATGGCAAATCCTTATGCCGGTAAAGCAATTTCTAACGGTTTATCCAAAGGTTGTTTGTCGAATGCCAGCAGTGGCAGCGTGTCAGGCAGTCGACGACCAAAGTCAGGGTTTCGGTACACACCATACAGCGGAGACGTAAAGCTCAGGTTGTGAATGTCCTTGAGCAGCTTCACAATGCTGGCCTCGTCCACCAGACTGTCGGCAATGTCCTGAATCGTCGTGCCACGATTCCGCCCAGCTTTTGCCAGGGAACTGTTCTTGTGGTAGTCCGCCACCATATCACGCAGTGCACGGCGACGACGTGACTCGCTCATTGCGAACAACTCTTTGACGATCGCCTCGTTATCACCCGGGTCGGAGCGAAAATGACGCTGGAAAACACGCAGTGCACTTTCATAGCTCTTCGGTCGCTCAGGGCGGATGAACTTAAACCCTGCTTTCATGGCGAAGGGATTGTATTTGCTCATCGAGGACTGGATCTCAATGATTGGCCGGTCATGCATCCTGCTAACCAGGTTAATCATTCGATAAGAGACGCCTACGCCACGATACTGAGTATCCACAACTGAGCGACTGATCACCGCAAAGTTGTTATTCACGTACCGACCCCAGTACTGGTTAGCCACGGTGGTATTGGTGGTTGGTTTCAACTTAGGAAACATGCGGTGGCGAGGTGCCAGCAGTAGTTTCGGGTAAGCCATAACCACGACGCCCACCAGACGGTCGTCAAGTTCGCAGCGATAGTAAGTTGGCGCGAAAGGTTTGCCGTCTGTTTTGTAGTGAAGCGACTTAAGAGCGTGCCAGTCCTCTACAGTTCCCTTTGTGACTGTCATTCGCTCCAGAAAGTCCAGATGACGCGGAAACTCTTCAGGGCGGTAGCGTTTAATGATGATGTCCGTCATGAATGAGCCTCATCATGACTACCATTGTGATACTCCACCTTCACGCGTTCTTTGTAGTGCTTGGTGATCTGCATATCCGGGCGCAGCGCGTTCTTCAAGTCTTCGTGAGTCGTCGCCACCATTACCGTCGCACCAACCTTTCGAGCGGCACGCTGGAGGTTAGATGCCACAACCTGAGCGGTTACACGATCGAGAACAGCACCGAACTCGTCAGCAGCCCACACTTTAGCGCCTGACTCAATCAGTTTGGCAATCTTGAGACGATATTTCTGACCGTCTGACATTTCAGAAGGCTTGCGAACAAACAGATATGCATCGTTCAGACCTGCCATAGATAACAACCCAAGCGCATCACTGGTAGTTTTGCCCAGTTGGTCAATGACGTTAACCTCATTATCGAAGGTAAAGTCATCAATAGAAGCTACAGAAAGCCCTTCATCCTTCATCTGGCGTTGCAGCTCGCGCAACACAACGGATTTACCTGAACCGGATTGGCCGGTGATGTACACCACATCGCCCTGCTTCACTTCCAGCTCCAGATTGTCGTAAAGCGTCCACTCTTTTTCGTCCAGGCCAAGCCCGAACGACTCAGCGATTTCCAACGTGCGCGTGGTTTTATTTACGCGTGTCTGAAACGATACGTTGATGATGTATTTGCTCATGCAGCCATCTCCCCGGAAGAGATCTTCTCCGCATATGCCACAAATGCGTCTACCCCGCTTTCTCTCGTCATTTCTTCCATGTGGGCAAGCAAATCACCAACAACAATGGCAGAGCCAGCAGGGAGCGTTTTAAAGCCCAATACGTCGACAACACGTACTTCTTCCGCTGCAACTTCACGACTGATCTCGGTGTGTTCATCCTTCTGTCGTTTAGTTTCTTCGCCCAGATCGATAACTAGCGAGTCGGTGTCCATTTCTTCTGTCATGCTGCCAACGAGAACATTCAACTCACGCTCTTCAAAGCCGAAAACCTCGATATCGTCCAGAACAAGCGACTCAAGCTCTTTCTGTAGCTTAATTGCATCGTAATCAATGCTGGCAAGTCGGTTATCTTCAAGGCGCTTCGCACGAACCTCGTCATCACTGAGATCATCGCGAACAATAACCGGTACGCGCTCAAGTCCAGCAAAAATTGCAGCCTCACGGCGGCCGTGGCCAGTAATAATTACGTCGTTCTTATCGACCGTAATTGGCTGGTCAAATCCGCGCTTTTTAATGGCTGCGGCCAGATCTCGGATCTGCTGTTCATCATGCTTTTTGGCATTCATCTCATAGGGAATAAGATCTGCCGGGTCGCGATATACGATTTCAAACTTTTTGGTCATTACATACGCTCCTTGTAGTAGTCGACCAGCCACACCAGAGCCTCACCAGCGTTCTCCATTTCATTACCGGTGTTAATAGCCTGCTCTTTGATGATGTTTTTTATGGTTTCTGCAACACGATCTGACGCATCGAAAGTTACTTTGAAGCGCATGGTCTGATGTTCCGCCCCCACACGTTCGGTTTTCTCTCGTTTGTCGGTATCGACAGGCTCATCACTACCACGAGACAACGCCTCCAGTGCTTCAAGGTCGATTGCCGCCTCTTTTGCTAAAACCATCGAGATTTCGTCGTCATACGGGGCGATTTCAGACAGTTGATAGTCAAGTTCTGACTGAATTTCTTCAATGAAGCGTTGCAATGCGATTTGGTCGTCTTCACCATATCGCTCGTTGTCCACCAGTGACATCTGTTTAGCTACGACATCGCTAATTTTGCCCACAGAAAGCACTGGAACCGTTGAAATTCCTTGCTCAATAGCGGCACGCCAGCGATGTTCGCCACCGAGGATTTCAAAAAATCCATCTTCAATTTCACGAGCCAAAATTGGTTTAAAAAAGCCTAATTTTTCGATAGAACCTTTCAGTTTTTCAAAATTCTGCGCACCAACCGAATTGGTGTTCCAGGTATTCGGGCGAAGGTTGGCAACATCAACCTGCAAAATCGTAATTTTTACATCCATTTTATTGCTACAATCCACTAAGTAATTGCTTACTTATTATAATAGCCAAATAACATACAAAAGGCACTAAGGAAAGAGGTTTATGACTGTTCGGATTGTATCTAACGCAGTAAATGCGCTTATTTCTGGCGCAGATGACAAGGTAAAGCAACTGGTGCAACAGATGTTGAGCTACGAAGTCGACACTGGCGACTGGAAGGGCACAAGCACGATGTTCCACTGGAGTAAAAACTCGTTCCCTGCTGGCTTTGCCAAGCCTGTAGCGGCGAACTTGAACAAGGCGGGCATCAAATGTGTTCATATCCGCAAAGACAAAGCCCCGGCGCTTGGAAAGCCAAATCCGGCGGTTAACCCATTCCCATACAATCCTGATTATGCGTATCAGGATCAGACTGTGGAAACACTGGTTCGCGAGGGAATGATGATTGCGCAGATCGCTACTGGTGGTGGGAAATCTAACGTTGCCTGCAAAGCAGCTGCACGTATCGGTCGAATGACATTATTTTTAACAACCCGATCTGTTCTGATGTTTCAGATGGCCGAAAACTTCCAGAGATCCATCGACTACCGCGCCAAAAATGGCGAACCGTGGTTAAAAGACCAAAAGGTTGGAATCATTGGCTCGGGTGAGTTTCAGGTATCACGACATATCAACGTCGCTACAGTTCAAACTATTGCAAGTTTCCTCGAAGAACCACCACGCGATGCAACACCAGATAAGAAGAGCTACCACCTCAAACGTCAGGAGTTAGTGAAGCGCTTCCTTTCAAGTGTCTCTCTTCTTATTCTGGAAGAGGCGCATGAGTCTTCAGGCTCTAATTTCTATGACATTGCCAGATTATGTACGAACGCAGACTATCGCCTGGCGCTTACGGCAACGCCGTTCATGAAGGCTTCTACAGAAGCCAACATGCGTCTGATGGCTGTGGCCGGGCGAATTGAAATTAAAGTTACAGAAAAATACCTGATTGATAGAGGTATTCTGGCAAAGCCATATTTCCTTTATCATAAAGTTGCCTACAAACCAGACGAGGTCAGAATCAAGGCAGAACTTGCCAACAAACACCTCAATTTTAGGGTAGGTATGAGCACTGCCTACCAAAAAGCTTATCAGTTGGGGATCGTGTATAATTTGGGACGAAACGAGGCCATAGTACGAGAAGCATTGCTCTATAAGCAACATTCTCTCAACTGCATGACTCTGGTTCGTCTTAAACGCCACGGGCAAATCCTGATGGAGATGATGAAAGAGTCCGGCCTTAGAGTTGACTTCATCTATGGGGAATCGAACCAGACGACAAGGCAAGCAAAGCTGAACAGTTTAGCGTCTGGCGAAATAGATGTTTTAATAGGCTCGACTATTCTGGATGTCGGTGTTGATGTGCCAAGCGTGGGCGCGGTCATTCTTGCTGGTGGTGGGAAAGCAGAAGTTGAAATGAGACAGCGTGTCGGTCGTGGCTTACGAGCAAAAAAAAATCAGGCAAACGTGTGTTTTATCACTGATTTCATTGACATTAGCAACAAATACCTGTTGTCTCACTCTTATGAGCGAAAACACATCATCGACACCACACCTGGCTTTGCAGAAGGTGTATTGCCAATTGATGGCACATTCGATTTTGGAGTTCTGAAACGAGATTAGTTATGAGCGAAAAGAAAACAACTTATTGTCAGGTGTCATTGTCGGATAAGGCCAATGACAAACTTGGAAAGTTTCAAGTGAAACTAAAAGAAAAAAATATCAAAATGTCTAAGGCTGAAGTTATCAATGCCATTCTGGAGACAATGACAATGGCTGAATTTGACAAAGTTTCATCTGCCGTTGGAGTCTCTGCTAAGACTCGTGAGAAAATTATGCGTATTTATGAGAACTCTAATATGACCAAAGAAGATCTGGAGGAAATACTGAGCAGGTTGCCGTAACGTTCCATATTTACCCCCTATCCACCAATTCTATGATGTGCTCACTTGTTAGAAAGGAGTACATCATGAGTTGTTTAAAAGAATTATCATTTGTTGACACCACAGGCGCTAAGAAAAATCATTCTTTCTGGAAGGTCAGCGATCCTTCTGATTTTCTTGTTGGTGCTAATGCTGCTTTTGAATTACTTAACTTTTATCAACGTTATCCTGAAATGAAGTACGGTCCACTCTTGTACAGAATAACTAATGATATGAATAAAGAGGGAGTGTTATCAAGCGAATCCGCACGAGGTTTTTTTAGCAAACTTACCCAACATCTGTTGTTTGATGAGGACAATGAAAATATCTATTCATTGTCCACCTCTCAAGCGAAGTTAATCGAAACGCCAAAGAAAAAAGAAAGACGAATTGCCAGCATTGAAAATATATCGAAAGAGCTTCGCACAACAACGTTGAGGTTGCTGAACTTTCTTACGCTACTAAATTGGATAGATGATCAGACACTAATTCCGTCAACCGATGCACTGGATAACAGAGTTCTTCGACTGAACAAAAAATCGCAATTTGGTTTTGTGTTCACCAGAAAAGGTGAAGATTTAATCAAAAGCAAATATAGATTATTGAATGATTAATAGTCTACATGCAGGTGTATGAGCGCACCTGCATGTGACATTCATCACATTTTTTGAAGTACAAACCTCCGGCTGAAAAAATTTCTTGATTGGCTGAACGATATTTGTAGCCTCTTAAATCAAGATATTCCAGTAGGTCGAATTATAATGACAAAAGAAACTTACATGACGATAAAAGAAGTTAGAGAAGAAATAGAGAAAATAGCCTCTAATAAAAAACTAAATTTAATAAAAAAAACCGACAAAGGCGAAAACCAAAAAGCTACATCGTATGATTTGATTTTAAAAAAACAAATATCTCATCATGTTGTTATGACAAAATCCTCCGTCGGCACAAGAAAAATAAATTCTTTAGTAACACATGCTTACCGCATTAATTCTGTTTATCAATTATTGGAACATGTAAACAATATCGGCAAAGGTATCTGCGTAACACCACAAAAAATTGAGAAATCTCATTGGACGCCAATTCATTCAGGAGATAGAAGACATCTTGGATATTCGTTTGCCTTTAAAAACAGGCTATCGATAGAGATGTTCCTTATTACATTAATTGACTACATAGACTCAGGAAAAATATCCTCGCTAGAGGATTCCAAATATATAACAGAGGACATTAAATATCTTGATCTTCTATACAAAAAAGTCCATCCGACTCAAGAAGAAATCAGCTACGACCTCCAGAAAGAAGAAGTTGAGGAATATATAGAGGGCGAAACAAGATTAATCCAGTCGCAACATCGTAGCCGCGTATCCGGGTTAAGGAATGACGTTCTGGCAAACGCAGACTACAGGTGTCAATTATGTTGCAGAACGATGTCGGAAATATACGGCAAGGAAATTGACGGCAAAGAAACGAAAACGCTGCTACACGCTCACCACATCGTCCCACTTTCACAAGGCGAAGATGCACGAAGCGTGAACCCAAAAACAGATCTGATTGCCGTCTGCCCTAGCTGTCACGCAATACTTCACATCAACGGCAACAAGGAAGCTATACCACGCGAGCGATTTTATGAATTGCGCAAAAAAATTGTCGGCAACCTTCAAAAGCAAGAAAACATAGACATAATGAACCTTACATGTGATGAAATTAGCAAAAAAGAGAAGAACAAAAACACCAATTAACGCTATCTACCTATAAATGTGAAACATGCCCTCGACAATACCAGAAAGATTTGTCGAGGGTATAGGGCTTCCTTATGTCTGAACGATTAAATTTTAACAGCAATAGAATGTTTTGCATATGGTATTCTTCTGGCAAAGCAGTATGTGAACTTGATCACACTTCTTGATACATAAACTTCCGGCTGAAAAAAGATCTTGATCGACTGAATTAATTTTGTAGGCTTATCTATGCTTAAGAACCGGAGGTGCAAATGGGACATTTGCCTTTTAATGAGAACTTTCTAAGTGCAGCGGAAATAAAGAGCAGTATGTCGCAATACCGTACAAAGACGAAATCCTGCTTAGACAAGCGTACACGATACCTAATACCCTCTCAAAAAGGAGAGCACAAACTAATACAATACAGGTTAAATGCCTCGCGTAAAGATTGTTACGAGCACTATATTTACGTGAAGGATATTAAAGGCAACAGGACAAATTGCGGCATAGTTTTTTATCCTTTTGATATATCCAAAATGTTCGTCATTATGAATTCCTGTGGCGACGTTGCCCCTGGTAAATTAGAGCTACATTCAAATTTATACAAATATCCCAGCGCACGAGGGTTGATAAACGGCAGCGAGTCGTCATATGGTTTCTCTTTTCTTTTCAAAAATTGGCAGGCATTAAATATTTTTATCGAAAAATACAACGCCTGCATATTATCAGGTGAATTAACCTTCGACAAAACCTGTAAAAACATAAAGCAGGACGATTTCTTAATAGACATTTACAACAGAACCCAAGTTAACTATTAATCATAGTCAGACAAATATGAAAGTAACAAACCTAATTATTCTAACACTAACCACATCACTAATTGGATGTTCGTCTTCGTCTATATCTGTTTCAAAGGCAAAGGATGCACCTCAAAGCAGAATATTTAAATATCAAACACCACATGAGTCTAGTTTAACAATAGTTCGAGACAAAGGGCTGGTTGGTTCTGCATGTAACGCTTCCATTTTCATCAATGGAGAAACGGTTGCAAAGCTAGAACCTGGTGAAAAAGCAACTTTCTACCTTAACGAAGGAGAGTGGATCGTTGGGACATCAATTGAAAGTTCAGGTCTTTGCGCATTTAACCCCTCCAGGATGGAACGAGAAATAAAGCTAAAGCAGGGCGACTCGAAAACATATCGGGTTTTCACTACCTGGGATGGTACAATGGACATATTGCCAACCACTTTATAATGATATGACGACGAAAGATATTACATACGGCATACCGGCTGAAGTATGGCCGCGAGACTATTCTAATGTGGAACATACCTTGATGTTCTGGAGGGCACACTCTGTTCCTGTAAAAGTCACGATGGAAGATGGACAGGTATTCAACATGTATGTACAGGGAACACTACCATCACGCAACAAACTTGATCTATCACCCGTTCCAAGAAGCAAAGAGCGTCGAGTTCGTCTTCCTCTTGGGAAAGTTAGCTCTATAGAAACGATTATACCTCCAGAAGTAGATGGGGACTTTGCGGACAGGCTTACCGTACATCCTGACTACGTGAACAACCAGCCATCACGTCGTGACTTTTTTAAGATATGTCGCAAAGCTCATCAAAACGGCAGATCTATAAGGGTCTACATGGCGGATGGCCGTGAAATAGAGGGAGTGTCGTTAGGCGTTGATGCTTGTCAGGTGACGATGAAAATCAGGGAACATGCAAGAATGATTGTTCTCTTCGATTGGGTTGACCGAATCCTTCCATTTTAAATCTATAAGGGTAATAACCGGCTAAGTCCGGTTATTATTTTACACGCCATTCATTTAATACCCCCTATTCCACTCCGTATAAATATATAAGGTTAAAAGCCGGAGTAGATTATTTATTTAGGGAACACCTTCGACGATCTCGCTTTTATTTCTAGGACTTTCGTCCCTGTAAAAAACTAAGAAAAAACACTTGCAATCTTTTTTTGCGTATCGATAATTGAACTCGTCGAAAGCGAACACGCTAACGATAGAACGAAATAAATTTTCTAATTTGATCTAAGGATTGAAATCATGACCAACATTATATTATCTAAAAAAAACATCGTTGAAGCTGCTAATATTGTTGCTGCTGAGCTGGGTGCAAAAGCTAACGACTTGGGGCAAAAGAATGAACTTCTTAATAGCACTGGCGCGCTGACCAAAAACGATAAAGATAATCTTCGCGCTGCTTCTACAAAGTTAAAATATTTCTCTAATAACATTTTGTCTGCTGTTAACGACGAAAAATTGTCTGCTGTGTTTTACTTTGCGATTAAAGCAAGCAAACAAGCACCAGAAGTGTTTTTCCGCGAAGCGATGACTAACAGTTACTCACTGGAAAAATTAGTTTATCTGGTTAAATCTATCAAAGCTGGTAAATGCGAGTACTCCAAAGACGATATGAGCGGATCACGCGTGTTTGCACTTGTTCACATGATCAAAGACGAAGTAGAAGTTTTTACTAATGGCGCTGTTTTTGATTTAATGAATGAAGTTAAGCGAGCAAATGATTTACGCTTAGACGCTGGCTATACTCAAGCTAACCAGCTAATCAATCTTTGCGAACGTCTCGGACTTGTTGAGAAAGTCAAAGGAATGGGAAGCGCCAAAGCTGGTACTCAACAATATCGCTTCATTAAAAAAGATTTCTACAATTATCTAGCTGATGCTTTTAAAGCGTAATTAATGGAATCAAGCGCCCAAATATGGGCGCATGAGATAAAACTCGGAATAAAGCTAATATTAGCTTTATTCATCTGGTTCAGATTTTAATTGAGGAATTTAATATGAAAACTTTTACTGTTTGCGAATCTTTTATCTCTGCTTTCGTAGAGATGGCTGAATCTCGTCTTCCATTGATTAAATCAAAAATTAAATTCGCTGACAAAATCAAAGAAGTAGTGCACAAATTACCAGAAAAAAAGCCAGAATTTAATAACACGGAATTAACGAAAGCAGAGCTAATTATTGCTGAAAATACAGCGCAATTAAATATCAATCTCGATTTAATCGAGGATTTACCCAACTTGCGCAAAAATTGCGACTTTGGCGAATTTGCTACATATGTTAACGCGGATTTTACTAGAGCGTGGTTTATTCAAAGTGCTGACGTTCTAAACGGAAAAATCAGAGAAAAAGAAGGAGAAGAGGAAAAAAGCGGATTAGCTTTTTTTGCTGAGATGGATTTATTAAGCGGAAAAATTACAGTTTATGTGAATCGTGGTCCTGCATGTTATCCTATTGGCTATTATATTTGGTGTGGTTTGGCTGATTTACACGATGGTATCTATTATATATCCTACTTTATTAAAAAAGATGATTTCAATCATCTCGAACCACTAGAATCATTTGGCGATAATGCGCCAAATTATATTAATGAAAAAACTTTCGTATTAGATCATGAAGAAAATTCTGCATTTCCATATTTTGAATAATACCATATAAATCATGCGCCCAAATATGGGCGCATTTAAAGGAGTTTTTAAAGCATGATTATTTTAATCGCTGGCGTTAACGTCCATAATGAATATTATGTTAATCGCATCGCTGGGATCGCTGGTTACGCTGGGCGCGCAGTCGAGCTTATAGACGAAACGACGCGCAAAATTGACTTATTGAGCGACCAGGAGCGGAAAAAAGCAGACGTGAACGACGCTGATATATTTTTAATGTTAAAAGCGTTTGTAGAAATGGGATTTGAAATCAGTTTACATAAATAAAATCGAGCGCCCACTATGGGCGCTTTTTTCGTTTCCAATACTCCCACCATAACGCGCCAATGATGGCGCTTTTTTATTGTCTTTAACTCACTCCAACAACATAAAAATAAGCGCCAAAATAACGCCATGGACGCGCTTTTATATCCTTGCCAGTACATACCCATTACTTAACACATTAACGCGCTTAAAATGCGTTATATTGCGCTATAGCGCATAGTTAATCATTGGCTTTTAGTCTTGCTTTATGATCCGCGTTTATTTGTCGGCGCGAATCTGCATTTTGTTTTGTTCCGTATCCGCTCGCGTATTATGTGCGCGTGATTTTTCACATAATCACACCACTTAATCACGTATGTGATTACGCTATGAAAGAAATCTGGATGTCTCAGGTGACGAGAGTCATAATGATTTTCCCCGCTCACCTGTCCGACAACCGCTGATTGGATTCCACCAGCTTCCCGATGTTTTTTCTACATAAAGGCAAATGTAGCCGTTTCCCGAAAAAATCCTGGCCGTTTCCCGTCGGCTCATGAATGCGTTCCTAGCCGTTTCTGAAAATTTCCCTGCGGCAGCTGGTGGCTATAGAGAAAGGGCCGTTTCTGGCCCTCTTCTCAGTTACACGCCATCAAGGATGTGGATGCGGTTGCTTGCGTATACATTCAGCATAAAGTTAGCGCAAAACAGTCTCCATGTGTCAACGCCAGCGGTATACGTAATGTTTTTGCATTTAATTGCATTGTTGGCGATCCGCATCCCCTGCGATACTGCTTCATCGTCGGAAAATTTGAACGACGATTGAGTTTTAATCCAGACAGAAATCTGCGTAGCGAACTCAATCAGCTTGGACTGGCAGAATCGCCCGGAGCGCACCGGAAAGACGAACGTTCCGAACCCAGAATTTACCACATACGCTTTCTCAAATACCCGCGAGTAACGACGATTGCCAATGATGTCGCGTGCAATAATGCATTTTTCTTGTGCTGACAGTTCTACCGTCTCATTGTCGCGCCATGCACCAAGTACTCGTTTTTCAGTGTCAGAGAACGTTACAGCGATATTGCCATGTGCGGGTGCGTTTACAGTAGCGATAAAATTCATGATTGATTCCTTATTCTAAATAACAAATTGTTCTCTTGTTGGTGTTAATTATGGTTGTACGAATAAGGCGTCAAAGTGGAAAGTTGCGGTAGCCGGACGGGAACAGGTGGGTTTGTCGGTTGCCTGGAGGTAAGAGGTTGGTGTTTTTAGCCTGCGGGAGACAGGATGGTCATTTAAGGCCACCAGCAGTGGTGGCCTTGTTTTCAACTGGAATAAAAATAATCTGTATTGATGAGTAAAGGTGCATCATCCACTAATCCTGACAGAAACCAGCGAGCAGTCCCGTAAAGCTCAAGGGCGTCAAGAAAACCTTCATGCAGTGCACCAACCCCAAACACATCATTATCAGCCATGGCTACCGCATTTATGGCCAGATACTCTATGAGTTCTTCCATGCTTTTTACATCGTATAAATTCTCCAGTTTGTCCCCAATTTCATTGAGAGATATATCAGGCATCGAATGTACTATAATTTTGGGGACATCGTTCTCATTATTTACCTCAACAATAACAAGCCCACACTCTGTAAAAAAAGAACTAAAAAATCTATTAAAGTCCAAATTAACAAAAGCAGCCAAACCATTCAAACGCTCAACATATGGGGAGTGAAAAGCTGAATGTAAATTATTTTTCCTACTTTCCTTGCCATATTCTATAATCAGCTCTTTATTCTTGATCTTCTCGAGTATTCCATCTAGCTCCTCTACAATTAAAGCGCCAGTGTTTTCTCTTTCTCTTGATACTATAGTTGAAAGACTGTTCAAGGCTTCTGTTATACTGTTATTAGAAACGATCAGCTGAAATAGCTCCAGCATAGCCAATCGACCACTATCAGTGAACGTAACAAAGTTTATTTCATCTGCTTCATTTTTAACCACAAGAAACTCACATTTATTTTTGATGTTTTCCCGAATTGACATCTCCACATGCTGTCTTATTCTCAACACCTGCTTAAAGTAAGTATTTTCAAAACATTCGACAGAAAATGTCTTCTTACCATCATTCACAATAGCCAATCTGTATTCACGTTCAAGACCATTAAGTTCAAGGCAATCACAGTCATATTGGAACCCATCTCTAACTGAAAACAATTCACTAATATCAATTCGCCCCAAAAATACTGGTTTCATTTTTAATTCCTCGTTTGTTTTCGATGTAATAATCATCGCTGAATGAAACAGGCAGAAAAGAAGTAAGTTCAGGGATACAGGTGATATCATTCTTAAATTGACCTGAGGTTGCAAACGAGGAAATTTGACCTGAGGTGATGAGAGCAAAACTTGAAGCCACCAGCGTTAACTGGTGGCGTTTGTCATGCTGGAATCATATCTAATTGAAAAGATTCCATCATATATATTGGTTCATCGATGTAGTCCTTCAGCGGATCGTCAAATGGCTCAAGCGGATCGTCAAATGACTCAAGCGGATTGTGTGGCGGATGATACCAGTCCGAGTATTCATTTAAAAGATGACCCATTATCAGTTCGATACCCCCTTTTACTCCATCAAGTCCGAACCATGCATTGTTCGTTAATTGCTGGGCGTCTGTATCCAGTACGCGAACGCTATCAACAAGCTTCATTAGATTCCTGTGGTTTTCGTGTACTGTAATCTCTCCGCTGGTTAAGTCTATTTCAGCGAGAAAATATGGTCTTTTGCTTCCGTCGGACTTATTGAAATAACAGCCATAAGCAATAGCAAACCACGCTTTACTAAAATCTTTGTTGGTGTAGGTGGTACACATGCAACTAGGATAATCATCAATGTTAAACCAATCAGGAAGCGGATCATCTTTAGACGAGCCAGCAAAATCATCAGCTAGTTTGTAGTTAATGTCTGGGTTGTACTTGCTGACAAAATCATCCACATCTTTTACATCATCAATGCCATCCCAAACTTTACATTTCTCCACCCAATAGAAGTCCTCAATATCCGAAATGACTGGAAAACGTTTTTCAATTAAATTTATCAATTCTGCATGTTCTTTAAGAGATTTACGCTTTTTGATAAGCTTCTTAAGACGCGCACTCATTTTTAACTCCTTTCGTTTAGTTTCGTTTCGATGCGTTAATTATCGCTGAATGAAACAGGCGGAAAAGAAGTAAGTTCAGGTGGGCGTAATTAAATAAGGTCGCCATATACATAAATAATGAAGCGATGACGCGGAATAAAATGCAGCCTAATAAGTTAAGGTTATAAATAAAGGAAATTAACCTGAGGTCACAAACAGAAGAAATTGACCTCAGGTTATTATGAGATTTAGTCAACAGGCGAGGATATAAGGCGCACTTTGCTAACGAGTATCAGCCGTGTGATAGACTTCGCTGCTTTCCCTTTTTCCTACAGCAATGACAAGCAAAACAACCTTCTCATCAATTACCTGATAAACGAGCCTGTAACCGGATGCGCGAAGCTTAATTTTGTAACGGTCAGTATGACCATATAGCCTGGCTGCGGGGACATGTGGATTTTTCAGGCGCTCTGACAGCTTCTTTTTGAATTGTTCACGAACAGTGTGGCCGAGCTTCTGCCATTCTTTCAGTGCCCTGCGTTCAAATGCCAGCTCATAGGTCATTCAGGTTAACCTTCACAATGTCCGGTTCTTTCATTCTTTCATCTGCAATCGCGTTAAGTTCAGCGTCCTCGGCGAGTTCCCGATAGTAGGCATAAAGTTCTGGTGGGACACAGTAAAACGCGGGTTCATTCCGGTTCAGGATTGCGACGGCCTCCCCCTCACCTTCAGCTACAGTGCCCATAGGGTTTCTTTTCAGCTCAGTAATGCTGGCTGCTGTCGTCGTCAGAATTTGATAGCTCATAAAACCTCCTCTTATCTGATAGTCATTGTAGCGCTTTTAAAAAACTTTTAAAGGTGCTTCAGGAGGCATCAAACGAGAGGCAATACACATACGGTTTGATATCCATCCACCCTATGCTGAAGTACCTTAACGAAATTCCCTTTGATGCCTGCTACGGAAGACTTCAGCGCCTGTACTGGCTGGTTAAGTTTATTCTGGTGAGTTCAGTGTCTTTTTAGGTTGATTTTTGCTCACTTCTGGAGTCTTAACAGTGCCTGCTTCCGTATATATTTATTAAGTTACTTATTATTTATATATACGGAAGCAGGCATTTTTAAAACTGAAGTAACTCCCAGACCTATCAGTGATCTTCCTTCTCTTTTTGTCTTCATGATAGCGTCTGTAACAAAAGAAACAGCCCTGACAGGAGTAATCCTGTCACCAGAACAAAAAAAGCGCCAGAATCGCTCCCGTTGGCTTTTCTGGCGCTGTTTCTTATCTGACTATGACTGATTTGATTTGCTCTTCAATCTGTCTGTTGTTTTTGCTGAACTGCCTTGCGTATCTGATGACAGAAGAGGCGTTTTGCTTTCTGACCATTTCGGTTCTTTCCTTCAGGGTTTTCTTGAAATCGCCCATATTTACCACCAGGCGCAGAACGTCAGTCTGTTATTGTCGAAATCGTGATTCTCTATCAGCTGTTCCGTGAGTTCTCTCAGTTCATCCACGTCTCTCCAGTAGAAGTCGTCGTACTCCTGACTGCCGAAAAAGAATCCTTCCATTGTGGGCATTATTTCACTGCAATTTTCTTTATTGAGACAATCCAGGTCTGCTTTCAGCTTCAGCAAATGCTCACGGTTAAGCTCCACAAGTTCACAGTTCTCAACCATACCAACGTTATTCTCCACCCACGATACAAGCGCATTGAACTTGCGGAAGTAGCCAACCTGCCATCTGGATGTATCGTTATTCAGATCGTTTTTTGGCTGCGTCTCGATGTAGATATCAAGTCCCATGATTTTTTCCTTATTAAGTTGCTTCAGTGAAATCATTTTCACAAATCAGATAAGGTAGAAAACAAATTATTATCGGGTATAAGAAAATGGCGAGGTTTACGCGCCATTTAAAGAGGATTAAGCGAATACGCTTTCAGGGATTAAGGTGTCAGCAGGAATGCCGGAGGTAATACGCAGACCGTACTGACCAATCCAGGTAGTGCGGGTGTTCAGGCTGGAGGTGAATACGGAATTAACCATATTCATCATGGTTTCAAACACCTCTTCATCAACCTGGCGGAAGTAGTTCTCGATTTTCAGCAGCAGCGGGTCAGTTGCATCGAGAATGGACTGGTATTGAGTCGCGTACTCGCCGCCGGAGGCATCACCTTTACGCACGATCGTACTGGCCTGTACTTCGGCACCAGTTTCGGTGTTGTACGTAACAACGGTAATTTTTGCCACATTCTTACCTTCGGCGGTTTCAGAGGCATAGTAAACATCAACTGTCAGTTTTTCGCGTTTAACGGTCATTTCACTCTCCGTAGTGTATTAGTTATTTTTCTATTCTATGATCGTAGGTATGTGCTTACAATACAAAAAAGCCCCGTAAGGACGTCGGGGCTGTCGTACTGTCGACTAATTACCACTTGCACATTACCAGGCTGTTGCCATCACTGATGCTCTCTGAATTTCTTGCTGGGCCACGCGGTTTACTTCCATCAAAGCCAGCTCGAGCTGATGTGCAGGCCACATTCTTTGAAATGCCACCCAGCCTTTTCCACGCTGGCGACGAACATTCATTACATAACGAGTAAAGGTGTTTTTATCGAAAGACACCGCTGTTTCACGGAACAGACGAATAGAGGTTCCATTGGCAACGATGTCCAGCAAAGTTAATTGAGCAACCAGTGCAGGCTTCTCTTTTCTCTTCTGGTCTTTGTCCAGACCAAGAACCAATGATTTTTTCATCACAACTCCGTAAACAACTTGTTTTCTCAATGGCGTAAATAATACCAGTAAGAAAAAGGCTACAAAGCATAGCGTTACGGCGCTGCGCTGCCCCGGAGGTTGCAAACAGCAAAAAGCCACCGTGCTGGTGGCCTCACTCTTAATCTTCGTCGTCCGGGAACTCAATGTGTACCGCGTCCACCAGCTCCCGCTGTTCATCTTCACTGAGCAGGTGCCAGATCTCCTTCCCTTTGGGTGATTCCCCTTCAGCCGGGACGAACGACCACAATTTGCGATACAGCTCCGGCCCCACTGCATCCAGGCACTCGGCCAGGGAATCCACGTTCCACACCTCAACCATCACAGGCATCTTAATCATCTATTCACCCTCACTTTGTTTCTGACGTCGTGCAGTTCCACGCGACGGACATTGGGTTGTCCTCGATATGGAAATCAAACATCCCTTCTCTGTATCCTTCAGAGATGAGCGTCACCACGCGACCAGCTACATCCTGAGAGTGGATAACGTCATCGAGGGTGATACTGACATTCAGATGCCTGTACATGTATTTCTCCTTTGCCTAAACACGTTGTTTTCTTGTTGGTGTTATTATCGCAATAACGCAAAGGCGAAAAAGGATTTTATTCCGGTGAATGTGGTTTTGGCAGTGATTTTTCAGGTTCAGTACCGAGTACACTTTTTACATTATTCTGATTTAGTGGCCGAAGGTGGCTGGTGGACAGAATAATCCTCTCCCCGAAAACCTACTGAAATCGATTGTGACCCGCTGACTGTCTGGCACAATTACGCTGTAGCTGGGCATTCAGAGGGAATCCAGCGGTAAGTAAGTTCACCTGCACGTGAGCGTCTCTCTTCTTCCCGCACATTACAGGTGGGTAGCCGCAACTCTCCCTCTCGCTATACCTGTACGCCGCCGTTCCTGAACCGGCATCGAGCCTTTTCCCGAAACCCACAAAGGCAACTCGACCGTCTCCCTGAAAGCCTCCAGCCGTTCCCCGAAGGCAATCCAGCCGTTTCTGTAGCGGGATGCAGCCTTTCCCCTGTATGGACCGAAGGCTGACCGTAGGGGTGTTACGGGGGATAAAATCAGGAGTTGAATAAATACGAAAAAGGAGGCGACACCCCTCCTTCCCTCCCCACTTATACATACCTGGCTTCTTCGCTATACATGTTGTGTTTTCTTCGTGTTTTATCTGTCTCAACCTCTCTATGGACGTTAATGCTCACTCCTTCCAGAACGTTCTATACGGCGACTAATTCTGTTGGTGAATTGGGTGTGTTGTTCTCTCTGTCGGTGTAAATGGTTTCGTTCGTTTTGCGGTGGTTCTTCTATGGGGTGTTCTCGTCGTTTTGGTGATTGTTTTTCTCCGTGTATGGAGTAATGGCAGGTGGGCGATTCCTTTCGTTATTGTGTTTGAGTTGTTTGTCTGGAGTGTGTGAAAGGCTTTTGTGGTTATTCGTGTATTGGGTAATGGCGTTTCCCGTGATTGTTATGTTTCGTGTCTTTTGGGATTGAGAGAATCCTTGCGGTAACAGGCTTCGTTGGGGTTTCAGTGATTCTGGTGTTTCTTCGCTGTTTGGGGAATGGCGTGTCGTGGGTATCGCGCGCATGAATGTTTTCGTATTGCCTGTGAAAGTTAGGTTGGTTGTCCGGTAGCCTGGGAAGAAGAGGTGGGTCTTTTCGGTAGCCTGCCATAAAGAGGTTGGTTGTTTTTGGGAATGGCGCATGTGTTATTTAGTTGTTTTGTTATTCCTGAAAATAAGTTGTTTATATGGTTGTGTAACGCAACGGGAGCGATTTTGAGCGTGTGTTTTTGTTGGTAGTGTGTTGAGTCGTCTGTGGTGAAAATTGGACGCTGTGGCGCTGTCTGCTGCGTAGAATTGCGGGTATAAGAAGTGATGTGTGAAAACGTCAATTTTTTAGACCAAATCGGGTGAAAGTGTTGAGGTTTCATTGATCTGTTATTCAGTTGTTTTCTGGTTTGTATAAACAACTATAACTTATTGATATTTAAGGATGTGATTGCAGATATGGAAGGGGAGTAGTGGCGATCAACGGATTCTTATAGAAAAGAATCAAATTGTGACCGCCATTATCAACGGTTTGAATCTGTTTGCAGATTTACCAGTTCCAGCACTCAAGCCCTTCAACGACCGGCGCACCACAATCAAAATGTACAGAGTCAAAGCCTACATCAAGTACTTTCTGAATGTTAGCAATCGCGCCTTCGGATATACCATATCGACGCAAGTCGTCTTTCCAGACATCATCCTGTAACCCGGCGTGGACAATACAACCGCCGTCAATTTGCGAAACCCAATCCAGCTCATTGCTTGCGATCATGAATCGGCGAGCATCTTCCTCTGATGTATGAGATGAACTGATCAATGCCACCTGGTAGGCTTGGGTAATGTTCAACATTTCAACCACTCCGAAACAATTTGTTTTCTTATGTGGCTTATTATCTCAATTAACAAAAGGCAGAAAACAAATTGTTTTAGGGTTTGTTAAAGTCAGAAGGGATTGTGTCTATATAAAAATGCCCAGCGTGTTGCCGGGCATTGTGAAGAATGGTTGCTTAATTACTTAACCTGGTGGCCAGGTTTAGCACCAGCATCCGGGCTTAACAGGAAGATATCTTTCCCGCCGGGGCCAGCAGCCATCACCATACCTTCGGAGATGCCGAAGCGCATCTTACGCGGAGCCAG